>Ga0209489_106626_pt1 | contig 18373 bp, 11 predicted proteins | sample SiratrowhiteBW_FD_187527 | JGI IMG/M metagenome (GOLD analysis project Ga0209489, IMG submission 187527) | Root nodule microbial communities of legume samples collected from California, USA - Siratro white BW (SPAdes) (version 2) | ecosystem: Host-associated > Plants > Roots > Nodule | place...
GGGGTTGGCAAGCACGACACTTAAACAAAATGAACTAAAAAAAACAATTCAAGAAAAAATAGAGAAATTCACGTCATCAAAATTAACTCGGTCTCCCTTTGGTTCTCCCTAATCCCTCATTGGTTCCTAAATATGATCCCAATTACATTCGTGGGTTAAACAGACCGGAAGCCCGCATCTATTTAACGTCCTGAACACTCCTCAATCGTGGAACATTTTATCGAACACCTAATGTGCCAAACCAATGCAATCGCATGGTGACCAACATCATCAGTTCGACTTGATTCCGATTTGGGAACTCCACAATACATTCTAATCAGGTTGTATTCAATCATTTATAGATTCAATCAAATAATTAAATTTAGCAATAAAATTAAAATACAAAATGAGTAGGTAATTGTAGAAAAACAACACAAAACACGAACCTAGGGATAAACAGAAGCGAGAAAACCTCTAGGACCGGATTGAATAAAAGCTTTAGATATTCATGGTGGAATTAACACGAAAAATAACCAGAGATAGAAATTTAGAAGCGAATGAAGATGGAAATAAAACTTCAAAAGGGAAGAACGATTCAAGAATAAACAAGCAATTCAAATTGTATTCAAAAATCCGTCCAAAGACAATGTTCACAGTTGCCCCCTATGTTCACTATAATATTAAGAGTTTTAACCAAACCTACGGTGGCCCAGGCCCACTTCTAAGTTCCCTTAATAAATTAGAAACACATAGTTTTGATCCCAACTCATTTGAGGGTGAAATGACTAAGTTGTCCTCAATTGAATATTTCCTCTCAAAGTGTTGTCCAGATTCCTACGCTAATTTCAAGGCCGATTTGTCCACTTTAAAGTCAGAATTTGGTCTTGGACCCTATCACAATGTTTCTAGAGATCTACAAAACTACATAAATATCAAGTTAATCCGAGGTCTGTAGCAAAAGTTATGGACAAAATACGAAACATGCTCAAGTTTGGAAAATTTCTGAAAATTCATCAAATTGAGTCAAACTTTCAATTAAGGACCAATAAGCCCAAAACAGTAAAATGGTCCAAAAGTTGTCATTATTCTTATCAATATGCATTAGGAAGGTGGTTAGAATAAGTACATATCAATGAGCAAATTGTTGAATTGCCGTTGAAGGGGAGGGTTCCCTATGAACATGTTCAGCACCATGCCTCTATAGTCACCCTATCAGATATCATGAAGAAACCTCACGAATAGCTTAGTGGAAGAATAATTTTTGCTAAAGGTGTAAAGGGATTCTCACAAGGGTTTTTGGAGATTTATTTGCGGCAATTGGGTGACGAAGAAAATTAAGAGGTTTTTATTGATGTGTTTGTTATGATTTTATATGGTATTCTCTTGTTTCCCAGCCTTGAAAATTTTGTGAGTCAAGTTGCTATTGATGTGTTTATTGCTGCCTGAATTAGAGGGGAGAACCTAGTTATTGCATTGCTAGCAAATATTTATGTGGCTCTAGACTTATGTTATGAGAAGAAGCTGAAAAGCTGACTTGCTGCTTAACCATGTTGTATGTCTGGATTATGGCTCGCATAGGAGAGAAGAGAGTGGGGTGAAATGTCCTGTTGAGTTAGTGAGGCAAATGACTATTGAAGAAAAGAGTGCGCAAGATTGGGCCCAATCGTTTGCTGGTTTGGACCAAATAAAGATTCAATGGCAACTATCTTGGCAATAGCGAACACAATTCATCTACTATTGCGGGGAATATCCCAATGTGCCTTTAATTGGGAGAAAATGCTACATTAATAATAACCCTACATTAGCTCAAATACATTTCGGATCCCCACTTAAGGGAGCTCCAACACCTACTACCTTAGTTGCACTTGTGTTCTATTATAATGAGGGTTCTGCTTCTGAGATTTACACCAGATTCGAAGTGCCTGGAATGATATATATTTTATGGAGAGAGATTCAAGATCTTGGGCTATAAATAGAAATATTTCATATTCTTAATGGATAGCATAAAGAGTTAAAGAAGTAAAGCTACCTTTCAGGGTTATTCTGCCTACTTTAGTGAATGATGAACGTACGATAGATCTTGAGTCAGAAAATGTCACACAGTTGAAAGAAGAAATTGCCAGGTTAAAGAAGGAGAATGTTACACTGGATGCTAACATGCGGAACTTACAACGTGTTTATGTACATCTTCAACAGGTATATGAAGTAAAAATAAAAGAAAATCAAGAATTAATGAAGAAGCAGAAAACACAAAAGGAGCATATCTTCATAATTAATCAATATTTGATGGCTGCCAATGCATAACATGCTTCCAAGAGTAGAGAGAAAAATACAGGCATTATGGGTGAACAACAATAGAAGAATCTTTATAAAGCTGTGAAGAAAGATTAGCAAGAGGTGCTTAATAAATTGTGTGACCTTTGAGAGAAATATGATGGCATGGAAATCATGATGGAGGGAAAGATAAAAGAATATGAAGAGAGGTTAGAAGTAGAGTAGTGGCAAAGAATGGATAATGAAGAAAATCATATGGCAGCAATAGCCTAGCTAAAAGAGAAATTGTTAGAGATGAAGGAAATTGCTATCTCCTGCAAGGATAGTTTTTCTCAGTTAGCTGCTCTAGCTAATGGAGCCATATATGAAGTGCCTGAATTGTTGAAAGAGGTCGAGATCTCTCTTCCATTTTGTAAAACTCCAAAAGCAGTGGAGGATTTGTTTGAATATTGTGAAGACCTGCTAAAGGAGATGAAAAAAATTCATATCTCGTGCTAAGAATTGATGAGAGTTTCTTATTGTACTTAATGACAAAAGACCTTTAGTTCTTCAATAAAATTCAAACTCTTGTTGATATTTCATGGATATTCGCACAAATTTTTAAAGTTCATTGTTTAATTTAAAAATAATGAATTTAAATATTCCATGACATTCTTGTAAGATTCAAATTAATAAACTCTAATGGAAAACAAGTGAATGATTAAAGGAGAAGAAATGAGTATTTTACAGCCTAAACCTGTTGTTATGCAAGTCTCTACAACTGCTATCCACACGCTTGTACGACCTAAACCATTGGTGATCCAAACACGCTCTTCTTTCCCATACAAGAATAACAAAGTTGTTCCTTGGAGATATGGTGTTAGTATTGTTCAAAGGGGAAAATGAGGAATCAACTGAGAAAGGGGAAGCAAAAGTTGAAAACATATTTGGAATTGGGGGCATGACAAGGAGTGGGCATCTCTTCACTCGTCCTAACTTAAGAGGAGAGAAAAACAATGAGCAAACAAGAGAGGAAAAGACCGTGGAAAAAGAAAAAGCCTTTTCTAAAGGAGAAAGTTGTTCAAGATACTGTGGAGAGTGGAGGAAATAATAAGGAAGAAATAACGAATGAAGAAGCTTGCGAAGTTTTGAAATTTATTCAGCAAAGTGACTATAAGGTAGTGGATCAACTCAATCAAATCCCAGCAAGAATATTACTCATGGAGTTGTTAACACATTCTCCTTCTCATAAGAAACTATTGATGAAAATCTTAAGTGGGGCTCATGCAGATAAGGATATTACCCTAGACAAATTTGAGGGTATCGTCAGTCATATTACTCCAACAATTATCTCACCTTTAGTGAGGAAGAAATACCTTCAGAAGGAAGAGGACACAATAAAGCACTTCATATCTCCATCAAATGCATGGACAATTTAATATCGCAAATTTTGATTAATAATGGTTCATCTTTGAATGTTATGCCAAAAGCTACCTTAGATAAATTTCCTAGCAAGGGAATTCACCTACGTTCCAGCACTATGGTAGTAAGAGCATTTAATGGAAGCAAGAGAGAAGTAATAGGGGAGATAGAACTGCCTCTACAAATTGGACCATAGGTATTCCAAGTAATGTTCCAGGTAATGGACATAATGCATAAGCTAGTAGCTGACTAAGTTAATCGTTATTGCCAGACTGACATAGATTCAAGTTTCAATAGTACAAACATGTTAAGTATCTTTAGTTAGTTTTAATTTCCTTTTTATTTTTACTCTGCCTCGACTGTGCTCAATTGGTCTGATTCCTCCCTGGTGCCATTGTTGCCAACTACTTAATTAGGTCTCCATTCTAGCCTCATGTAACAACCTCCAATTCCTTCTTGCTTACTATCGACTCTCCACGCTTTCATTGCTAGTACCCTGATCAAGCAATTTTTCCTTCCTCGATATATAAATTCTTAATGACAAATAATTATGTTTCAATATTGGTCCCGCCACGTGCTCTCCTTATCTTAGTCCTAACTAGGTACATCCTTTTTAGAGAGTGTTTAAGACAGAGTTGGAGGCAGTAGTATCAATCAGAATATGAAAAGTTAGGATTCCTACAAAACTTTCGGCTAGTGTGTTGGCCTAACCTTACATAAAATTCACTTCATTTTCCATCTAAAATACTTTGGTTCTACACCTTAACACATCAATTTTTCTACATCCATTTCAAACAACAAGAAATTAATTCCAAACGCAAGGATGAAGAGCAATGGCGAATACTTTCAAGTCTAGAATTGCATCATAGGTTAACTTTTTTTTTTTTTTTTGTAGTGTCTCAATTAATAATTTGGATTGTATGTGAAGGAGTTAAGATCAAGATGCTAGCGTGTAAAATCAAGATCAAATGGTGGTAAAAGTTGAACAAGGACTTAATCAACCAAAAAAAAAAAAATTAAAGAATGGTTAGAATATAACAACACTTCTTTTATGGAGTGAACCCAGCAAGAGGTGGATAATGAATATTATTCTTAGTGAAATTACAAAGATTAATGACAACCTTAACCTCTACCATCTCAATCAAAATTCACATATCTAAAAGGATGATATGTATTATTGGTAAGGAATACAAAAAGCTTTTAACAATTATAAAGAAATTTGTAACAAGATAATCTCATAAGAATTTCAACAATGTTAAAAGATATTTCTTAAGATAAAAGAATCCATCAACAAGCTATAAAGAAATGAAAAAAAAAAAAAAAAAAAAAAAAAAAAAAAAAAGTAGTGAAGAGAAAATATTATCAAAGCTTGTATCCCTACTTTTTATGTCTATATAAGAAATAAAACAGTTGTTCAGTTTACTTTAAGATCTTATAAGATTTCTTATCATATTTCTTGTTTTATTTATTAAAATGATTTCATGTTTTTTTTCAAAATATTTATTGTGATCCTATTCCTATGAGAGTCAATAAGCTTTTAGATTGTTTTATTTTTGACTATTTTGTTTAGTATGAAATGAACTAAATCAAGTTCTAATGAAAATTTAAAAGAGCTCTTCAACGTGAAGAATAGACTGTGGAGAAGAGTACGAATTTGTTGAGAAAAAAAAAAAAATGATAGTAAAGATCATCCTGATATATTAATGTTACATTAATTTCAAGTTATATGCATGCATGTCTAACATTAGAGTTCAATCTTTAGTTATATGCATGCAAGTTATCTAATTCATTTATGATATGGTTTAATAGATATATTTATTTTTTGTTAGATCCGAATGGATATATATAATCTTTAGTTTTTAACGTTCCTAAAATATTATGTAAATGAACTTATATTGGAAAGTCATTTTATTTAAGATTTGACAAAGATAAACCTGAACTACAAATTTAATTTAAGTTTTATATATATGATAGCCAATAATAGTTAAGTTAAATTTAAATTTGATTATCAGATAGTTAGTTTACTTTTGAAATAAAGGCAAGTTGATAAAATAAATATTCATTCATATTTGAATTAAAAAAGCAACAAAATAAATAAAAATAAATATTTTCATATAGATAGATATGTATTTAAAAAATATTAGCCTAAAATTATAACTTTAATAAAAATGTGATAGGCATATTGATATGTAATGTCGAATGCACCCAAATATATTAGGAAGTTAAATTTGTAGTACAGTCCTTCTTCCCAAATATTACTAAATATTACTAAGTTGTTCTCTTAATCGAATTCTGGGTTTTAATAAAATAATTAAATTTAATACAATAAAAACACAACTTTAAACAGATTAGATATAATAAAAAAAATTTAAACAAATTAAATATAATAAAATAAAAACATAATTTTAAACAGATTAGATAAATGCAATTAATACTAACCAACTTGATCTCTTCAGCTCTCTCCCAACTCCCTCACTGGTTCTTAATGAAAATCTAAATTACATATGTGGGTTAGTTAGACTGAAATCTCTGCATCCATTTAACATTCTGAACACCCGACAATAGTAAAGTATCTCGCCGAATACACAATATGTTGAACAGCTGCAATCGTCCACTTGAATAATAATATTATTCCTACTTGAACATCGACTCAAAAATTTCACAACACAATCAAATCGTTATTGATTCAATTATTAAATTAATCCAATTATTAAATCTAAAAATCAAATTAAAATAGCAATTGAGCATGTAATTATGGAAAGAATTACAAACCATGAACATCAGAATTAAGAAACATAAGAGCACTTCGGATCGGATTGAACAAAATAATTAGACACTCATAACCATGATTAACACAACAAGGTAGAAAGCTAAATTCAAAAAGTACAAAAGAGAAAGAAAGGAAAAAGAAAAACTGAATTTAATCATCTAGTGTCTACTCTGATGTCTCTCGGCTCTACCAAGAGAGCTTTATTTATAAAAAAAATTTAACCTAAAATATGAAATGACTAAATACCCCTTTATAAAGAAAATCTACTCAAAATATATAGGTGCCACCTTGCTGTCAAGCCTTTGTGTACTGAATTCAAGTCCAATTTTAACCACTTTCTAGTTTAAATTTGCTCTCGGCCCTTGAATAACATTTTTAGATCTTAAAGTTATCTGCAAAACAAAACAAGAATCAAGTAAATCCAAGTTATGTGACAAAAGTTATCGAAAAAATACCAAACACACTCAAATTTGTTAAAATTCTGAAAATGATATCGAAATAATAACAAACTTTTATCTCAAAGCAAAATGGTGTAAAACACTAATATAATGAGAGAATTTTCATTACATACCCATAATGTCTTTTTATGTAAACAGTTAACAATGCATATTTAAATCAACTATCCATTACATTTTGCATCACCAATCAAAACGAAATTTTACTTTTTAATCTCTTTTTGAAACAGTTTTTTTTTTTTTTTTTTTTTTTTTCACATCATTAGCTATTATGTAACCAACACACTTCCCTCCCCTCGCAAAAGTAACTAATGCGGAACTTCTCTTAAGAACAATGTGAAAAGAACCTTTTAAAAATGCTTTTTATTCGGCATGTCAATGTTTTTCTTAGTGAGACATGAGACACAAAAATAGACAGATATATGTCCTAATAATAGATTATTGCATTATTGCTCATTAAAATATAACAATATACATGCATAGTTTAAATGTACATGCCTTCAAAGATTTGGTTTTCTTTGAGACATGAAACTTAAAACAAATATCTGAAAGATGATAGCATTTATGATGAGTTTTACTTACTTGCTCACTTGCTATTAATAGCTAATGCTGCCACCTTAGAGTTGCATAGGTTTGACCTCTCTTGGTTGCATATTCAAAATACAGTTGAGGGAAGATCCAACACAGAATTTTGTGAATAAGTTGCCAATACCATGTCCTCCATTTCTTCCAAAACAAGACTGGACCAAACATAATTCCATGGCCAAAAATCAGGCCAAGTTCGACACACATAAAATTCCAATCAATTGAAGAAACTAATGTTTGATGGTCTCTGCCATCTAGTTTTTCAGTCAATGGAGGACCATAGAGCCCATCATTTCCTTCAAAGGAAGAAGCTGGAAATGATTGAATTTGGGTGCCTGTGGGTATTCTCCCAAACAGATGATTAAAGGAGAGGTCCAGGACTGATAGGAAGGATAAAGTTGCAAGTTCTGTGGGAATGTTTCCTTCCAGTGAGTTGTTTGATAAGTCTAAGGACTCAAGCTCCTTCAGGTTTCCAATTGATTGTGGAATTTTGCCAGAAAAAGAATTATTTGACAAGTTAAGTGCATAGAGAGACTTAAAGTCAAATAGCTCTTTTGGTATTTCCCCTTGAAAATGGTTGGATGAGAAGTCGATCGAAATGAAGACAGTTAAAATCTTAACCAGATCCATCCGTTTACCTTTTATTGTAACTGTCACTGAATCAGGATAATATGTTGGGTTATAATATCCAAAAATAACAGTTTGAAGATACTCATAACGGAAGTTTTTTACCTTGGATTCATCTTGGTTTTCTTCAGACATCATTGCCTTCCAACTTGTGAGAAAGGTTTGAGGTAGTTTGCCACTGAAATTGTTGATGGCTAAATCAACTATTTGAAGTACGCGCCATGTGGCATTGGTGTTTGGACATCCAATGTGGCCATATAAATTATTTTCTCTTAGGACTAAGACCCGTAGAGTGGATATGTTCTTCAACAAGCAGGGAAAGACATCCTTAATCTTGTTGTTTCCAAGGTCCAACACTTGTAATGATGTGCAATTTGAAAGAGATTTTGGAATCTTTCCATCTAATTTGTTGTCATTGAGATCCAGAGTCCTTAGAGAAGAAGCAGCTGGAAACGCATCTGGTACAGGACCCATGAGATTGTTTTTTCTCAGATTTAGCACCCAAAGGTTCTCATTCGTTGCCGTTAAACATGAGGGAATTGTTCCAGAAATGTTATTATTGGAAAGATCAAGCACTTGGAGATTTGAAGCATTACAGAGGGAATCAGGGATACTGCCACTCAAAGTATTGTTTGAGAGAGAGAAAAAGAATGTTAAGGACAGGTAATTACCAATCTCTCGTGGTATAACAGAATTAAGTTCATTGCTTGAAAAATCCAAATAGCGCGAATTTTCTGGAAAACTAGGTATTGGCCCCTGAAGTTTATTATGATGAAGATCAATGACAAGCAACTCAGAAGGAAAATTCTGCAAAGGTCCTTCCACATGAGTCAACAAATTATGAGAAATATTAAGTATTTGAAGATTCTTTAGTTTCCAAATCCAGTTGGGCACTATTCCTTGGATATGGTTATCTGAAAGATCTAGAAAAGCTATTCTGGAGTGATTTCTCAAGAAACCAGGGATAGTTTTCAAGTTGCAGGATGCCAACATTAGATAGTTAATGCTGGGAAAGTAAGATGGGTCAGCATTTGTAACATTCACATCGACTGATAAGTTGTTGTATGAAAGGTCTAGAGTAATTAAATTTCTGAGCTCCGAAAGCTTATTTAGATGCATTGTCCCATTTAACTTGTTTGAAGAAAGTATGAGGATAGAGAGTCTACAGAGTTGGTATATAGATGCTGGAAAAGACCCTAGTAGATTATTGCTACTCAAATCGAGGAAGTTTAATTTAGAAGAAGACATATCTGTGAATTCGTCTAGTTGACCAAACTGATTATGGGAAAGCCTAATCTCTTCCAGCTGTGGGAGTGTAAAAAGAGATGAAGGAATGCTCCCACTAATCGAGTTATAACTTAGATCAATGTAAATGAGATTGTTCAGTCCTTCAAAGTGAGATGATGGAATTGCACCACTCAAACCATTATTAGAAAGGAGTAAGTAGGTTAGTTTTTCTGCCATATCAAATGACGGCATTTGACCTGTGAAGTTGTTATAAGACAAGTGCAGGTAACTGAGTTGTGTGAGGTTTGACAGTGAATTGGGAAGTGTTCCATTAAATCGACAATAAGACAAATCCAATTCAGATAAGTTCCTCATGTTACCAATAGAGTGTGGAAATGCTCCAGAGAAGCTTGTGTTACCTACTCTTAAGGTCTGAAGAGATCCTGGAAGGAAGTCTGGAAAGAAACCTTGGAGATTGATGTTGAAGGATATGTCAACAACTGACAATGTTCCAATGTTGAAGATCTTCTGCTGAAATGTTCCGGTCAACTGGCAATTAGAAAGACTTAGGATGGTCAGAGATTTCAAATGGGCAAATGTTTCTGGCACTGCGGATGATAAATTGTTCCCATCAAGAACAATGACTGACAGATTCTCAAGTCTTGCCAGGGAAGGATCCAGGGGTCCTGAGAGATTGCAATCTGACATGCGAACTTCTTGCAGGTTATGCAGTGACATCAAAGCGCTGCACCATTCATGTCCTGCAGCTGATATTCTTACACCATCCAAATACAGTTGCCTAATACTGCTGAGATTTTGGACAAGCTTTTGTAGATTTGGGTTCTCAAGCGTCAGCTCATACCCAGGTAAAGAGGAAAGAGAAGAAGAGAGATCAAGAGTAACCAACCTCGTCATTTGAGAAATCTCTATGGGAATCTGACCCACAAAGCCCGCACCTGACAAATTCAGATAAGTCAAATTATCCAACCTTTTGAATGCAGATGGAATGACAGAACTGAACATGTTATCAGCCAAATTCAATTTGCGGAGATGTTGAAGACTGAAAACAACACTCGAATCATCAAATTGACCACCGATCAGTTCTCCACTCAGGTCAAGGCCCATGACAAGTCCCTCATCGTCACATGTTACACCACTCCAATTGCAGCAATCAATGCTTTGATTCCACAACTTAAGTTTTCTGGAATATTCAGGGTCGAGTGTGAGGTTGTTCTTCAGTTGAATCAGCAAGGACCTCTGATCATCAGTACAAAGGCCAGAAACAACCAAGAAGTTGTTACAGAGGCACAGCCAAAACAATGGCATCGCCAGAAGTGCTGATACTAACTCAGTTCTCATTGTGGATGACAATTATGATAGTGATACCTACGGCCACAACCAGAAGTTTTTATTGTGGAAAAATGAAATAAAAATAGTTGGTCCTATTTCCAAAAGCTTGTTTGTTATGTCTGAAAGCTCGCAACTTTCATGGGAAAGTCTTTCGTCAATGTTGGCTTTCATTAGGGACCCATCCATCGTCCCAGTTTCGCCTTTTGAATTTTCGCGCATGGAGATAAAACCACTTCACAGAATAGTTTATGTCGGCCCTACATTTTGATGCTATTAATTTCTTTGAAAATGTTTCATATATATTCAAATTAGTGCTCTATGCCTTATATACATATACAAAATTATTTCGCCGGCGTGGTCTATACGTTATACACGCTCAGCGAAGAAAAAAAAGAGTACGAGGTTTATAAGAAAGATAGAAATAAATAAAAATATATATTGTGAAGATTTACATTGTGTTTGGTTAAATCAATTTGTATGATTCCACTCTAAAAGAGGATAAATTCTTGTAGATGAAGTCTGTTTGATTGAACTAATTTAAAAGGATAAATTGGAGAAGATTTAGAGGATGATATCCTTAATCATCGGAAGATATTTATAGGGATATAATTGAAAATTACAAAACAGATCTTGTAAGTGAGTTCAAAATTACAAAACACCCTTGTAAGTGGGCGATAACTTTGGAAATTACGAAACACCTCAGTAAGTGGGCGATGACTTTGGAAATTACGAAACATCCCAGTAAGTAGGTATAGTGCGCCATGACATTTTCAAACGATATTTCTAATTTAAAAATTTCAAAATGCCAAAAATATATATTCTCTAGATTTAGTTCAATAAAAATCTATGTTTAAGGTTTTTATAATGTCCAGAAGCAATTGACCGGGTTAAAACTTCTGGTGGTACAAGACATTATGTGTTGACTAGAACTTCTCACTAGATCATATGTTGCATTAGTTTGACTTCCAGTATTAGTTAGCGTCTTTTACTTTTGATTGAATCATTATGCACGCAACTTTACAACTATTTGACGCGTCATTTTGGAAGTTAGGACAATTGTAAATATATAAATAAATCTTGTAATAAATAGTTATTTTTAAGTTAGAGGTAAGAGTTTACTATTGAGATAGACTTTGTGTTGTAATCTCAAATTCTCTTTTAGTGAATTTCTAACTATGAATATAGACTAGGTTTTAGTTGAACCACGTAAATTTTTCTATGTGATTCTTACTTTACTTTTCTTGTTTACCTTCTATCTACTCTTGCGATTTCTTTTGTTATTCTCTAACTTGAGTGGTAGACGGTCTAATGAATATGTGTTTGTTTCCTTACAAATTGGTGTGGTGAACATGGAGCAAAGAAAATTCAATCATCATCATGAATTCTGCAAAGTATTAGGTTGAGAGATTCATTAGCTTAAATTATTTTTGGTTACAGCAGTTGAATATGTGTGGTCTTATGGTTTGATAGAGTTAAATTATATAATGCTTTTGGGCTTATTTTCATAATGAAATCAAATCTTTTTAAGCTTGGAACCTGCTAATTCTTATGCTTTTATTAATAATTTTTTCTTTTATAAATAAGTTGTTACTTGAGTTTTTCATCAAATATTACTCTAGGTCTCATTAGTTTTGTCAAATAAATGATCAAGAAGTATTAAAGGTCAAGAAGAGCAAGATTGGAGTCCAGTCTCTAACTGCACACAAGGGCAAAATTGGAATACAGATGTTGAAAGATGGATTTGGTGCTACTTTTCTGCCTTAGGCTGGACATTGTTGAAAATGGTCCAAAAGTGTTGAATTGCAACATAACCCAATTGTACTCGACACTACTTTTCCACATTATGCGTGAGCGCTAAACAATAAATTTTATTGAAGAGATTAGGGTTCGGTATCTTCGTCCATATAGCATAAAAAGTCAGACTTTGAGTCAGCTTAGAGGTTTCTGGGTTTAATCCACCCTATTCCATTGTGCTTAGATGTAATTAGATTAAACTCGCATGTAATCATATTTGGGCTTATCTTATGCCTTATCATAAATGTCTTTTTTTCAATATATCAATTTATTAATTTTGTGCTTATGCTTGTTGTGCGGATCCATAACTCAATATTTATTCTTAAGAGTATTGGAAAATATCTTTTGAATATAAAATTAAATTGATTTACCAAATGAAAGATTGTGTCTAAGAATAGAGTGATTCATTTGTTGTCATTAAGATCCTTGTGTGAATGAAAGATTTATGTATATAATTGATCAATGAATTGGCGGTTAATAGATAACCCCAGGCTCATATGTTGATTGACTTTGATTATTGATAGAAAAGAAAAAATAGTTTTTATACATGACATTGATGTTTGGTAAAATCTAACCTTGGCAAGTTCATTCTATTCATCTTTTACCATTTTTTTTGTGTTCCAAGTGTTAATACAAAAACCCTAAAAATATTTATTTGTTTTAAATTTTATTTTTCTCCAAAAATTCAAATTGCGGGTTATTTCTTGAGTCTAAATTTATTATAATCATATAATTTTTTTTTGTAATGCATAAGTCCCTTGGGAGAAAACATTTATTACTTACTACATTGCGATTGGAGTACTTGTAATCATTACAAATTTTTGCTAACAAGTTTTTGACATTGTTGTTTGAGATTTGAGTTCTAATACATAAAAATTTCATCATTATAATTCTTTTATGCTCAATTCTTATAATTTTTTTTAATTTTTATCTTTATTTTTGCATATATAATTTATTTGTACTAACTTGCTTTTCTAGTTTTAGTCTATTTTTTTATATACAATACAATCTTTTCTACTCCAGTTGATACTCATAATTTGAACTTCCTTTCGAAAAAGAGATGGTTGATTAGAATCAGAGGAGAACTATAAGGGACTCAATCACATATATAAGTCTTGGATACTTCACTAGGATTGTGAGACCCACCGTGAATGAGAAGATTTTTCAGATGAAGCATGTTCTCTTACAGTTGATCAGCTCACATCAATTTTTTGGTTTGGATCAAGAAGATCCACATACCCATTTATACACATTTTATGAGTTGTGTGGCTCAGTTGGACTCGCAAGAACATATGAGGAGGCATTGTTCTTAAGATTGTTTCCATTTTCTCTTATTGGAAAGGCTAAGGTTTGACTTCAATCATAGCCTAACCAAAGTCAAACTGGTTGGAAAGATGTGGAGACAAACTTTTAAGCTCGTTCTTCTTGCCATCTAAGAATACAGAGGTGAATGTGACCATAACTACTTTTGTGCAAGGTGTTGATGAATCACTCAGTGAAGCTTGGGAGAGATTCGAGGTTTTGTTGAGAAGGTGCCCTGACCACAGTTTTTGAAGTGGATTTGCAAGTGCATACTTTTTGTAATTAGCTTCAACCGTAGACAAAAATGATTTGGGATGGCTATTTTGGTGGCTCAGTTTTGTTCAATACTTCAGAGGAAGCAATCAAAATTATTAAGTTTATGACTTCTACTGATCTGAGAAGTCAGTATGGAAGGACACAAGCACAAAAGAGAAGATTGTTAAAGTTCAATTTTCAAGATGTTATCTTACCCCAACAAAAGCTCTTGTCCTAGTAGCTTGAGGTTCTTAACTAACAAATGGCCAAGTTACCTCAACAGATACAAGCCACGCAAACTGCATCAGTCCCAACTCAACCAGTTTTTCATTGAGATTTGTGAATGAATTAGGTTTTTCTTGGAAATTTTAAGTTATGGTTACTCTTTTGTATTATTGTGATTGAAAATTCATCATTGTTGCATATTATGTGGCAACTTTTGGTATCAAAAGTATAACCAGGTGAGATGTTGAGCTTTAGAGTTATTTAAGTAATTACTATCATTGATTATTCATAATTGATTTTGCTCGAGTTTCTTTACTTATTCATTTACATTTTTAGATATGATCGAGGCCATTTTTGTTTTATCTTTATTGTAGCTAGAGCCAAATAGCCAACCTTTTAATTGAATAAAACATTTGTATCCTTTTTAAGCCCTTCAAAAGATATTGTTCTTCATCCTTGAAATTGTTTGATTTGTTTGACTACCTTACTTTGAGTTAGAAGAACAAAGAGATCAGAAACTTAGTGTCATTCAGCTTTGGACGAGAATATATGAAAAAATTAAATAAAAAAGGGATATAAGGACATCCATTTTTAACTTTGTTTTAGGACAAGCAATGTTCTAAGTTTGGGGGAGTTTGATGGATTTAAATTATATGATATTTTTTAGTTTATTTCCATAATGAAATCAAATCTTTCTAAGCTTGAAACCTACTAAATCTTATGTTTTTATGAATAATTTGTTCTTTTATAAATAAGTTGTTACATTAGTTTTTCATCATATATTACTCTAAATCTCATCAGTTTTGTCAAATAAATGATCATGGAGCATTCACGTCAAGAAGAAAAAGATTGGAGTCACATAAGGCCAAATTTGGAATGTTGATGCTGAAAGCTGGGTTGGGCACCACTTTACTAAAAATGGGCCAAAAGTGCTGAAATTGCTATAGAATCCAATTGTGCCTAGTGCTACTTTTCTACGTCGGGTGCGAGTACCGGAAAACAAATTTTATTTAAGAAACGTTTTATATTAGGGTTTGATATCTTCGACCATAGATCATAAAAATTCATACTTTGAGACAACTTAGGGGTTTTTGGGTTTAATCGACCCTCTACCATTGTGTTTGTTAGTTGTTTGGTGTTCTTATGACTATAAGGAGTTCAACCTATTATTGTTAGAGTTAGATGTAATGAGATGGAACTCTCATGTAACTGTATTTGGGATTATCTTATGTCTTATCATAAATGTTTTTCTTTTAATCTATCAAGTTAATAATTTTGTGCTTATACTTGAGTGGATCAATAACTTGATCATTTATTTTTAAGAGTATTGAAAAATATCTTTTGAATCTAGAACTAAATTAATTTACTAGATGAAAGCTCAAGTTTAGGAATAAAGCGTGATTCATTTGTTTTCATTAAGATCCTTGTGTGAATGCAAGACTTATCTATATGATTTATTAAGGAATTGACGGTTAATAGACAATCCTCAGGCTCATCTGTTGAAGAATCAGGTTTGAGTAATTTTTTGGATTGACTTTGATTATTGATTGAAAAGAAAAAAATTATTTTTATATATGAGAGTGGTGTTTGGTGAAATCCAACCCTGACAATTTCATTCTATTAATCTTTTACCCTTTTTCTATGTTTTAAGTATTGATACAAAAAACCAATAATATTTATTTGTTTTAAATTTAGTTTTCTAAACATTTAAATTATGGGTGATTTCTTGACTCTAAATTTATTATAATCACATAAATATTTTTGTAATGCATAAGTCCCTTAAGAGAGAATGATAATTTTATTACTTGCTATATTGCGACTAGTGCACTTGCCATCATTGCAAATGTTTGCTAACATGGTTCAACAGGGCATCCTTGAAGCTTTGGAAGGTGAATCCAAGCTTGACAGAACCATGGCTGAGAAGGAAATAATTGAACTGTTGGAGAAGGGTCATAGTGCAATTGTTCTGAGTTATGGTGATGAGGTGTTAAGGCAAGTTGTGAAGGATAAGATTGCAATAAGGCTATGGAAGAACTTGATAACCTTATATATAATGAAGTCCTTGGTGAACAAATTGTACATAAAGCAAGCCTTGTACTTGTTAAAACTGTGTTAATAAAAAAAGAATAGACAATACATTATTCATTATAATAAATATTACATTTACACACGCATAAGTGCTAAGAGTTAACTAGAGGTCATTAGAATTTAAAATTTAATGCGATGGAAACTCAATTAAAAGTGATTGAAAACCGTGTTAATAATAAAGAATAGATAATACACAAAAACAGGTGCACAAGAAAAATATGCAGAATAACACAGTACACGAAAAATACAGGAAAAAGTTGAATGATTCAACAAGAGTCCAGAATTGTAATGCTTGGAAACTCAAATTATAGGAGAATAAAAAAAAAAGAGGAGAATTAAATTTTGCTAAAGCTAGTCTTCAACGGGTCCTAATTGTGTCTGTTTTCTTTGCATGCATGTGATTATGTTGCTCTGCTGGTTTGCTTGATCTGAAAATGTATACCTGGAAGCATTCAACATTAAAAAAAAGGAGATGCAATCACATGCGAATATGAATTATAAACATTTTCCCCAAATCTTAAACCCCTCAAATCGAAAAGAAAGCATTCAACATTAAAAACCACAACCCATAGCTACCCCAAAAGAAAAGCATTTTAAAGAAATTGGATCTTTATTGAATGCAAAAAGGTACTTTCACAGAAGCTGTGGTAATGCACTAAACCTGAAAATACTCAACCCTGAAATCTCAAGCCATTCACAAACCGTAAATTTGATAAAAATAAAAAGGACTTATCTTTAGAAGTTCTTCCTTGTTCTTCACTTTCTCCCCCCATTGTGGAAGCCTTAGGTATACGTTTTATGAACTGTGCCAAGAAAATCTAAGGTGAGAATTGCGAACAAAAATAGGTAGTGAAAAGTAGGAAAATGTCAAATCTTTTAGATCTTCTTTGCCACCTGCCATGAACAACACCTCCAAACCCCTACGTTTTCGTCGGTGGAAGCCTTAGGCATACATTTTATGAACTGTTCAAGAAAATCTAAGGTGAAAATTGTGAACAAAATAGGTAGAAAAAAGTAGGAAAAGGGCAAACCTTTTAAGTCTTCTTCGCCACCTGCCATGAACGGCACCACCACCACCAGCAATGGTCCCCTTGATGAGGGTGTCAAGATCTTCATCTCCCATGATAGCGAGCTGCGAGTATTGAGGCTTGCACCCTTTGCTTCAACTGCTTATGGATTCGGCCCACCGGAAATTGAAATTGGAATGGAGATTAAGGTTTGAAATGGTTTTAAAGGAACATGTCGAAGAAGCGGGTGTTATAACTTTTGAATTTTGAATTTGAAAGTATGAGAGCAAGGACTGAGGGAGGCACGAAAGACTTACAAATTGGAGAGACACGTGTCACACAATAAGACAACCACGATTTGTATTTACTGTGCTGACACGTGTCCTAGTTTTTGTTTTTGGTAAAAATTTAATTTGAATAATTTTTTTGAATATTTTATGGTGGAGACACGTGACAAAAGTTTCCGCTTGTGCTACCTACAAATGTTATTATTATAGATAAGAAAGAAAAAAATTTGGAATTGGAACTGAAGTGTATTGTATCATTTTTTTTATTATTGCTTTCATTGATACAGTTAAGGCATTAAAACCAATTTAAAACTTTCATTCTTATTTTTTTGATTTAGTTAGATAGTAATTAAAAAGTAAATAACATAATGAACATTAATCATAAGAGAATGCATGCACTATATTTGGCTAACCTATACGTCAATCTCATTACATATAAAAAGAAAACTTGAAATTACAGAGAGAGTGAAATGCTTCAGTTTTTACACATCACACTACAGAGTCACACAGATATCCAGTTCTTACACACACATATTAGAAGAATTACAGAGGCACAATCCAAATTACAAAAAGTCACAGTTCAAAGAACAGTCCCAAATAACAATCCATAATTTGAAAGTCAGAAGCTATTACAGAATTAAGAAAGGGATAAAAATTGAAATGAGGCAACAATTTTTTGAAGAATAGTCTTCAACAAGTACATGTTTTTTTTTTTTTTTTGCCTTTGAATGAATATGTGTTTTTTTT
>Ga0209489_106627_pt1 | contig 18372 bp, 4 predicted proteins | sample SiratrowhiteBW_FD_187527 | JGI IMG/M metagenome (GOLD analysis project Ga0209489, IMG submission 187527) | Root nodule microbial communities of legume samples collected from California, USA - Siratro white BW (SPAdes) (version 2) | ecosystem: Host-associated > Plants > Roots > Nodule | place: USA...
TTATTGTTATTATGAATCTTATCAATATTATTTTTATCAATATTATTAATATTATTATTGGTATTATTTATATTATTGTTAATATTATTATTATCGTTTTTAATAAAAATCATAATAATAATAATAATATTAATAATAATATTAATGATAGTAATAATAATATTATTAATAATAATATTATTATTAATAATATTAATAATCATAATCATAAATATAATCATAATAAGAATAATAATAATCACAATATTATCATATTGATTGTTTGGCGCAGTTTGTGGGAAAATTACCATCGATCAAAGTTGGTGGAAGATTTACCTACGACTTTATTACCTAATTTTAATTTGACTACTAAACATTCTTTAATAAGATCCTTAATTTAAAAATACAAAATATTAAAGATCTTTATTTTTTTTGTAAGAAAGTTTAAAGACCTTGAATTGATTGCACAATGAATGTTGAGAGACTTGAACTATACTCTACCTCCTTTTCTCTTATAAGAAAATCTAAACCAGTGTTAAATTGGTAACTATTTAGAAAAACCATAGTAATTACTAGCTAGTGGACATTAGGTCACCAACCATAACGAAAATATGCGCGGATATATAATACAATTCTAATATAAAATATTAAGCCATTTGCCTGCTTGCTAGATCTTGATTATCAATCTAAATTTCATATTCTTTCTTCTATATAATAAATGATAAAAATTAACTCTCTCTGTCTCTTTTCCCTTTACTCTTTTATCGTTTCCATTTTCAACGAGAGAGACATTTCTGAAGTTTAACCTAATTAGCATAAGAGACGACTCTCCTTTGATAACACTTCATATAATGTGAACAAAATCTGTAGGCCTAAATAAGTTTGAAGCACAAGGATAGTTTGATAATGTTCACATTAATCCATTAAATTTTTTAAATGTTTCATAAACTTAATTTTTATACAGATACGTAAAGTCGTAATATTTTCAAAAAGCACCTCAAATTTAGAGGGTTTGATCACTTTAACGTTATACGTACCCGTGGTCCCACCCTTACTTTATACATGATTTTACGATCATCATCATCATCCCTTCGTTCATGATCGACAATAATGTGTATGCCCCTTTATCTTGATAAAATAATAATCCACGAGATACCAAGGTAATAGGTGTGAGTATTTGAATGGAAGTATAAATAAATTAGTTATATTATTTGTTTACACCTATTTCACAACTTTATTTAATATTTTTTTTCCGTATCAATCGTTTTATCTTTTATGTCCTCTCTTTCCTTATTTTTCTAAAAAAAGTTGTATAGACTCTAATTTTTTAAAATTAAATAGATTCTGAATAACAAAGACAATGGTTAAAATACCAGCTCTCTGGTGAGGTTAAAATACCTTAAGTTTCCAATTTTTAATTCATATTTTTAAGGACTCAAGTCTTCGGTTCTCTTCTTCACTTCAACGATGCTTTTAAATAAAATATTATCAGCCATATTGGTTGACACTAGTGTAGAAGGGTTTACCGCCCAGTACACCTTCAATACTAATTATTTTGCTTATAAAAAAACGCTATCAGCCAAGAAATACAATTAAAAATTATCATAGTAAGATTTTCAATTTATATTTAACGTGTTATTTCAATTAAACTAAAAGTAATATTAAAAAATACACAAAATGAGGAAAAGAAATTGAATTCCTTTACCAAAAGTTGGAAGTTTTGTGTCCTTCTTGCTCGAGGCAATTATACTCTCTCTTTCGCTCTCCCTTCCTCCTTTATATACACATAATTATTATCATCGTTCTTATAAACTTGCAATAAACATTGGCTTTACTTGAAACTGTGGTCACTTTAAACAGCAGAGAGAGGAATAGGAAGCAAACATGGGGAGAGCTCCTTGTTGTGACAAAGACAACGTGAAGAGAGGTCCATGGTCGCCTGATGAAGACGCCAAACTCAAATCTTACATCGAAGAACACGGCACAGGTGGCAACTGGATAGCTTTGCCCCAGAAAATAGGTACCTCCATCTTAATTTTCATCAACCAAAAAAAAATCAAAATTTTTCTTAGTTACTGTAGTAATATACTTGGTTCTTAATTCCCCTTTGTCTTTCCAAAACCCAAATTTCTTTATGTTGGAGTGTTGATTTCTTTTTGCTGTGTGCATGGTATAGGTCTGAAAAGGTGTGGCAAAAGTTGTCGTCTCAGATGGCTGAACTATCTTCGCCCAAACATCAAACACGGGGGTTTCTCAGAAGAAGAAGACAACATAATTTGCAGCCTCTATGTTAACATTGGAAGCAGGTAAATTCATTCTTCATCTCCACATAATCAAACTCAGAGAGATTATAATACCATATCATGAACTAACAAGTCCATAAGATGTGTGTATGAATAATCTTACCTTGCATCTTTAACGGTTACAGTTAGAACTGAGTGATAAAAACAATGATGCGTAGGTGGTCAATTATAGCAGCCCAATTACCAGGGCGAACGGATAATGACATAAAGAACTATTGGAACACAAAGCTGAAGAAGAAGCTACTGGGGAAGCAAAGGAAGGAGCAACAGGCTCAAGCTCGAAGAGTTGGTGGCCTAAAGCAAGAGATCAAGAGAGAGAGAGAAGATTTGATGTTACCTGTGGGAGTTATTAGCCGAACTCCTTATTGGCCACAAGAACAGAATTCTTGGCCCATTCCAGTGGCAAATACTTACTGTGATCTCAACAACCAAACATCATCCATCATACACATCCCCGACAACACAGTCACTGCCACCATGAACTCACAATTCCCATCATTTGACATTTCCTTCACACAAGACCAGATATATCCCTCCACAGTGAACATGATCACCACAGACACATGTCACGCATCGAATGTGTTTCAAGGGTTGGGGAACTTCTCCAGTGATTTGGCCTGTGTCAACTCGCAACAAATAGATGGATCAGAACGGGTTTTTTACGGAATGGAGTCAATGGAAATTGGCAATGGTAGCACAAACACGACTTCAACAGAAAGCACTAGTTGGGGAGATATAAGCTCTTTGGTTTACCCGCCTTTGGTTTCTCACTACGAAGCTGGCCAACAAAGAATATTGCCTCAAGTTGTTACTTTCGAGGAGTCAAGTTACTTCGCGATGCAAACGCAATAACAACTCCGTACCTGCAGGTTTTGCTATAAATTTTACCGCTATAGCTAAGAAAAAATGTATCCAACAAAACCCTAAAGAGTTCACTTTAGCTTAGAAAATTCCTCCTCTTTTTAATAAATGTGTTGTTTCTTGTTTTGTTCCAACTGCTTGTAACTTCTAATAGTTGTTTTAATTTTGAATATTTTCCCATTCTTAAAAGGAAAATAAGAAATATTTTTCTGGAAACTAAAATTAATTATATAAATTAAAAGGTTTTAAAAAAAGTAACATGAGAAAACTTCTGAACTCTTTTTATTCTGAATTTCTTTGTTACGTTACGTTTATGGACTTATCCACTGAAGACTTAGAATATTCAAAATTAATAAGATGTGTGTACAAGTAAGCCGAATCAGTTTCTTCCAAACAGTGAAGGAACAGTGTGTGGCAAAATTAAGTTGGTCTGAAAAACGTAACAAATGATCACTCAGAAAGTTGGAGAAGTATTTTGACGTTTTGGCCATGACTTGCTCGGCTTTAGCAACGAAGGTATCAAAATCTGGCTTGGTTCTTTTATTGTTTTCTTCGTGTCTGGCATTAGTAGAGGTACCTCCCTCATGTCAGTCCAACCAGAAACAATAGAACATTTAAGTGTCCATCAAGTGGGATCCTCACATAGAATCTAGCTGATAGTAACTAGTTAACAGAGCACCTATTCAGTTGAATTAAAATGTTCTTTTTATTAACTCCGAAAATTGGAAGAGGTTGCTTCATATGATATACATACATATCTTTTACAAATTATTATGCCTTGTGTATTTTGTTTTTTCTTTTTATTAAAATATATAATGTATTAGAACAATGATATTCATACATCTGTAAAATACATTTGCGCTTCCTTCACCTCGTTGTTGTTCTCGCATTTTTCTTCTTATCACATCGCATATTTTATTTTTCTCTTTGTTCGGTTATTTTTTTCTTTTGTATCTTTTTGTACATAAGAATAATACTAGAGTACATTCTATTGGAACTCGTTTGTTATGGTTGTTGTGTATTGGCTTCTTCCCCAATGCTGTATGTAACTATCGTGCAAGAACATGAAAATCAGAGGGAAAAATAAAATTCATGTTAAGACAATAAACTAAGAAAAATCAATGAAGATAAGACACCAAAGAGGAGAGAGAAAAGCACATACAAAGAAAGTAAAACGTAACAATAATTATAATTAACTTTTCTTTATGATATTTTCATTCACAAAAGGAAGGAAACTTAATATCCCCTTTAGTTACACCATAAATATTTATCATTCCAAGTTTTGAAACAATAATATTGAAGCTTCTAGGTTCAAGTGGTTTAAATGTATCTATAGGTTATTGATTTGGTAGCAGTTGGATAAGCTTGACTTGAAGTTTTTCACAAATAACATAACATTCTATTTTAATATGTTTTCTTCTTTCATGAAAGTTAAGATTTAGAGTTATGAGTCTCGCTTATTAATTATCATAATATATAGAGCTGGTGATTCAGTTCTAACTTCAAGATCTTTTAAGAGATACATTAACCATTGTATCTCACAAGGGATTGGAGCAGGTGTTCCATACTCTACTTCTGCTGATGATGATTATGATATAGTGGATTGTTTCTTATATTACTAATCAATTCGAGATCAATCAAGAAACACAAAGAAATTAATAGTGAAGCAATTGATTTCTGGACAAGTGACCTAATCAAAATCACTAAATCCCTCGTTCAACGACAAAATTGTTGGGAAAGAGTAAACCTTGTCAAAGGAGCATTTTTAATAATTGTAGGATTCAATAAGCACGACAATGATATATATATATAAAAGATTATATTAAAGATTTTATATATCATCATAATGATGTTATGACATTCAATTTTGTATGAAATTTTTTTATGCAAATTGTTTCAAGTGTTTATATTGGTTTTTGTAGGAAGTGGGTCAACTGGATTAAGGGGTGTCTTAAATGAGCATCAATTTCAATTTTAGTGAATGGGAGCTCAACAACCGAATTCATCCCGAAAAAGAGCATAGACAAGGAGATTCGTTAGTTCCTTTCTTGTTTTTAATTGTAGCTTAAGGGTTAGCATGGGCTGGAAGGAGTGAAGGTGGGGAGCTGTGAGACTAGGATTAGTATATTACAATTTGTGAATGATATTATGTTCGTTATTAAGGCCACCAAGTGGCTCTTATGAGCATAAGAAAATGTTTCCAACTCACTTAGGGACTTAAAATCAATTGTCATAAGAGTAGGATAGTTGGAATAGGAGTGGACAAGGTCCAATTACATTGTTTTGCAACATTACTTCAGTGCAGCTGCATGTCAATCCTGTTCTCATAGTTGGGGGTTAATATAGGAGAAAATCATAGAAGAAAATATTTTTCTTAAAGGATGGTATTAACGATTAGGAAAAGATTGGCAAGTTGGAAAGAAAAATTTATTTCTCTAGTTGGTAGGGTATGTCTAATCAAATCAATTTTATTTGCTTCACCGTTATTCTTGTTGTCTATTTTTAAGATGCCAAAGTGTAGTAGCGAACAAATAATACACATACAGATAGATTTTTTGTGAGGGTGGGGGCCAAGGCTTAAGTTAAATGAGATACAATATATGAGAGTAAACTGAAAGGTGGCTTAGGAGTTTTAGAGTTAAAGAACTTTAATAAGACATTACTTGAAAAATAGAAGTGGAGGTTAGAAATAGAGGAGAAAGGTTTATGGAGAGAAATATTAGTTTCTAAATATGGATCTTGGAGAGATTTGGATAGTTGTATAGCGAGATCAAATAAGTCAAGATGGTGAAAAGATCTTAGGAGTGTGTGCGGGGGACGAATGAATGGAGGGTGGTTTAGTGAAAATACAATTGAAAATTAGGGTCAGGTAGGAAGGTATTATTTTGGGAGGATAAATGGATGGGATAATGTATATTAAAGGAAAAACATCCTAGAGCGTATGCAAACTCTTGTCTAAAGGATGTTACATTGTGTATGGCTCGGGCATGGAGTGAAAATCTTTGAGAAATGACATTTAATTGGAGGAGAAGTTGGTTTGAATGGAAAAAACCATTATTTCAGGAATTTATTCAAGAACTGGAGACATGCATGGTAAAGAGGGATTCTGAGAATAGTTAGGTGTGGTTAGGTAAAGGAATGAGTTATATTCAGTGAGGTTTACTTATAATAGAATACGGTGTGAAATGAGGGGGGATGAAAATAAACTTTTCTATAAACTTTGGAAAGTTAAGACACTATCATCAGCACAATTTTGTGCTTGGAGGGTCATGTTGGACAAACTACCAACAGTTGAAAACCTAGAGAAAATTGGTATTATAGTCACTAATAGTAAGTGTATCATATGTTAGGATCAAGAAGAAACAATCTGGCACCTAATGTTCACATGCCCAAAGGTTTGGAAGATTTGGAACTAGTGTGATCGGTGGGTTGAGTTCAATTTGTCCATCACTGTAGGGCAAAGGAACACTTCCTTAGTTTTGAAATCTCACACCTAAGTGTTAAATGTAATTCAGTGTGGAAAACAAATTGGTTAGGTCTTGCTTGGAATATTTGGAAGGCTAGGAACAATGTCTTATTTAGGAATAGAGTGTTTGATGTAGAGGAAGTGTTTTCTAGTGCTCAGATGAAGACTTGAAATTAGATTATTAGAAAACATGAGAACATAAGTTTTTCATATTTCGATTGGTGTTTGAACCCTAAACTATGTTTAATGTTGATTAAGTGATAATTATACAAGCAATCATGTTGTTGCAAGGCAGATCTTAATTATTGGATAGTTTACTAGTAAGTTAAAAGGTTATATATGTGGTCAAATGGGTGTTGATATATAGTGTTTTTGGTTTATGCTATAGTGGGTAGATACGTCTGAAATGATAAGCACGATAAGGTTATTTTGTGGCTAATCTCTATTAGGCTAGAAAGCCTAGATTGCTATTTATCGATCTTGCATGTGGCAACTTTGGATCTGAAAAATATACTCTAGAAAGCTTGATGGAGGACTTACTAGTTTTGGATATGAAAAAAGTACTCTAGAAAGCTTAATGGAAGACCTAGTGGTGTGTTCTCTTTAAAATATTGATGCATGGAGGCCACAATATTTGCTTTGAAGTCTCATATATAGTTCATGTACTATGAACTTGTTAGGGATTTGGTTAATTTTTCATTTTAATGTTCTATTTTTGGCAAGGCTGTGTATATCTGGTAGGAAGTTTTTTTTATCCTATTAGGCAAAGATATTATAAGCTTCTTCGAAAGAGGAATATTTTGGATTTTTTTCCGATAAGAAATTAGCTATTGTAGTCATTTCACCACCTATATAGTTCAAGTTTCTATTTACTTTCAAAATGTATAAGGATTCAAACACCCTTAAACACTCCTGATGCAATTCTAGCTTCAATGTGTTTCCTTTTGGAGGATTTGATGTTTGAATATGAATTGGAGTTGATGCTGCGGAAGAATTTTTATTATGGTTATATGAGATGGAGATTTAGATGTGAATTTTCTAAAGTGAAGTTAGGCCAACACTTAGGAGGAAGTCTAGAAAAGGTCTTGTATAAGACCCATCTAGAGAGAACCTTGACAAGAGTAGTAGTACTGAAAATATTTTGGCGGCAATTCAATATATTCATCAATGTTATTTTACAAGAGGAGAACACCTCTATTTATAGGAAAAAATTAAGACTAATCTTAGTTTGTAAGACAAGCCTTTTAAAAACTCTCAAATTAGAGAATGACATGTGTCAAGCCATGAATAGATAGGGTCCTTTCCATTGGCAAGGTGACATGTGACAAGAAGCATGTGAAGTCCTAGCTCATACCCTAGGCTCTAACTCTCTCTCTCTCTCTTAGGGTTAGGATTGATCCAAATACAAGGTCCAAAAATTCAAAAACAATCTATTCTACTCTTTGGTCCAAATACAAGACCCAAAATTTAAAATCTTCTACTGCTTTGGCCAAAATACAAGGCCTGAAATCCTATTTTATTTGGCCCAAAGTAAAGTTTACACTATACTATACAACTTTTACAATTAGAGATCTTATAATCTTAAATTTCTAAATTTTCTTGAATAACTTAAGTCCAAAAGTTTGTTTGGAAATCCAAACAAACCTAATTAGACCAAAACTCCTATTCAAGACTCTAACTCAATGGTCTTTTTATTCTTGTATGTAATTTTGCAGACATATGACATTAACTCCCATTTATTTTATTTGATATTGCTGATGTAAATATATATATATATATATATATATATATATATATATATATATATATAATTATTAATGACAACAGTTTCACAACATTGGTATCATGCAACTAATTGTTTAAAGTAACCTTTACTATAGTTATAGTTAGTTTATATTTATTAATTTTTATATTACGGTTATAACTAACATATAACAATATTTTGTATACACATTTTTAAAAATAAATAATACAATGAACTTGATTTTATTATAGATATATACTAAGTTTTTGTTTACAATTTATTCAATAATAAAACATAAAAATATATATTATTATTTTAAATTATACGCATAGTCTATATTTGTTAACTTTTTTTTTATCGAAATTGATTAAACCCTTCATATTTAACTATTTTTCGTTTTCTGTAAACACAAAATATGAAATAAAGAAACTAAAATATTTTCTAAAATTTTAAAACAAACATGAAAGAACTGAACGATCTCTAACATGAAATGAAAAACTAAAATGGTAAAGCAATATGAGCCAGCAGACCAAAACAAAGAGTCACCGAACACAAGGTTCTATCCATATTCAGAAATGGAAGGGGGAATGGTAGGTCGTAACATCCAACAAGATGAGAACTTTAAGAAAATAAAACCAATGTGGATTTAACAGTAATGACCCACAGACATATATATACCAAAGTACCGTCATTCATCAAGCTCTAGGCATTGAAGTGGTACATGTATGCAAATAACTTTTAAAAAAGTTATATAAAGTGGCTAGGAATAAGGCGAAGAAAACTCCTTGACAAACCAACCACTGCAGAAACATCTCCAAAGCATAGAAACAAAAGTTTAGAGTTTTATTTTTTCTTGAGTTCAAATATAGGTTTTGGTGTAGATGACTGACTAAGATTCCGTCAAAATTACAATGACGATATATGCAAAGGATTAAATAAGTACAAAATGAGTGCTTGATTGAAGTTTGAAGTCTGCCCAAACGACGACAAATGAGCCCGACGACCTTCTTTTGCAAGCATTTCGTCTTTTAATGCGTGGAAGAAAGGCATTCGTAATCAACGATAGGTATTCACAATGCTTTGTTTATTTCATGAAATTGACACTCACTATTGTCAATATATACATATTTAATCCAATATATTCATTTCGTCAAAATACCTCTGTGAGTAGACAAATTGTTTTCTCCAAGATCAACTTTCAAATCTTTTTCTTGTCCATTTTGGCTGTGGCAGGCTGAAGGATTAGAATGAAAATGACGTTAGGTCCACGGAATCATGTTCCCCTTTTAATATGAACATAGGGTAATAAATTACAGCTAAACTTTCATAAATTAATATTCAGAAGATTAATATCCTCTACATTTTTTTTTCAATTTGGATTAGTTTATATGCTACTGGTAGCTTCAAACCATTTAAAATTTTACTATATAGATTTAATGGTTTAGTGGATATAATTAATCTCCACTGATTGGTTTAGATTTAATGTTTCTATTAACATTTGTATCTATTTTAAATATAATGATGAAAACACAAAAAAATGTTTGAATCCGAAAATCGTCTGAGAGATAATAATTTTCATAATAGTATTCTTAGTCATTTATATTTTGTATGGTTGATTTTTTATTTATTTTTTCATTCAAGATAACTCTTTCTTAGTAAGTTGAGATTGAGTAATATTTCTCAAGTTAGACATGTTGAGAAATGTGTAGACAAAAATAACTTCAACTTGTAATATGTGAAGGTGTTTGCTCTCTCACCATAAAAAATATAGGACAAAATCAATAATGAAAAATATATAGTTGGATATTTTTACGATTCTGTGATGAAAGTTCTCGAAGTATGAGTGGAAAAAAGTTGTCGCAAACATTAAAAAAAAAAAAAAAAAAAAAAAACCCTTCAAAAATTGACACATGACAAAGTCTCTCTATAATTAAATAATCCAAATTCATAAAATTAATACTTTTAACTAAATTATTCGTAGTTTGAAAACCATTAATATTGTGGTTATTGATAAAGATAAAGTTACTCTTCCATTTAATACTTTGTTGATAATAATAATAATAATAATAATAATAATAATAATAATAATTCCATAAATAACTTTTAATGGAGTTTACTATCCATAAAAGAGGAAAAATTGAAGTGAAGGGTTTAAATTTTACTAAACGTGGAACTATGTTGAGTGCTTAGTAGCTTATTGACTTGTCCTGTATAGAATCTCCTCCTGAACTGAGTTAGGGTTCTGGGTTGGATTATAATGTACCATGTGTGTTTAGGGTAAGAATAGATTATACTATACCATTCATTTAGGGTGGGAATTAATGCAGGAAGGGTATTGTGTACTAAATTCAAGACACTGTAGAGAAAATGGTATGTGTAAAGCACAAAATTATGCGCCAAAGGAGTTGGTTAAGGCAATTAGGCGCAAAAGTAGTAGGAGCTGTAAGGAGAATGTCTTAATGAATGGCTTTTGAAGTGTCCCGAAGAGGGCAATGAATGTGGTACCGTTTTCTCTCTAAATTCTTCCCTCCTCTCTGCTGTTCCTTCTTCACTGTTTCATGCTTCCATATTGCCTCAGGTACTGTGGAATTGGAGAACGTATGCGTAATAGTAACTATTCGGACCAGTCTAATTGTCGTGTTTGCAAACGGAAACAACTTCCAGATTTGTTCCATTCTTGTTCTACCACTTAATAAAATCATATTCTTATTGTTTTTACTGCTATGGGTTATTGAATTAATTTATTTTAGTTTGATATTTAAAAGTTTGAATTAATCTTATTTTATTTAATCTATTTAAGTTAAACTTAAAGTGTAACTCGTTCCATATGATATCAAATTCATTTTTTAAGATAATAAATTTCACTTATTTAATATGTACTAGAAGAAAAATATTGTTTAGAAATCAATTTTTAATTATCAAATCAAATGGTTACTAATTGTGACCAAAATAGTCATCAGATTAGATTTTAGTTGCTAAATAACTATAAGATAGAAGTAATGATTGAATTTAGTAACCAATTAAGTCAAATAATTGGTATCTAACATTAGCTACCAAGGTTTTAGTGACCTATACCATTAGATTCTAAATTAATCTCTAATTAAGTTGATGAAAACCTCACTTTATTAAATCTATTTTGCAAAGTTGAATAAAGTTTAAAGTCTACTACCTTCATACGGTATTAGAGTCATTTTTTAAGATAATATTAGAATAATTAAGAGTCACGTCTATTTTGTTACTCGTTATCAAGTCTCTCTATATTTTCATACTTAATGTCTTCAGTATGTAAAGGAGGGATGGAGATCTTATATCAACTAGAAATATTATCAAATTATAAATATAAATATATATATATATATAAACTTCATTTTATTAAATTTTATTAAGATATTTTTATGAGAATATTAAGTTTAAACTCACTTCCTAATATCTAAATTTATACTTATTTTTAAAAAATAATACTTTATAGGTTTATAGATTAGTTATTGATTTTAAAATTTGATATTTTTTAATAAATTTCAAACCTTAAATAATTTAAAATTATTAATATATTTTCTAAAAGTACTCTTAGAATGAAAATCTATTAGAATCTTTCATATTTGATAAAATGTGCATCTAATTAATAATCTAACAAACAAGCCAAATTTTTATATTTGGTATATGTTATTTGCAAAGAAAAATAAAATATGTGATACACATCTAATAATTCTAATAATCGTTGATCAATGGATTTAATGTTAGACTTTGTTTTAGAATGATATATTTTGATGATGAAATAAATGTATAATGTATTTGTGTTTTCATCTAAGATTGGGTGTGAATCATATATTTGGAATAGTCTAAGTTAGAATTTGCATCGTATTGTCATAATATTGGTAAATCATATATTCAAATTTCATTTGAAAAATATTTTTAGAACAAAATTATCATAAGTTGACAGTACAAAAGAGGTACAATATTCGTTAGGATGTCAAACATGGTTGTCAAGATTTTTATCAGAAATTTAGAGACAAGGGATTTCCATACATTCATCTTTGATAATTATCAAACTTATTATATTATTAAATCCCATTAAAGAAGAGAAATGGAATTGATAAATACTATTATATTAAAGAATGACCCCTTCTAAAGTAAATATGATTATATTCAAAATTTCCTCTTTTAAGTGACATAATAATACTTGCAATAATTAAAAAAAATCAAATCAAATATCAAATAACCAGGATGACAAGTATCGTTTAAGCCAAATAATTAATTATAAATAGGAATTCCAAATATGAGACAAAGTCAAACGAAAAAACAAAGATAAATATTAAGTGTTTTAATTAAATGGGTTTGTATCTCTTGGCTACAACAGGAACAAGACGAATTCTTCCTCACCCATGTAACTTTTTTATGCACCTCCATAAAAAAAATTAATTGCCAAAGTATCCATATTAAAATGATCAAAATGACCTTGAGTATCATCCGGTTATCATTTTGAATGATAACCGGATGACACCCCGTCCGGTTATCAAACTTTCAAATCGCAAAAGTCGTTGTTCATTGTTGACCGTCTCTCAATCATCAAATTAATTATTCTAATCAACAATATCACTTATAAATTACTAATAAATATTAATAATTGCTTACTTAAGACTTGTTTGAAACTTTAATTTAAGATTTGGACTGTACTGGTGATATAATAGATGATAGATGAGAGTTATGAAGGTGAGAGAATAGAGAATAATATTGACTTTTTAAATTTTAAATAATATATGTGTAATTTGATATTTATTATGGAGGTAGAGGAGGAGGATATGGGATAGAGGAAGAATTCATCCAGGACCAATAGACAACAAAGTTCCCTTCCCTCCTCTGCCAATGGATTTCTTTTCGGCCCATCAATCTTAATATTACCATTTCCTTAAGGCCCAATAATCATATTAACGTTCGTGTAGTGGTCGTTTACACCATCCAGATTTATTAATATACCTCTCCAGTATTTTTTTTTTCTCCCTCTCTCAAAATATACCTTTTTTAGAAAATGTTTTCTGGAAGTGTTAAAAAATTAATATTCCAAAAATTATTTTTTAAAAATTAATGACAATTAATTTTTAGAAGTATTTAAAAATCTATTCTCTGAAAGTGTAAAAAAAAATTTACTTTGAAAATTACTTTTCCAAAGTGTTAAAATAATTTGAGAAGTAATTTCCTGGATGTTACAATTTCAATTCCCCCATAGTCATTTGTAAAAGTCAATCTTTGGATTAATTTAAACATCAATTATTACACTGTAGTTTAATTATTCCTTAAATTCTGATTTTACACTGTAGTTTAATTATTCCTTAAATTCTGATTTTGCATCTCTCGTATATTTATTACTCTTTAAGTTATATTTTTGCAGTTTTTGATCATCACTTTTTTATATCCTTGTTCTTCGGAGGAATACTTTTCGGAATCAAAATAAATAAATTCAAAACATGATTCCAATAAAAGTGCTATTCATTTTTACGAAAATGATAAAAGAATTAAGAAAAAAAATATTTTTACACACATATTTCTTTGTACAATTATTTGACAATTTTTTAATAATAAATATTTAATGAAAATATATAATTAAAAAATAAACTAAATCATTTAATACAAAATTAATAAAAGTAGTTGGAGATAATTGTATAGAAAGATATAACATATTATAGCTTAAAAAATTCTTACATAAGGGATACATAAACAGAGATGGAAGATGTGGGAAAATATTAAGCCTATGATGTACATGCCATGAAAATACACTGTACTTATCACCTACTGATTTGAACAAAATATCACATTAATATTCACTTGAAAGTTTATGAAATCATGAAAAAATAAATACTATTGATAGAGTGCTGGGGAGATTGTCAAAATTGAAGTAAAAAATGGATAGAGGTGAAAAATATGGTTTAAAGAACATTGATGATCAAGAACTGAGAATATGACGATAAAAATGTGGAAAGATCAAAAATAAATTTATGGAATAATAAGGATAAAGGGTATGTAATATGATTCAGTGAATAACAAATACTTTTTTTTGAGAAAAACTGTTAAATACTTTTGAAAAGTATAATAATATTTTTTTTACACTTCTGAAAAGTAGTATAAGGACTGTTAAAATAGTTTGACCAGTTTCAGATAGTACTTTAAAAAACATATTTCAGGACAAAAAAAAACATGGAGATACATTAATAAATTTAAGTATTGTAAATAAGAATTGTCCAAGTTTGAACTATTTCTTAAGGCCCGATGTCTATATTAATGTTTGGGCAACACTAAATCTATACCATTATATAAAATACACTATTTTTTTATCATCTTTTAATTAGATAATTATATCTTTTGATAATTAACTTTTTTTACTGATTTATTTAATAAAATAAAAAATTAAATAACGTATCTTTATTTTAAAATAATTAAATAACCTTTATTTAAAAAAATAATAGATATTTATAGATAATACTTTTACAAAAATAACTTACTTTTTATTTAATATAAATAATTAATTTTTTATTTCAAAATAACTAAACAATTTTTCTTTTTAAAAATAACGACTAGATGATTTTTTAATATTATTTTTATAAAAATTATATATATATATATATATTGGATTTTTCTATAGTTTTAATTAATTTTCGTAAAAATAATAAAATGATATATTTTTTAATATGATAAAAATATAAATACAGATGCACGCGATTTGGTTAAAATTAATAAAGTTTGTACTGAATGCACAGATCCCAAGCTTACTCTCTAAAGCTTTTGGGCTTTTCTTAAAAGATTCACTTCTTTTGTGCTTCTTCAACAAACACAAGACCATTCTTTCTGTACCCAATACCTTCATCCTTCGTCGTCTCTATAAGTTTTAAAAATGTCAAAATTATTCTTATAAAAATGACTATAATGACCTTTTGTTTTATTTAAAATAATTACTGAATCGGATATCCTCTATTTGGATTACATTTTGAAAAAAATTATAAACCAGATCGAGGGTCATCCGATTCACATTTCCAAATGAAAATATGAATTGGATGACACCCCATCCGGTTTACATTTTGGAAAAAAAATTATAAACCGGATGAGAGCCATCCAATTCACATTTGCAAATCGGATGGCCCCCCATCCAGTTTACATTATCCGGTTCATATGAAGTTCATCTTCTCTTATGCAGATTCACCGTCGATGGCAACCCAATCATCAAATTAACTACCCTAATCATCAATACTACTCACAAATTGTTAATAAACATAATTTTATTTTTTTTTACTTTTCACTTGTTTAAAGCTTTAATTAAGATTGAAGCAAATACGTAGCTTCTCCTCCCAGATCTACGATGCGAATATTGCAGACTCTCAGCCACACGCAAACATCACTTTTGTTGACGTTGAAGGTGAAAAACATATACAATGACTGAACTGGATGCTACAATAAAGCAATGAATCGGATGCAAGTAAAGAGAGAATGAATCGGATAAGAGTTGTTAAGGAGATTAATGGAGATAGAGAATATTTTAATCTTTTACTATTTATCATTTAAGGACATGTTTGTATTTTTCACTGAACTCTGGAGATACAGTACGAGGGTATTGGGGTTAAGGAAGAATTCTTCCAAACACAAATTTACTTCCAGACTAAAAAGAAAACATGACGGATTCTTCTCCACCTCCGTACTTTCTTTCTGCATCACCTCCATAGACACACTAAACCTTGATGAAAAAAATTAAATAAACCCTACATACCTTAAACCTTTTATATTACGAATTATACAATTCAAAATATATAAATCATACTTTGAATTATACATTTTAAAATATAATTTTTTTATTTTAAATTTTACAATCTAAAATATAAACTTATCTTATAATCTAAAATATAAAATTATCTTATATTTCAGATTATATAATCTAAAATAAAAAAATATATATTTCGAATTTTGGAATAAAAAAATATATTTTAGATTATATAATCCAAAAAATAAGAAAAAAAAATATTTTAAATTATATAATCTAAAATAAAAAAAATCTATATTTTAAATTGTATAATTTAACATAAAAGAAATTATATTCTAAATTATACTATCTAAAATATAAATTTGGCATTATTAGATTATACAATTAAAAAAATGTATTTTTGATATTTTGACAAAATATAGGGGTGCAGAGTCATGGAGGTGCAGGAAAAACGCTTAAAAAAACATATGGCCATGAAACCCATAAAACGAAAGCAATAGAAGATCTTTCAAAAAAAAAAAAAAAAAAAAACAAAACCCAATAGCTGGTTGCAATATGCTAAGCCGGCAAATTTCCCAATTAAGATACCTAAAGTGCATATTATTTTTTCTGGCTCATTAAAAATTATAAAGAAAAAACACTTTTACCCATTCAGACCAAATAGATTATCTCTAATGTGTTCAGCCCTTGCAGTTTTAATTAAGTTCAACTGTTTATTTAAATACTAAAAAAAAATTGTATAAATATTCTTTAAAATCAGTTATGTCACACTCCTTCGTGCGAGAAATATTTGGTATTCAAAACTGAATTCTAAATTTTCAAGGTGAACACAGGGATTAAGGCGTGTTTGAAATATTATTTTTTACGGTGAATAAAGTAGTGAAAGGAAGTAAAACAGGACGAGATAAGAAAAAAAAAAAAAACAAGTTTCTATCATTTACATGAGAACATAGATTAAGAGAGGTAGTTTACTTGAGACACACTCACAAAAAAATAAACTTCCTCTTGATAGGAAGGGAGATTAATTTTTTTTAAAATTTCGTAGAACTTTTATAGAATAAATAAGTTTGTTAAAAAAAATAATAAAAATTATTTTTTCGAGTTTGTTAAATTTAATAAATTCAATTAACTATAAAAATTGTAAATTCTATTTATTCATTTTTACTCGCTTTTTCACTTATTGAAATAAGTTAGGATTCTTTTCTTCAATTTTTCCCTTCGTATTTCTATCTATTCAAATAATAGATCTTGTCCACTATATTTTTCTTTTACTTCTACCTTTCTATTTTCTTGTCTTTTATCACTTTTATCACTCTCTTGTTAGTTTTTTTTATTAACATGCATTTTTTTTAATTAGAAATATAGTGAAGAAATAAACGGGTGATTTAAATTCTCAATTTCACATTTTAATGAATTTTAAATGTTACTATTCAAGAATGTAATAATATTATAAATAATTAAATATGAAAATATTTTATTAAAAAACTATAACATTTAATATATCATCAAAATGTTTTCAGTAAAACTTTTTGTTTACTATTTTTTTTTTTCAAATAGCTTATTGAAGTGCTTAGATAAACTGTTGTAATATTTGCTTCTTTGATTATTATTTTTATAGTTTGCTAGAACACGTTAATTTACTCTTATCTATCTAGAGTCTATGAAAAGAAGCGAACTTTAATTCACTTAACTAGTTGTATCTTTCATTCAATTGAAAGGACCATATTAGTATAAGGGGTGTCATATATCTACTACAACATAATTCTACCCTTATTTTCCACACTTTTATTTTCTTAAATAACAAGCAATTCAAGGTAGGTGGCAACTTGTTAACAAGATGGCCTTCCATAAAAAGAGAACAAACTTTTTTTAAAAAAATCATTAAGTATGAGTGTTCATGGAATATGTTTATCTTTCCCCAACCTAATTTGAATTTTTTGATAAGAATATCTGTTTATACCTTACCCAATAAAGAATTATAATACATGAACTAAACATTATATTTACTTCATTTTTCGTGTTATGTTGATATTTAAAAATAAATAGTCCTCGTGAACATGTTAGTTTAAGTATAGCTTCATCTAAATATTTTAAATAACATATCAAGTTTGAACTAAATGAAAAAAATAGAGTTTTAAAAGTGAGAGTATGTGTTCAAAAATGACCAATTAAATTCTTCAATAAACATCCATCATCAACAAAACTAATATTTTACTAAAAAAAATAATATATATATATATATATATATATATATATATATATATATATATATAAAAAA
>Ga0209489_106628_pt1 | contig 18368 bp, 6 predicted proteins | sample SiratrowhiteBW_FD_187527 | JGI IMG/M metagenome (GOLD analysis project Ga0209489, IMG submission 187527) | Root nodule microbial communities of legume samples collected from California, USA - Siratro white BW (SPAdes) (version 2) | ecosystem: Host-associated > Plants > Roots > Nodule | place: USA...
ATATATATATATATATATATATATATATATATATATATATATTAAAAAATGCCATTTTAAAATAGGACAAAAGTTTAATGCAGTATGATAGATGTTCTAAGTAATTTTTTAATTAAAAATAACATTCACTTCAGCAATTTGCATTATAAAAAAAATTATTAAATGTTACTTTACCAAGACAAAACTTCATTTCTATACAATCAAATAGATATCTATACAAATAACATTAGTGTACTGTATCCAAGTTTTTTTTTAAAGATTATAATTTTAAATTCTCTGTCAAATAACATAATAAAGCATCAATATAATTTAAAAGAACAATATAATTTAATAAATTTTATTATCTTTGTATAAACTAAATTATGAATATTATAAAAGGAATTGATATCACTGATTACTAATTAAGGTTATATATTAGCTTTGAGTGTCGGGTCAAATCTCATTTCTTGTATCACTTTTTAATGGAAGGAAAAATAATAATTGGTCGGTTGTATATCATCCATACAACAATCTAACTAATTTTTATAAACATATATGTTGAATAATAAGGATGCAATATTAAAAATTATCCTGATTTACAATAATCGAATAAGGATATCATTGTTGCCAAAGTGTTATATATATATACGTGAGTATGTGTATGTGTATTATTGGTGCCGGGTCAACTAGGGACTCGTATTACATATTAATTCTCATGCAAACCGTAATAATTGCTTTATAAATTATAGCTTTTAAACATCAATTCATGTTATTAAAATAATTACCAATATTATTTTTATATAATTAAAATTTTAATTAATGACTCTAACATCAGATTTGTGAGGTTGATTGCATACATGTTGTGAATTGGATGCCTATCAAACTGATTGAGTCCAAGAATGAGTGGCTAGGCCTGGAAGGGAGGTAAAAACAATTAATTAAAAAGAACAGATTCAAATACAGGGACAATTGGGAGGAAGAAATGTCCTATTTTTATATTAAGCATTTTGCCTCTTGCTTTCGAATAAAAAGAAAGGTTAGGGGATAAATAAAAGCAGAGATTCCTTCGTAAAATAACAAAGTTTTTACTTTATGAGAGGATATCAGATTTTTCTTTTCTCATTTTGGATTATAAGCCTCACCAAGTTGCATAAATATATATATTTTCATATTTAAGTATTTCTCTAAAACGAGGAATCTATTTTAAAAGGGAAAGTATAATTATATTTATTAGCTACCAATTAAAAAATCTCATTAACTTCTACCTGAAAATAACATAAGTCTATTTTCTTTTAGAAACCGCGTTCATCATTTTATTCCACACTGTAAAGATTCTATATCATTATGAAATAATATAACGTTTAGCTCTAAAAAATAATAAATTTATTAACTAGTATTTAAAACATTTGGATTCAAACCTCATTATTACCGTTGTAAATCAAATTTTAGAAAGTATTTTCTTTAAAAAAGTCTATTTAATTCTTAACTTTCAAGTGTTGTAACATTTTTATTAAAATATTATTAATTAACATTGTAATTTAGAATATATATATATATATATATATATATATATATATATATATATATTTTTATAATATATATTGGGGCCTAATCAATCCTATCCAACAAAACCACCATTTGAGAGAACAGTTAGTTTACTATTAAATTTCATGTAAGAATAAATCTACAATAGGTCACTTTTTTAAATGAATCTAAGATATTTTTTAATATTCTTTATAATTTAGATTTTGACATAGTATATTTCTACAAATTTAATTTATAAAATCAAAATAACTCTCTTTTATATATTATTTTTGTTTTAACTCTAATTTATCTGAAATTTAATTTTTCTTAAATGTATAACATGTAATTTCTTGTTGATGTATGAGTTTAGACCTTCTCATAGTTTTTATTTGTTAAATTTTTTCTTTTGTTGATAAAAAATATAATATATATTTTCTTTTTTTAAGTTACATTTTAAAAATATTTTTTTCTATTTCATTGTCATTTTCAAAGTTTAAAACAATATTAATTACTACTTTTTGTACTTTTATTTTTATTTTGCATTTAAATATTCTTGTCGAAGAGACTCTCTATGAAAGTTATTTAAATATTTTATATTATTTTATAGTTAGTATAGATTCAGACGAGATAATAAATATGAATGTTCTATATTGATTATGAAATAACCAACATAGTAACGATGTAGTAAGTAAAAATTATCAAATTCAAGCTTTTTTCCTTGGGCAGAACTTGTGAAGAGAATTCACAAAAATTATTCTTCAATACAAATATAAAATATAGTTTTGATGAGTTATTGTCACTCTCAGCACGCCAACATTATGACAACTCCAGAAAAAGAAAATCATCATTTATATTCTTTTGAACTTCAATGTTCATTCATAATTTTATAAAACAAATTAATAAGTGTTGCCTAGCCTACACTTTTTTTTTTTTTTTTAATTTGGTCACTTAAATTGAAATTCGTAATTTCTTATTCCTTTTTTAATTTGATTCTTTTCCTCTCGCAACCTCCCCTCCACGTCATCCTAAAACGTGGCATCCCCAATCGTCTTCCTTCTCTCAAATCGTGTCCAAAAAGGAAATCAAATAAACCGACCCAACTTGATTATGTCATATTATACTATAATTAAATAAAATAAATACTGAGAACCTGTGATGTGTTACATTTTTTGCTAAAATGTATTTTTGTGGTTGGGCTTTGAATCTAAAAGCACCACGGTACTTTGATACCCATTAAAATAGTTTTGGTCAACTACAAAAGTATTAATTGATATTTTTATTTATTAAATATTTTTTAATATGATTTTTTTATTAAATGATATACTCAATCAAAATAAATAAATTTAAATTATCTTATTTAAACAAAGTTTTTAAAAAAAAAATACTCAGTGAAAAGAAATCTAGTTTTTTTTATAAAATTATGAATTTTTTTATTAAACTACTTAAGATTACGTTTAACTTAGTAATAACATGATAAGAGTGATAGTTTTTTTTTATAACAATACATAATACAACAAAGTATGTATCAATATAGAAAAATAATAACCGGACACAACATAGATAAAATTTATTTATATACTAAGTAACACGTTACTCAGTAATAATTGTAACAGATAATATTAAGATATATGTTATCTTCTTTATTTTTCAATTATTTTGTGAGTAACCACACATACTTGACTCAATTTCATCTTAATTTAACCAGGTTGAATCAATTTGAGTGAAAAATATATTATTCTTTGAAATTTTTTATTATTACGTAAGATTAGTTTGCCTTAAAATTTAAAATTTAAAGATTGATTAGTGTAACTTAGAAATAATTAATTCTCTGATTTGAAATCAATTATAAGATTCTTGATTGAGAATATTGATGTTATGGACTCTTTCTTTTTTTTTTTTTGATAAACTGAACCCTGATATGTACGAGCTTATATGTTAAATTAAGATTAATTAATCAAGATGTTAATTTAAGTAATTAATTATAAGATAGTTAAAAGTGAGTCTTGACTTAATTTATTTAAGTAATTAATTTGAAGAAAGTTAATCTAAGTACGAGGACGGTTCTTTCTTCTTTTATTTACATATTTTCCAAATTAATCATCAAAATATTTTTTACAAGTATTCTATTCAAGTTTAAAAACGTTTGGAATAATTCAAAATTTGATCCATTAATCTTCATATCCTACCAGAAATATTTTGGTGTATACTCTTCTTATTTATAGGAGTGGCAACTGTTCATCAAAAATCATTTTAGCAATCTTCTAATCATAATAGCTTACCTTAGTTACTCAAATTAACATCTTTGACTAATTAATTTTAATTTTAACATATAAGTTTGTAGACTTGGATCAGAAACTCAATTTATTTAAAAAAAAATCCGTAACATTAACATTCTCCATCAAGAATCATATAACCGATTTTAAATAGAAAAATTAATTAATTATTCTACAATACAATAGAAGAATTAATTATTTCTACATACAGTTAGCGTTTTACTTAAAAAGACTGGTCAGTTAGCTAATAAAGATTGTATGCATATGATCATTAAATTTCTTAAGTACGAAGTTGTGACGTATCAAAAATTGTTATGAGTACTTTCTTTTTTCTGTTGATCCATTATATTTCAGACTATTTATATTGGAGATAAACTCGTTTCAAGAGAGAACTAACCTACTATATATTATTTGAATAATCGTTTTTAACGTGAAGACATACTGTAAAATTATACTTTTTCAATCATAGAAAATACTTCTTATCATATAAAAATATTACATTATTAATTATTTAAGAGAGAAATAGCCTGTTATCTACTATTATTTGAATCGTCCTTTTTAACGTGAAAACATGGTATTTTTTTTAATAATGAAAATTCTTATTTGTCTTATTCAAAAGACTTAAAAGTTTTTTAAAATTATTTTACATTTTTTACTAATGCCAATTTTAATTACTTTAGAAAAAGCTATACTGGAATTTTCTTGTCTATCTCAAATCTATGTTATTTATACTTTTAAATCAATTTGTTTGTACTTATTTTTCCTAAATATTAATTAATTTTTAATTAATGATGTTTTTTGAAAAAGTTAATTGTTTTTCTTTTAAATTGTATCTTTAAACATTTTAAAATAAAAAAAAATAAATAAAAAGCTTATACTTGAAGGTTGTTTGCAACGTAAATAACCCAAATAGTTACTTCCGAATATAATATATCAGATCAAATTATAACTTCGAACTTCCACTGGTTTTTAAACAAAAAGGTACAGCTTAGCAAGTGTAAGTTGTGATACTAGTGGGTAGTTAGGGTGCAAATATCTGAAAAATAAAGCATGATAAACATCTCTAATAAAGGACTTTGACTTTTTCCATCAAAACATCCAAAATTCTAACTGCTGCTTAAGAGTTGAGATTACAATAAAATCATAAAAGCAGTTTTTAAAGCAAAATTGTTGTGTGTATAAAAAAGTCCTAGCTTGTACGTTGCTGTATGCAAAATTGTGTGATCCAAATTAAGCTCAAGTGAGAAGAAGAGTTGGATGAAAAGTGAAATGTGAAGCGCATAAAGCAGAAGAATGTGATGAGAAGTGTAGAGATATGGATATAGATCATGAGCAGAACAGTGGAAGTGGCAGTGCCACCACTTAAATTTGACAGTTTGGTGTGTATGGAGGAGGTTGGGAGGGAGAGCATTGTTTGAGAAATTATTCTTCCATGGTCCCTCCCTACCCAATTTGGTTCTTCTGGTTTTTCAGTGGTCGTGAAAAGACGTATGAGCACCACCACCGCCCTATGTTACTGTGCATCACTTTTGACCCCACCCACTAACTATTATTCCCATTGCATCACCAACTCTTTCAACCTTACCTCACACTATTTCTCTTTCTACTAATCTTCCTCCTTCCAATTACTCACATCCTTCATAGCAAATTCATATGTTGAAATATCTAAGTGCATGTAACAAAAAAAGCAAAAATCTAATGCACATCTAGAAACTCGTTTGAGACTTATGAGTGTCAATAATGAGGTGTTTGATTTATAAGTGTGAATCTATCATTACTCAGAAATATTCTGGCAGCTTTGCAATATACGTGGAACTGGTATAACACTCTACCTATTTTGAGGGTGATCGTGTTATAATTGGATTGAGTTTGAAATATATGATATATATGATATGATATTTTGGAGTTTACGGGCTGTCTAAGAATGCCTATATGCAATTAAATTCAAAGATGCTATGCTTTATGAATGATTCCTGCTTTAGTGGAAGTCAATTTCAATTTAAGTTATCAAGTTGGTGGGGTCGTGTAATCCCTTTTTAGGTTAGGTTGTACTACTGGTCATGTTGAAACTGTAAGTCAAACTCATTTTTTTTATATTAAAGATGTTTCTCATTCAACACACTATTGTACTGGATGCAATTCTATTGAAAAAAACATATGTCATGTATAAGTTAATGTTAATTAACGAAGTTCAACTTTTATTCTTGTCTTACAAAATTTTATGGGAAAATTAATATTAGCAAAGTCAAGTTAAACTGTCTTTTAATTAAAACCTTTGTTTGGGATCAAGGTATTGTTTGTATAGAAAGGTTTTGTTGATATTGTTGTTTTCTTTGGATGGTATGAAAGAAATTGAAGAACTGATAAAAGAAAAAGAATATAAGACAATTAGGGTAAAAAGTAATTTTATTGAATAAGTTGAAAAAACTAAAATGGATAAAAAAAATAAAATAAGATGATTTTTATTAATAATGTATATATTATTAGTAAGAAAAAATGTAAGAAGGGATGGGAGGAGAGAGAAGAAAAGTCTAAGCGAGAAAACAAACTTTTACTAAAATAAAGAGAATGCAAAAAAAAAAAAAAACTAATAAAAAAAAAAAAAAAATGAAATTTAAAAAAAAAAAAAAAAAAACCCATTATACATACTTTGAAAGACTCACAAATCAATAATAAAATAAATTAATAACAATGTTATCGTAAATCTGCACTTAATACAGTAACTAATGTAATTTTACATAGTGCTTCGAAAAAGACTGCTACAAAAAAGATTTAAATCATTCGTCAAATTATACGAAATTAAATCACTTTACACAAAAATAAGAATATTCTTAAACTATATATTCTTGTAATGAGTAAGTTTACCAGAAAAATATATCACATCAACAATTTGAATATCTTATTTGTCCCACTTTCAGTGACAAATTTAAACATAGCTGAGAATGATCGTACAGAATTTCTAATTGTTTCTAATAATATTCTAATTTATCAGACGGGAATTAAATGTTTATTTTTTTATATTTAAGTTAAATATTTAATTAAAAAAAATACTGAAGAGAAACATGGTAAATAAAACTGGATTGTTCCGACTTCCGCTTTGTCTTCCCGCATTAGCAAAAATGCCGTAATCGTTCAAGTGCAAGACAATCCAATTTTATATATAAAAAAAAAAAAAAAAAAAAAAAAAAAAATAAAAATAAAAAAAAAAAAAAAAAAAAAAAATTTTACAAAAAAAAAAAAAAAGAAAAAAAAAAAAAAAACTAATTATAAAAGTAACAGTAAATGAAGGTATATAAAGAGATATAGAAGCATACGGTCCAACACAGGAAAGACACTAAAAGTTATAGTTGTACACCATTCTTTGTGTTGTATACTCCGTTACATAACATCTCCCTTAAATCAATGGTTGGTTTAGGAAAAACCATTAGTTTATATCTGAATTAATTTAAAGAATAACACCATAAAGGTTTAGTGAAAGTGTCATCAATTTGAAGAGTTGCAAAGATATGTGTGAGGTAAGTTTGTTTATAATATTTTATTTTGAGGCGCATAATGTGGTTAGGAGTAAGGAGAAATACTTCAAGATTATCAGAGAATATCGGAGGTGTAGACAAAAGAAGACATAATTCATGAAGGAGATTGATAGCAACTTGATGTCAGCCAGCATTGCAACAACACTTTGGTATTTTGCTTCAGTCTGGAGATAACTTTTTGTTTGTGTCATGCTCATGAAATAGGATTTTGACCAAGGGAGACCATGTATCCATCGGTTAACTTGCGATCTTTAGGATATGATCCCCAATCTACATCAACAAAGACTTGAAGATGAAGATGAGAATACTTACGTAGAAGAATGTTGTGGTGTAGAGTTCCAACTACATAGCACAAGATATGTTTCACTTCTTTACAGTGATGTTCTTCTTGTTGATGCTTGAACTGACAAACTTTATTAACATTGTAAGCAAGGTCAGGAATAGTAATGAGAATATACTGCCAAGAGCCAACAATGGAGCGATGCAAAGAAGCGTCAGCCATAGTTGTTGATCCATCTTGTGTGAGACAAGTTGAAGAAATCACTAGGGTAGGTTGAGAATTAGAGTTTGTCATATTTGTTTTGTGTAGAAGGTTTCTGATGTATTTGATTTAACTCAAGTGAAGGTATCCATCTCCATCCAAGAAGCTTCTATACCAAGAAAGTAATGTAGACGACTAAGGTATTTTAAGGCAAAATGGTTGTGAAGCATGAATATAAGAGTTTGAATATCAATAGAGGATATACCTATGATAATAATATCATCAACATGAATTAGTACCAACAATGTAGATTTATTTTGAGATTTGACAAATATGAAGAATCACTTTTCGTGGAACAAAAATCAAAAGATGAGAGTGTAGCACTTGGCTTATGGAACCACCATGAGTGAGGTGCTTATTCTAGACCATATATGGTCTTATGTAGTTTGCAGACTAAGTTGCGATTAGACGCTTCAAAACCAAGTGGTTGAACTATGAAGACTATTTATTCTAAATCCCCATATAGAAAGGCAGTATTGATGTCTAGTTGATGAACAAGTCAGTGATGTCTAGTTGATGAACGTATAATAGTAGGTTTCAGAATAGGACTGAATGTTTATGAATAAGAAGATATTATGTATAAAACCTATTATTTTCGAGCATTTCCTCTTAATCCAGGAGCCTATTCTTTTTGAACCTTTCCTATTAAGCCAAGAGTAAGGATTCAACATCTTCAACTGTATAAGGATCAAGCCTTGTCCTAATAGAGGTGACTTCAATATAGTCTTCATTTGTAATGGGTGAACCCACAGCAGCTAACGTATACACTATCTTCTTGATATTAAGAAGAAAAGTTGCAATGGTGCAGTCACACTTTGGATTGTGAAGCTGTAACTTCAGGTTCACAAGTTGAGTTTGAGAGGCATAGTAGACTTGAAGTTTGTTCCAGATTTGATGAGAAGATTCAATACCCAATCTTGGTGAGAATTAGAGTGGTCATCGATGTAAGAAGTCATGCCATAATCAATTGGTCTTGTTGACAATAGTTTATAAAATATTGATTTGTACAATGTGAGAAAGCAATATTCTTCATTAAGAAACTAAGGTGGAACAAGTTATCCAAGAAATTTTGCAGGTTCAAACCCCATATATAGCCAAGACTTGTTGTTTCTAAATGAGAAAATTGTTGTCATGTCATATTTAAGAGTAATAAGAGTAGTAAAAGTACAAAGAGAGGATGTGAAAGTGAAAAAAAAAATCGTGTTGGTAACAATAGAAGAGGATGAATTAGTGTTGATTATAGTAGAAGAAGATGAAACCATGGAGGCTCTTGATAACATGTAAAAAAGAAGGTAGAAAGGTGTAGTTAGAAAAGAGAAAAACATGGAAAGAAAAAAAAAACTTTTATTAAAGTGAGAAGAATAAAAAAAAAACTAATTATAAGTACATAAAGAATACAAAATCATACATTCCAGTACAAGGAAGGCACTAAAAAATATAGTTGTACGCTATTCTATTCTGTTTTTGTATACTCTAGTTTGTAACATTATTATTTATTATTTTTAATACAAACTATATTCATAATAGAAAAAAAACATCCATATTTGTTATATATATAATCAGTTATGTGTAAAAAAAAATACACTTCAAATCATCTACCATTTTAGTAACATAATAAATTATATATATTTCCATTCTTTTGTCACCTCTCTACGATGGAAAGGAAAAAAATACATCATTCATCTCTATAAATCAATGATTTCAAACAAGCTAAATTTGCATAAATATAGGTCATTCATCAAAAACTATAGTAAACCAATAAAAATAAACAAGGTGTAATATTAATTGGAACTAAGATTAATATACTCATAAAAAGTTTATAAAAATCAAAGTATAAAATTATATACCTTTTTAATGTTAAGTGCTATTATATATACACAAGTTACTCGTATGTGAGATTAATTTGAAATAAATAAAAAAAAGTCAAGTCTCTAACATATGATATTAAATATCATTGTTTTAGTATAGTTTAATCGATAAATACACATAATTTTTAATAATATTTAAACATCAAAATTATATTCCTTTCTTAACTTTAACCAGATCTTAATACATTTCAAAATCTTCTAAAATGAGTTCTCTTATATTAAGATTATTTTATTTGATTTTCCAACACTCAGTTTTTTATGACAAATTATTACATTAAGAAAACAAGTTTTCAAAAATTAATAATAACAGCCACACAAATCCAAACAATTTATTATCCAAATCAAATTCTTTAACAATATCTACAATATATACTTAACTCCCTTCAATACCTAAAATTCGTTTCCTTTTCAACCATTTAAGATAATCAAATATGAGAATGTTAATAAGGTCATTTAGACCATTTCCACAAGTATGCATGTTAATATTCAGTCAAACTTTTCTAATACTTAATTCCAATTTTATTCTTAATCAATATTTGAAACAAAATTATTGTTAAATCTTCACGTTTCTAACCAAGGGTTTAATGTACATTTTAATATATTTTTTTAAGATCTCAATTATCATAATGCCACAAGTTATCTCCTTTAATTGAAAATTCTTTATTTTTACATTCCATTCCATTTGGTTCTATCGACGGATTTATTCCATTTGGTTCTATCGATGGATTTGCGTGAATTGAACAAGAGCGATAAAAAAGCAAAAAAAGACAAAATCCAATACGTAAAAAATAATTTAAAAATTGAGAAAGTAAAAGAATTTTGGTGTCAGACTAAGGTATGATTTTTATTTTTTTATAATTAATTCTTATTAGTAATATATTAACATTTATATTTATATTAAAATAAAATAAATATAATCAATTATATAATGTAACGTAATAAAATAATAATAATAATTATTATTATTAAAATAATAATAAATTTAACAAAATTACGAAATAATAATACTAAAATATTAATAATAAATTTATAAAATAATAATAAAAATAAGATAATTATAAAAATAAAATATTAATAATATTAATATTAAAAACTAATAACTCATAAACTTTTATAATTTTCTTTTTTTTTCACCATTCATCCCTTCATCCAAACAACTAATTTTTTACACATTTTCCTCTTAAATCCACTCTCCCATCCAAACAAAATATTAAAGAACTCTTAATTCACCTTTTTCAATCAAATATTACATGTAAAAACACAACCTCAGTCGTAAATAAAAAAAAAACATAAATTTAAGAAAAAATACAAAAAATTACTTATATTAAAATTCTCATCAAATAAAGTTGACCTAATTTTTGTTGTCTTTTAATCGTCAATCTCTAAAAGATAAAACAAACAAATAATCATATAAAAAATTTAAAAAGACTAAGAATAATAAATTTTTAAAGAAATGATCATTTCCAATAAATAAAAAGTAAAATATTTCATATTATATATATATATATATATATATATATATATATATATATTCTTACCTAGATTAATTTAAAAGTTGACTTGTTGAAATAAAATTGTTAACATTATTAAGCTATTATATTTACTTAATTAAAGAAAAGATAGAAAGTTTTTTCAACTCAATTACTCCTCTTGTTCTAGAAGAATAATTTTAACTAATTAGATAGCATGTTAATAGAAAATTGTTTATTATAAACATTGATACAATCTTCTAAACATATACATACTTTTAATTTTAATTATATACTTGGAAGGAATTTTTGGCACCAACAATTATATGTTGCTTTTTCTATCAATTCACTCGTTTTTATTAATACTTTTAGTGTACGTCTATGAATCAAACAAAAAATGATCAAATAAGGGATCTGAGTTAGTTGGGTGAACAAAGTGCATGGGTTATTATAAACCTCTTGACATGTGTTAAATCTTTACAAATGAAAAACGAATAATGATCGTTATTTTTGACAATACTAGCTTGCAAAATAATTGAAAGAATAAAAACTATTTGAACGCTAAAAAAAGCTAGTTAATAGTTAAAAGTTCATAACTAGTAGTTGAAAATTGTTGAGTTTTTTTATTAAATCATAAACGTCTAATAGAATTATTTTCTAAATAGTTTAAAATGTAAAATAGAAAATATACACAGATACTTTTATATAAATTTCATTTTTATTTTATGGTTAAAAATAGACTTTGAGGTCTTTATAACTTTATTTTATTTTTTTATTAATTTTTAACTCTTTAATTTTTTTATTCGTAGATGAATTAATTTAGTTACAAGTTTATAGTCTCAATTATTATATATCTTATATGATATCTTAAAATATTTTCAAAAAAGTTTAAAATTAAGTAAAGATAGGGTATGTTTGAGTATATATAATATTTTTTATATTAATTATTGTATTGGTTAAAAATAAATAGTTAAACAACAAAAAAAGTTATCGTTATCAATTTCTTAAAATATAATATTGAATTAATAAATTAAATATTACAAATAATGCGATAGTTCAAATAAATAGTATATTTCAAAAAACTATAAAATAAAAAATAAATAAAAATAATAATAAGTTTCCTTTTTAAAAAAAAGAATAATAATAATTTTTAATAAATATTTGAAGGACTAACAAGGAAATAAATATAAAAATTTATAAGTTAACATTTGAAAAATGCTACTTCAAGTAGCATCTCAAAATTTTTTAGTACGAAAAAAAAATCAGTTAGTAAAAAAATTTAAATATATTTTTCATCTATGAAATGCCATAAAAAATTAGTTTTTGTCTTCATACAAATATTTCATCTATTTAGTCTTTGTACTTTTAAGTAATTGTGATAATGATCATGATTTTCTACTCTGGACTTACCTATAGATATAGAGATAAAGTACATTTAGTGCATTTTCTCACCCAACCACAAACATAACACATATACCTTATCTGTGGGTTCACAATATAAGATTCTTAGTCACATAGACTAAACATTATCACACCTATCTAAAAATATAGGACCAAATAAATAAATTATTTAGTACGAAGACTAAAACCAATTTTTAACTAATGACTTAGAGATAAAAAAAAAAAAAACATATTTAACCCTAAAAAATATTCGAAGATGGTTAAAAAGTTTCATCAAACATAATTGAAGTTTCTCATGAAAAATGCTTTTTGAAAACTGTGATGAATATTTTGCTGAAAATATTAAATTAAAATAAATATAAAATTAATTACATTCATTTTAATTAATAAAAACATATAATATTTATTCAAAAAGTCAGAATTAATTGAATAATTAAAATTTAATTGAAACATTGTAAATAATCAATCTAAAAGGATAGAAAAAATCCATGAAAAAATATCCACCTGTCAGTATGGCTTGCTTTTATAAGTGAGATAATTACATATGTGACCCACAAGCTAACAGGCAGGAGTAGGTGATATATTGAGTTATCTAAAGTTTAAGGAAAACATTGAACAAGGAAAAAAGCGATATGGGTAGAAAAGCTCTCTCATATATTATGGCCATATCATTCTAGACGGTCTTTTAACTCAAAAAAGATTTCTTTGTTCTTGTAAAATGAGTCACATGCATGTTACTAGAGGTTGTTATTTGCTCTCGAAAAGTGCATTTTCATAAGAGAGATTGAAAATGTGAAGAACAAAACATCTAGATATTATCTTAGAAATATAGAAAAATGCTCACACATTCAATTAAAAGAAATAAAGAGGAGAGTATAATTAAAATATAAGGTAGTTCTAAGAGGTCTTAAGTTTTATTTAAATGAGAGGGTGAATTTAAGGGAGTGAATTTAAATTGATTTGAGGTGAAAATATGAAAAAAGTTGAGTTGTTTGGATTAAGAGAAAGATAATGAAAAATGAAGAAAAAATTTATAAAAAATTGTAAGTGATTTGATAGATGTAACTGATAAAAAAATTCTTTTGATAGATAAAATTATAGTTAAAATTAATTTAAGATTAAATATAATTTATTTATTGAATGTGATTAATAAATTTATTATTATTTTAATGGATGAAATTATAAAAGTATTAGTTATTTTAAAATTAAAATTAAATCAAAAAAATTAAATTATTATTTTTAATAATATTATTATTTTATTTACTTTTATTATTATTATTATTATTTTAATTTTATTATTTTTACTTTTATTATCATTTTAAAATTTTATTATTTTATTATTATAAATATTATACATGATTTTATGATTTTTATTATTATAATTATTATTTATAATTTTATTATTATTTTCATTTTTTAATATTAATATTATTAATAATTATCTTATTTTATTATTATTATTATTCTATAAAATTATTATTAATATTTTTTTATTAATAAATTATTATTTTATAATTTTATTAAATTTATCATTATTTTATTATACACGCCGCACCATCTTTGCAAATTTTCACATATATGCAAACAAAGAATTTTTACACTCTTCATTCTTGTTTTTGACAATAAATTAATTTTTTATTTCTTGATTTTTTAACTTTTCATGCATTTCATCAATTTTCTTCTTCACATCCAAACAAGTTCTTAGGAAGTTAAATTTGATATTAGATAAGTCTCATTCATATCAAATGAAAATTAAGTTATCATGTAAATAGGTGTATTTAAAGATTCAAGAGATAGAAAAAAAAAAGGACATATCACTTGAGAACGCTAAATAGAAGAACAATTTTGAAGATATGGAACATAAACAATTTGTAATTTTATTACATTTGAGAGATAAATTATTTTGTAATAAAGTCATATAATGTTTTTTTAATATGAAGATGTGACTCATTTGTTCCCTATCTAACCAATGACATAACTAATGATATATGTGACTTATTTGTTCTACTATCTAGTGGACAATACAACTTATAACATGATTTACTCATTTATCCTCTTATTTAGTAAATGAGATGGCTGAAAATATGAGTGACCCATTTGTCTCCCTATTCAGTTGACAATGTGATCCATAATGTGAATAACTTACTCATCTCTGTATCAGTCAATGACATAATTGATAGTATGAGTACATATTTCATCCTCTTATCTAGTTGATATCTAACATGATCAACAAAATCAAAACTAATAAAAAATATAACAACATTCATCATGGAATAACTTGCATCAATTAATCATTGTCCACATTACCTAATAATGTTGGATTATCCTCTAAGTTATGATAAAAATATTATAAGGAAAGGGTGCTAATCACCCATAACAATATTAAACAACTTTGAAATAGTGACAATCATAATCAAAATAACTTACATTAATATTAAAATCCTAAATAAAGTAAACCACAATATTTTAGATAAGAATTCATAAAATGAATGACACATGATATTCATATAAAGGTAATACTAGCATTAGTTCATATACTATACATACAATGTTTATAAAAAAAATGTCATTACAAATATACACCAATAAATAGCTATCCCTTCATCATGTGACTATTAAATATGATTTAAAAAGGTATAGAAAATAAAGATTGACTTAAGAAAGAAAATATTAATCTAATCCATGACAGTCTTTCATTTTTTTTAGTTTCAAGTGATTTTCAAATAGCTCTTTTTCTTTTTTTTCCTTTCCTTCTCAGGTCTAGTTGTCCTTCTTTTAAGTCCTTAGAAACCTCTTAACATATACCTTTTACATGGGGTTATCTCCTTTTGAACGTCATCCAAACTCTTACTCTTTTGTTAGTCCTTGACAAACAAGTCTTGAGCTCAATGGTTAGCAACAAAACGAAAAAAGTAATCCCTTGTGGATACACAAGTTAAGCCAAGCCATGGTTACCAAGCTATGTGATCAAAGTCGTATCTGGTAAATACAATTAAATATAGTACTAGGAAGTGACTCCTAGGTAGTATCCCAAGGACCTAGTTCCTCTCAAAGGATTAAACACACAAAGAGGGGGGTTGTTGTGAAATAACTAGATTTAATAAAATAAAAATAAAACAATAACTGAATTAGATTTTCTTAACCGAAATTTAAATTACTCTCTTGATTAGATTGCAATTTGTCACTTATCAGAGAATACAAAAATTCATGCTTAAATTATTGAACCCTAATTTCAACCCGAATTAATTAACTAAGCGATAATTAACACAAGTTTTACTTATGCAAATTAAGCATTCACATACATCATTCATTCCATCCCAACAACCCGTGACTCACTCCATTAAGCATGAACAGAGACACGAAATTCATATTAACTGAAACATTAAACATGAACCAGTAAAACCATTGAGCACAGAAATAGATGATGAAGAGTTAAATGAGGAAGAGAGCAAAAATAACACAATAATAACCTTAAAGTTTCATGGCAATCTGAATCAAAAGAATAACCTTATAAATTAGTCTTCCAGTAGATTTGAATAAATCAAATGGAAATTAAATACAAAACCAAATTAAAACAGGAAGGAAATTAAATTAAAATAGAAACGAAATTAAATTAAAGCAGGAACCAAATTAAATTAAAACAGAAGCGAAAGTAAATTGCAGAGACAAGAAAATAAATACAGAGGCAGTCTTTCCAGCAGAGAGAGAACAAATTGAATACTAAAAGTAGAGAATAAATAACAGACGGTATGCTTCTCTGTCTGCCCCACTATAACAGGCAGCTAGACCTAAATAAGTGTTCAACACTAAACCTAATGGACCCAAATTTATTGAGGTCTAAGGAATAAAAACTAATAATGTAGCAGCTCCTCTTCAATTCCAGAATTAATTTCCAAGCCCAATAAAATTCCCAAAGTTGCCCTGAAAATAATAATAAAATTAGCTCAGGAAATTTGAATTAAATAAAATTATGAATTTCTGGTAAATAAGGAATAGAGAAAATAATAGGTAGTTAAACATAAATCACGAATTTCTGGTAAATGATTTATTTTATTCAATTTAAATTTATTATAAAAACATAAAATTAAATAATTTATGATTATTTTCCTATTATAATTAATTAGTTCAAATTACGTTTAAAATATTTCATTTCATTCTCATTGTATTTTTATTATCCTTTCAAAATTTTAATTTAATCATTTTTATAGTATTTTTTTCATTTTAATTTGAAATGAACTAATAATCACATCTTTAGTTTCATAAAAATTTAAGAAAAATAAATGACTTTTCCCTCAGATACTTTTATTTACCTCCCTCTCTCATACAAATTAAAAATAAACCATTCCAAAATTTAATTATATTTTTAATAATGTTTTTTTTCTGTAAAATATTTTTCTTTTACTTTTATCTATTTTTTAAAATAAAAATTACACTACCTAGATTTTTATCTAACATTTTCAACTGCATTTTCTAAAATTATTTCAAAATTTCTATTTACCAATAACAATAAACATACACAAAATTTTAATATTATCTTCTATTTTTAAACCAAGTTATATTCAATCTTACATAATTTATTAATTTTTTTCTCCCATAAATAATTTAAAATTTATTCTCCCAATTTTTAGTTAAATTTTACAAATCATTGTATTATCTACAATAAGATTTTATTTTATTTTATTTGTTCAAACCTTAAATTCTATACAAAAGAAAAAAAAAATAGAACCTTCTTCTAAGCCCAAGTGAAATTCAATTTCGGTGAAGGTTCTTATAAATAAAAAATGCTGAAAATATAAAAAAAGTTAAGTAAAAAATTTCCCGTTACAATAAATGATGCTAATTAGGAAATTAAAGTGAAAAATGTATTATTTAAGTAATTTTTTTTAAATAGTATTAGTGGAAAAAAAATCTAAAAAAGTTATCAAACACGCCTTTGAGTAAACACTGAGAAACAAACATGCATGAAAAAGAGTAATTACTAACATGGAATACGGTAGATAGAAAGGGAAACGACATGCCATTAGACATCTTGTTCTTCGAAAGACAAAACTTCTAAAACATTTAAACATAATTAGTGAATAATAAATTCCTTGATCAATAATTGGTTAGCCGATTGTACGATTCTTTTTCAACATGACTAGTTGTGTTTTTGTTTAAATTTGAGATTGGTCATGTGTTATATGACTCTTTTACGTTTAGAACCAACTTAATTCAAGGATATTACATATTAAAAAGATAAAAGTAAAAATTTCTACTATTACTTCTCTTACTACCAATGATCTCTTACTACCAATGAAATGATGTACATCAATAAATAATAATCAAGGTGGAATATTAACCCATAACACAACTATTTTAGAATTGTCATTTTATATCAATCAACTTTTTATAATAAGTAAAAGAATAAAAAAGAAAAAAAAAAGAGTGACAAACATGTAATTATTGAAACCTATAAGAGTTATCTTAGAAAAAAATCCAACTACAAATAAAAGAAATACAAAATCTTCTAATTTGAAGAGTTGAGTAGAATCGATTCATTAAATATGATAACAATTTCTTTAATTGTAAAAGTAAAAATAAGCCAAATGTTTAAATTTAGTTATAGTGAAAGTCAAAAAGCTGCATGCTTTTGAAAGTAAGGCAGGGTAAATTTTTTCAAACTTTGAATATTGAAAGGCCCGCAATAGCATCACATGCCGACTTTGAATGTGGACGTTATGTCGTCCTTCATCAAACTTCATGATGCTAAATAAACTAAAAAAAAAAAAAAACAGTTATCC
>Ga0209489_106630_pt1 | contig 18356 bp, 9 predicted proteins | sample SiratrowhiteBW_FD_187527 | JGI IMG/M metagenome (GOLD analysis project Ga0209489, IMG submission 187527) | Root nodule microbial communities of legume samples collected from California, USA - Siratro white BW (SPAdes) (version 2) | ecosystem: Host-associated > Plants > Roots > Nodule | place: USA...
AAAAATATATATATATATATATATATATATATATATATATATATATATATATATATTTATTTATTTATTTATTTGGTTCTTAGAGAGCTCTTTGATACTGCAACGTGAGGAAGGCCAGCTAGAAAGGAAGGACATGTGATGAAGGATCCTGATAATAGAAAAATAACTAACTTGGCATGAGTGATATTGACCAATAGTAGGGGTGCTCTGTGAGTCCTCTCTCTTTGAATCAATCTATTCTCTTTATTATCTCTAATCCTCTTGATTTTCCTTAACTTGCTCTTCCTTATTTACAAGTGAGTTATAGCTCATTGTTGTGGAACAAATTTCTGTTATAATCTCATCGTCATTTCATTTTTTGCTTACACACACAGACACACTAATACAATGATAGTCAAAGATTCATTTCCCATTCCTACGGTGGACAAGTTGCTGGATAAGCTATTTGGTGCTCAATATTTCTCAAAATTGGATTTCAGATCTAGGTACTACCAGATACGGGTAAAGCCTAAGGATTGTTATAAGACGACACTCTACTTATCACGGGTTAGTTGTGACATTTGATTTAACAAAAGCCCCGATAATGTTTCAAAGTTTAAATAAATTCAACCTTTACTGCGATTCTACAAAAAGCATGCAATGTGGTACTGGGAGGGTTGATTGGTGATTCCCGCAATCCCTGACAAAAAGGTTACTACATGAATTTCATGACTAGGTGATTGGCGGACATAGAGGGTATAAAAAAACCCTCACTAGGTTAACAACAAGCTAAGTATAGCACATGGCAACAAGCCAAGTATAGCACACAACCACCTACAGGTCTCCTACAAGCCAAGTATAGCAAACAACCCCCTACAAGTCTCCTACAACCACTACCTATTCCATCACACATTTGGCAAGATATTTCAATGGATTTCATCATAAGTCTTCTAGTGGGTCATGGTTGGTCGATCAATTATCAAAGTTTGCACACTTCATTCCTTTGCCAGCAGATTTCACGACACCAAAAGTCATAGAGGTGTTTTTGAAGAATGTGGTCAGTGTTCAAGGCATTCCCTAATCTGTTGTATCTGATAGAGACAAAGTTTTCACTAGCAAATTTTGGAAACAATGTTGTGGTAAACAAGGAATTATGTTGGCACGAAGCTCTACATACCATCCGGAGACAGATGGTCAAATAGAGGTCCTTAACAGATGCTTGGAAATGTACTTTTACTTTACTCAAGAAAATCTAAGGAACTGGTACAAGTTACCCTAAATCTATAGCTATAATACTCTTTCATTTAGCAAATTCATATAGAGCAATATTTGGTAGGGACCCTCCAACCAGAGCAAGAGGATATGCCAACTCTTCAAGAACAATTACAACAATAAAATGTTGTACTAAGTACTTAAAAGCAAATTTAAGCAATGCCCAAATGCATATGAAAGCCAAATAGTAAAAGAAGAGGACTAGAGTTTGAGGTGGGCCAATTTGTGTATGTAAAACTTCAATCATGCCGTCAACATTCTAAAACTCTTTGAAATAATTACAAATTGTCAATGAGATACTTTGGTCCTTTCAAAGTTATACAAAGGACTGATAGATAAATATTCTCCATTTTCTTTTTATCCTTACCCTTACCTTTCTTAATTATTAGAAAACATTCTACTAACCTTTCTTTTTGCATTACATTAACTCCTTTAAATGTATGTTTGAAAAGCATAGATATTGATATACTTTCATGAAATATAAGAAGTAATTCACACATTAAATTATCTTTTAAATTTAAAAATTTATAAAACTATATGGTTTATAAAATAAAAAGTGATGTATATATAAGATGGTGGATAAAAAGTTGCATTCAGGCATCATAAGTTTTTGGAATTATCTTTCCTAATCCATGGATGCAGAAAGTAGCAACCTCACCTCAGCATGCCCTATTGTCCTTACACCAACTTCAAACTTAAATTTAACCCCACCAATTCCACTCCAAATTGAAAATGTCCACGTCTCACTTGTCTGTGGGCTGCACATTAATCAGGGGTCTACATCATCACCAACCCTTGATTCTTCCACAATCCAAACCCCATCATCTGCACATTTCCAATCTAATGCTGCATATATCTTGATAAATTAAACCATGCTTTATTTTAACATATAAAGAAACATTTTCTAGGGTTCAACTCAGATACATGCAATTTTAAATCACAAACTCACCTCACCAACCCCCACATCCAAAAAAGCAGAGTCCAGGGCCTCACTGCTACAAACCCTCACACACAAATTGTACTCATATTGGTTCACCAAACAGCAACTTTCATTACCTAAGCTTCAGTTTTTTTATTCTCTTCGGAAAAGGAATACCCCAAGTCATGAATTTTGTGTATGTCAATATAATTTTTCAAACACGTAAATTTAATATTAAAAAAAATTACCGCCCACAGGATATAAGTTGACTTTTCAAAGTGTATTTTGGTCCAATGAAATTAATTTCTGACAGTTTCTACACTTTACCTTTTTCACAATTTTACCAAACTTGCGAGGGAACAGCATTTAGAAAGCGATTTCCGAAATAACTTTCTGAAAGGTAACTTTCACCTGTAACCAATTTTTTGTGAAGTTTTTTAAAACAAAATATCCCTAGAAATCAAAGATAAATGCTAAAATAATTACAACAATTCCCACTGAGATCTCCTCAATTATATCATATATATATATATACGTTTGGTTCAAAAGTCAATACGAATTAACTTGTTCCGCCCACCTCATTATTACATACATGGACTTTAATTCGCATTTTTTCGAAAGCTAATTTCCCATGCTTTATATCTTTCCAGCTTTATCGTGCTCTACAAAGTGGGTGTGATAATTTCAAATAAATTATCCATAACTATATATAAAATAAAATAAAGAAACCCAAATTTAAACACAAAAATTGAATACATTATACATGCTTAGAATGTATTAAACGAAGCGTTTCATTGCACATACATCCAATTTTCACCAACTCCCTGTCTATGTTCCAGAATATAAATCAATATCAACCTTCTTCCTACTCCCCCAGGAACCACACAGGCTCCACAATTAGTCAATATTTGTCTTTGTTCTTTTTCTTTTTTTTATCTCTTGCTCTGCAATGGGTCTGCTTCTGATTATACCTTTATCACTGATCACCGTCTGGGTAGGTTACACCCTGTACCAGAGGCTAAGGTACAAGCTGCCTCCGGGGCCACGGCCCTTGCCGGTAGTCGGTAACCTCTACGACATAAAGCCGGTCCGGTTCCGGTGCTTCTCGGAGTGGGCCCAGTCCTACGGGCCCATCATATCGGTGTGGTTCGGCTCCACGCTGAACGTCATCGTTTCGAACTCCGAGCTGGCGAAGGAGGTGCTGAAGGAACAGGACCAGCACCTCGCCGACCGCCACCGCAGCCGCTCGGCGGCGAAGTTCAGCCGCGACGGCAAGGATCTCATTTGGGCCGATTATGGACCCCACTACGTGAAAGTGAGGAAGGTCTGCACGCTAGAGCTCTTCTCCCCCAAACGTCTCGAGGCCCTCAGGCCCATTAGGGAAGACGAGGTCACTGCCATGGTTGAGTCCATTTTCCACCACTGCACCACTACTGGTACGTTTCTGCTTCCCTTTTCGCAAATAACTGTACCTCCGCAATCACCATTTTTGGGTGTTCAAAAGTTACAATTTTGTTCATCTTTTCACCGATCAATGTTCTTGGGCAACATTGGTTTGATGATAAATTTAATAAAATAAAACATGACGACAAAAAACTTCATGAAATCATACACGTGTTTGTTACCCAGTTTTCCAACAACAACCTAGTAGGGTTGGTCTGATGATGGTAGAGAGTTTCACCCTGATTAGCTCTATGATCTTGCGAGAGGACAATTTAGTGTTTAAAAGAAGTACAAATTTGATGTTACCTATTTAAGTAAATTTCACACGTTAATTCAATTGACACAAAAAAAAAAAATTACTTTCCTATCTATTTTTGGGATACCTCTTTTATTTGTTTTCCTATTTCTTAACGCGCGCCATGACTCGCGCGAGTTATTAACTTCTGCGGAGTTTTCTACATTCTAGTTTTTCTGTCTATTTTGCTTCTCTCTTTCTGAAAGAGTAACTCATTAGAAAATATATTAAAAAAGCTAAACTATTAATTATTTTTTTTCTTGAGGGACACCATCTTATATAAAATTATTAAAAGATATTGATAATAAACCAGAAAAAATATTGGCGGGAAGACATTCTTTTTCTTTATAAATTGATTTGCGGTATTTTAAAATGGGCTTTAATATTTACGTTATATTTATACTTTTTCATTAAAAATAAAGATAAAAATGTTTGTTACAAATACAGGTTTCAGTTGTTTTACAACAACATAAATAGGATAACAAGTAAATATTAGTAATTATAATTTTTGTTTACTTAGCTTTTTAATGTGAATTCCATGTCTACATCATTATGACTTATAAGTCAAATATAGATGAACAACTGCTTTCTTAACTTAGTCACAAGATTGGGCTTTGACTCATGTGGTTTTCGTTTTTCCATTGATTTATATTTTATTTATTTATTTACATTGGGCAACTTGTTCATTCCCCCACATGAATTATTTACAATCATAAATACAAGACAATACTTTGGCTGAGGTGAAAGAAAAGTCGAAGGAAGATAAGGAAAAAAAGACTATTATAGTAAGCAAGGCAGAAAAAAAAACCTCTAAATGTTTCATAAATTACTTTCATAATTAACACTTTCATCTTACACTACATATATAACTTTTGGACACAATAAGTAAGTAATTGGTGTTCTGTTTATACTAATCTGTTAGGATATTGGTGACAATCGTTCAACTAATTAGGTGAAGGCGTAAATGTGATGACTTATGATTATGATTACTTGTGGTTGGTAAGGTGAACCTATTTTGTATGCAAAGAAAAAGGTGCCTTCCTTAAGAATTTGGGTCCACATATATCTACGGATAGTGTCGGCTTAACAAATTCTACTATTTTTCTTTGTACAAGCCTTTCAAGTTATGACATGTTTTGAAATATATTCCATTTTGTTTAGTTAGATTTATTTTTATTTTTCAATCTTCATCTCTATATAAATTTAATCATATATTTTATCTCTCTCAACCATTTTTTAATAAGTGACCATATTAATAATAAATTAAAAATGGTCCAATTTTGAAAAACTAAAAAAATGAAATACATAATTAAGTTTTATAAGGATTAAATCGAGAGTGAATTTAAGATTTTTTTTTTCTTTCTTTGAAAAGGCTTTGCCTCATAATTAATGGTTCGGGAGGGTGGTTGCATTACGAAGACATGATATCCGGGTTGTTGATTTCTGTGTGTGTGGGAAGCAACTTTAAAGTTTTTCGCACTCAAACAGTGCAAATGCTTATATTAGCTGTTTCTTCCCACCTTGATGTTAAGTTGGTCCACCTAATTTCTCGGTACTCTAGTGAGCCAGCAAGAATAATTACTCTGAAACTTTTTGACACGAAATAAAATGAACGGTTTTTGTGACGTGTATTTGAGCAGAGAATTTGGGAAAGGGAATATTGATGAGGAAGTTCTTGGGGGAAGTGGCATTCAACAACATCACGAGGTTGGCATTTGGGAAAAGATTTGTGAACTCAGAAGGTGTACTAGAAGAACAAGGAGTGGAATTCAAGAGCATTGTGGAAAATGGGTTAAAGCTAGGAGCATCTCTGGCCATGGCAGAACACATCCCTTGGCTGCGCTGGATGTTCCCTCTGGAAGAAGAGGCTTTTGCCAAGCACGGAGCTCGTCGTGACAGACTCACCAGAGCCATCATGGAAGAGCACACTGAAGCACGCAAGAAATCTGGTGGGGCCAAGCAACATTTTGTCGATGCCCTCCTCACACTGCAAGACAAATATGACCTTAGCGAAGACACCATCATTGGCCTCCTCTGGGTAGGTCTTACTTACCAACACCGTGTTCGAAATTTATCTAGAAAAAACCCATCTTGACACTGCACCAAACATCTACTTTCAAAAGGGTAACTAACTAACTAGTGTATTTTGACAGGACATGATCACAGCAGGAACAGACACATCTGCAATTTCTGTAGAGTGGGCCATGGCTCAGTTGATAAGAAACCCAAGAGTACAGCAAAAGGCTCAAGAGGAGCTAGACAAAGTGATTGGACTTGAAAGGGTGATGATTGAAGCAGACTTCTCAAGCCTGCCATACCTACAATGTGTGGCCAAGGAAGCACTTAGGCTCCATCCACCAACCCCACTAATGCTCCCACACAGGGCCAATGCCGACGTCAAAGTTGGCGGCTATGACATCCCCAAAGGCTCCAATGTGCATGTGAATGTGTGGGCGGTGGCCCGTGACCCGGCCGTGTGGAAGGACCCGTTGGAGTTCCGACCCGAGAGGTTTCTTGAGGAGGATGTGGACATGAAAGGCCATGACTTTAGACTGCTTCCGTTCGGGGCGGGTCGTCGGGTCTGCCCGGGTGCCAAACTCGGAATCCACTTGGTGACTTCCATGTTGGGCCACCTTTTGCACCATTTCTGTTGGAGTCCACCTGAGGGAATGAAGGCTGAAGAGATTGACATGGGTGAGAATCCTGGGTTGGTCACATACATGAGGACACCACTCAAAGCTGTGGCTTCTCCTAGGCTCCCTTCACACTTGTACAAACGTGTACCTACTGAGATATAATCTTTCTTTTCTTTTCCTTCCATTCTGTTGCAGTTTCTGTTCTGTGTCTGTGTAAGTACAAATGAGATCAGAGTTTAAGGAATTTGGATCTGTCCCTTCCAGACTTTCAATATTCAAATATGTTTAACATTTTAATTTATAGTTTCTATTAAAATAAGTTAGAAGGGTAATATGTCTAATACTTTTTAAATTATTTATACAGTGAAAATTAGTACTCTTAATTACTTTTAAATCAATATGAAATAATTGTTAATTCATGTTATGGTAACTAGGAAGTTAAATTGTCTGATTATTATTTTCCCAGTAAATATATTTTAAGTTTCTATATTTTTTTTTCTCTTGCCAAGGAGGGGCGTATTTTTAGTATTTATTTGTGACATTGAAGGAAGATTCAATATAAAAAAAATTATTTCAGAAGACAATTTTTTTTTTCTTTTTCTTTTAATAATACAACGAGTGAAGCTAGAATTATCGTATTAGACACAACTTTATTATGGATTATTACTTTTTAATTGTTAAAATGAATCTGTACTTTAGTAGGCCACTTTCATTCAATTCTTTTAGTTACCTTTTCTCAACTTTTATTTGAAGATTAAATATACTATTTTTGTAATTACGCATGCCCAAACTTCAGTTTATGTTTATTTTAAAACTGAATTTATTCTTACTGTTACGAATATGTTAATTTATAAAAAAAATATAAGAAAAGATATTACGTTAATAATAAAGAGAAAACAAAATATTTATTTAGAAATCAATTAAACAGAAAAGAAGCAAACGATGCTTTTATTATTTAGATGGAAAATTATCCCCATAATAACCATCGATTTGACATGTAGAATATTTCTTGGACTTATTTGTTTCTAGTTCTTCTATTTCTATTTCATATGTATGCGATTAACATTTGATTTTTTTTTTTTTTAGTGTCGTTATATTATAAAAATAAGCCTCTATGTGGAGACTTAAAAAATGAGTTGCCCTCTTATGACAAAGATCTTTTATTATAGTTAAAATGATTTTTCTATGTTAGTTTTAGAATGAATTTAGGGTTTAGAATGGACATAGATACAAATTATTGGTCCAAATTTTCTATGTTGCTTTGTTATAAAAAGTATACTTTTTAAGTTAGTTTTAAAGACTCTTTATAGAACAAATAGTCTTATGAGATATTTTGTATACCTTTTTTGTCTTTATTTTTTATATTAGTTAAGACTATAACATTCATATCAAGTAATATTTCTTTAATGGGAGGTGTAGTCTTAAATAATATAAAATGGCTTTTAAAATGTATTTCTTTTATTTTTAATTTGTTTGACTTAATCAGTTTGTTATATAACAAAATGGTATTCTTTACCTAATACACACAATTCTTAGACAATGTAGTATATAAACGATTCTAAATTTTACTTAAAGTTAATTTATTCAACTACATAAAAATAATTAACTATACATGATCATTTACCATGAATACTTAAAAGAATTATGCTTACTACTTTAAATTGTTTGTAATACTTCATCCTTTAGTGGGATCAATAACTAGATATCTACACGATCAAATGTTTATTTGATCAATAGAAGATTAAATTCACATTTAAGTATTAAAGTTAATTCTATATGGGATGGATAACTAGATATCTACACAATCAAATATTTATTTGATCAATAGAAGATTAAATTCACATTTAAGTATTAAAGTTAATTCTATATTACCTCCTTATGAATAACTAATGATTGCATACACAATTGTATACATGTGTCTTGTCACATAATACAATAACTTATGGCTTCTCGATCGATGTCAGTACTACAAATTAAATAAAAAGATAATAATAATATATTTGTATATTGCAATTGAATGACACTAAAACATTAGATTCCTAGGTTTGTAGTGAAAATTTCACTGATATGCAACTAGCTTCTTTCTTAGTTTCTTTTTGAAATTTTCGCACACATGCATACAAACTCACACACACTCTTTATTAGACACTCCAAGATAGATTAGACGGCTCCATAAGAAGTATCATTAGATGCTTTCTTTTCATAAAATTGTTCTAAAATTTGTTCTTTCTTTAGTAGATGTGTTCAAATTAAGTTTTGGAAATGCCTTTTCTTGCATTGTTACATACTTCAGTTAAACACAAACTTAGGCTTTTAACATTTGCATTGATCATTTTGTATTTATCAAAGGTAATATTAATAGAATGAGCTATTGAAATCCATGCATTACTGGTATTTCTTTGATTTGTGTGTATAAGCAATGACGTAGGACAAAATGATACATAAGAATGGTAGGAATAAACAACATGATAAGAACAAGTAGAGTGAGGAAAGAAAACATTTTATTCAACTTGTAAAAAACATCTAACAAGCAAAGAAGTAAAGAGAATAAACATAGAGGAACAACAAAAAAGAAAAAACTGAAAAAAAATTGATAATCGTATCAGTTTCAAATTTCCTATTATTGAGAGGCCCCTCAAGCTAGGAGTACAAATTGAATATGCCAGCTTGGAGCACACATTGTTGAACATAGCAGGAGGAAGAGTCTTACTGAGAACATAAACCAACTACAAGCTAGAAGATATAGGGAGAAGTTTCAATAAACCTTTATTGACTTTTTTTTTTTTTTCACTATATGATAATCAATTTCAATGTACTATTTGTTCATTTATACATCACTTGGTTAAAGAAGATTTGAATAGTTGACTAATGGTCAGATAAAGCAAAGTTGGACCTTTATAATCAATTTTTAAATAATCAAGAACATGATAATCATTGTAATTTGCAAGTTATTGTAGTCAAAGCTCTATATTTAGCTTTAGAAAAACTACTTAATATAAAAGATTGCTTTTCAGAATGTCAAAATATGGGAAAATTACCAAAGTAAATAATAGATTTTCTAATATCAGTGCATCCTTGAAATCAAAATCAGACAATCTTTGTGTTAAGCTTTACTATTAACATAAAATTCACATAGTAGCTTATGTCAAGCATTTGTAGGTACATATTTCTTAAATGCTCTTATTAATTGTATTCTTAGCTGTTAAAAAAAACAAAGACTAAAATATCACTCATGTATAATTGATGTGTTTATTTAAATGCCACATATATTATATATATATATATATATATATATATATATATATATATATAATATATTTATAATTCAATTATTTTTCTTATAAAAATGAAATTACTTTAGTTACTTCAAATTTTAAGCAATAATATATACCAATTAAACATAAAATTATATGAAGAATAAGGGAAATGTAAAAATGATTCGGGTGTCACACAAGAATGCAACTATATATCCCCTGACTCACGACACAAGTACATTATTGAACCTAGAACTAAAATTAAATTAATATATTACAGGAATCACTCACATTCTTAACAATATTACTCTCAAGAACATATTGAATTGTGGTCTTAAAATTTGAAAAAAAAAACGAATTTATTTATTTAAAATTTTTATAAAGTAAAATAGATAGTCATTATAAAGAATGTGAAAATACCTAAAACTGCGAAATAATGAAGTGGATAAATAGTCATTATATAAAAAAAAAATCTTTCTCATTAATTTACATGAGTATTTTGTATTCCTGATAAGCAATACCTTAAACTTTCTTCCAAATTCAAAGTTGTCATATATCAAAATTCATTTTCTCAAATAACCTTTTAACCTTGAAACATAGGCAGTTGTAGTGTAATCTTAACCTGTGTATCAAAAAAATGAGCAAAATTAATATTCAAACTGCAAGATCCTTACGATCTGAACAAAAAATCATATATATATATATATATATATATATATACTTATTATAATCATACCTACATTCTTTCTTCGCAGTACTCAAACTTTTTCTTTGTTTTTTAGTTGTCTTTTTCAACGATGTATGAATCCTGAGTAAAATATTAATTTATTTCAAGTGAAGTTAGACGTGAAGCATGCATGCACTCCTCAAATAAAAAAATAATAGTGTGACACCTTTAAAAAAAACACCTGATAATAAAAATAGTAATATTTTAATTATATTTATTATTATTTTTTTTAACTTATAAAATTGAAGTACGCAAGCCATTATATTGGGAAGGACCAATATAAGCAATGCTTGGGATTACACTTTGAATCACGAAAATAAAAATAGAAAAATAATTACATAATCACAGGTGAAATAGGATACAGCCTGCTTGACAAAGGGTAAATGGTTTCAAGGAAAAAAGAAAAAGAAAGTTGCAGAAGGAAATGAGTTGAAACCTACACTATGAATATGTTGGCGTTAATGTACAACTACAAGCGACTGTGATTATTAGTCTCTTGCTTTGGCAACCTATCCTCCTAAAGTTCAGTAACTTCCATGACGTTCCAACTTTTGCTTTTGCACTTCTTGTCCTCAAAAACACTACGCAAAAGCTCACCAAAAACCTCCAAAAACGCTTCCCATTCACCTTGGTTAAGGTCACCGAAGGAAATGCCACCACCTTCACATTGAGACCCTCCAGTTTTTTCTTTGCAGTTTTGGCTGTGGATGCCACTCTTGACTTTTAAGCAAATGTTTTCCATTTCACTTGGTAACTCTTGACCAGCACGAAATCTCCTAGTCATCATTTGGCCTATTTGAGCAAGGCAAAGGCCAGCAGCAGCAGCTTGCTTCAACAAAAGGGTGCAAACAATAAGAACACGTATTGCGGACTCCCTCAGTAAAGGAATGTCAGTTCTCAAAACCTCTGCATCTTTAAAGGGGTCGAGTTTGGAAATGTAGTCAAGTTCATAGTCAGAGAAAGGAATAGAGGCTTGTGGCCAATGCAGCCACTCAAAATATGGATCATCCAGCCACTCAGGGAGGCAAAAGCCATGGTCAATGGGAACAAGTTCAGCAACCATACCACCATAACTAGCCTCATTACGGTCATGCTTCATCACAAGCATATTCCCTGCATGTCTGTCAAGGTTCATGATCCTAATGTCAAGGATCCCAATGTTGTGGACTGAAGCAACTGAGAAGAAAGAAGGACCCAACTCTCCTGCATCGAAACCATGACCAACAAAGCGTTGGAGAGAGGCCACTTTAGGCATGTGAGAAGGAACGGTAGTTGCTGCTGCTGCATTTGAAGTGAAAAAGAATGCAGCATGTGAGAATTTGACTAAAGCTGTAGGAGGCACGGCAGCAAGGCCTCCATGATCAAGAAGATAAGCAGCTAACTCTCGGATACCAGTTTCACCAATGCGAATGGATTTCTTTAGGCCAGGTTGGCCCAGCATTTGACCCCCTAAGCCTTTTGGGTTGTTGAAGGCGAAAGGTTCTTCATCTACTGGCTTTGCTACAGCAATATTTGTGCCATTTTGGTTGCGGAAAGCATAGGCACCACCTAGCCCACTTGCGATGGGTATTGGTTGGACACCTGAGGCCAAAGCTATGGCAACCTCAACAACCAGAGCATGTACTGGAGCTCCACTTCCACCAACAATCTCAATCCTTGGAGGGTGACAAGTGAGTTCTTCCCCTAGCAGTGTGGTTAGGGGGAGGCATGGAGTGGAGAAACTGCGGTGAATATTATCGGCTTGAAATGCTAGTTCAAAGGAGTGTGAAAGAGTACCACCAGTTTGGCTAAGTTCAAGAAATTTGGGATCAAGGTGACCATAGGATTGGAGTTTGCATCTCTGGGATCGGCTAAAGGGCCTAAACCCCTGATGTCTGTCAATAGTCACAGCCATTTTGATAAATCTCATTCAGATTTTGAGAATGGCTGTTGCAGTGCATTCCAAGCGACACTTCTTCTCACCAAACACCCTGAAAGTAGTTTTCTGAAGACGATGGCTTCTGCACGTTCATCACAAACAACCCTAAAAGTTATTCCTCTTTCCTCACAAGGGATCAACATGGCAGACCAATATTGTTTACATGCTTCAAATTTCACTTCCAACATAACATCATTTGTAGTCTATTATGCAATCATAATCGATTATTATATAAGATAACGTCATAGAATTTTATAATAATTATTTTGGAAGTTATGTTTAGAATGATTTCTAATCAGTTATCTTATAAAAATCATTGAAATATGGCTGAGAATGTATTGATATTAAACTATAAATGTCATGCAAGACAAACAAAATTCTTGCACGCAATGCAAATTTGGATTCCGGTACACTAATGATCTTCCCATGCATTCCGCATGAAAAATTCCTTTCAATATTTTTTTAGATGGCTACAATGAGAGAATAACATGCACGTAGCATTGATGGAACAAGAAATGAAGACGATAAACTAGATGAAAATTTCGTTACGAAAATGACTCTACAATTGCCGTTGTTTTCAAAATAGTAAAACATTGGCATAGAATCAATGCAAATTATTGATTAATTAGAAACGCAAGAAAATTTCTTACCGTGTATTGGCTTAATTTATGGGAAATTTTCAAATGCTGGACTCATCGCTTAAACTCTGGATAACAAATTAGCAGAAAAGCAGGCTAACTCTGCACATTTTTTTTTCTTGAATCCCTAATAACCTGCAAATTCCCAACCAGAAAAGTGTAAACAAGAAAGCTCGAGAAACTGCACATATGTCATGTCATAACACAAACAAAATTCATCCCTCGCCCGTCACAGCACACAAGAACCATAGATTAGACATCACTCGATCCTTCTCTAGTATAAATCAAAATCACGAAACACATACTGTCAAAAATCACATCTCACAATCATCACGAGATCTATAAGGTGCATGTATGCATGCATGCAATATACCATTTCCTTCAAGGAGAAAATAAATTTGTAAATAATTAGTATGTAAAACAAAGCGTGAGATAGGATAATTGAAAGAGAAAACATATATACTGTTGTTGAAAGCATATGCATTCTGGAAAATTATTGTATGAATGGTATGTCATGGTTTAAGATGGTTGTGGAAACTAGAAAAGGGTTATTTACGATGTTTATGTGTATATATAAAACATACCCTGAACACTGTGAAGGTATTCAGGGAAACGAGAAGCAACGGGAGCGCGAGAGAATCAAACCGTCGCCGGAGTAATATCGAAATAAAACTCCACTTTCACTCCCACTCCCACTCCCACTCCCAACGTTAATATTCCCCGCTTCTATGCACAAACCCCTTCTCTCACCTTTTCAACTTTTTCCTCTTTTTAACTTTGTTCTTCTCTTTTTCCTTCTCCAACGTTGCTATTTTTGCTGCTCCACTCCCACATCGACACTTGGCATCTTTTTCCCACACAAATACTATAGTATTTTATTTTATATGAAACGTGTTAATTTAGTATTTAACTAACAACCTTAAACTGTAACCGCTTCTTGCTTCGTGAGTGGCCCTATCACGACGTGACACCTGGCATCAACCGAAAAATAGGTTGTGGTCAGGTTGTTACGTTGCATGGTGGCATTTTGCTTTTATTGGTCTGTGGCTGTTAAAAGGTTCTCGGCATCGCAGGTTTCTTGTTTCTCCCTGCGATTTGTTCTTTATTTGTTGCGCTCAAAAAACTGCCTCACAATGAGATTGTCTCCAACATGAACATTCATTTTTGTGGGAAATTGGAGTTGTTTAATTTCAGACAATGAGAGAAGAACAACGAATCTACATAGGAGGAGCCATGTCATAACTCATTTTGCTGTTGAAGTAACAAATTAATAGATTTCAAATGCATGATGTAGTTTAATAAGTTACCCGTTATGAAAATGAGATTATAAAAAAAAAAACACATTCTATAAAATGAACTTCTCCAAGACCTTTGTTGATACTCAATAGTTGCTTTTACCAAAAAAAAAGAAAAAAGGTAAATTTAATTAGCTCATTGACATTGTAAAAAAAATGTATTTAATAGGTTACATATGATATAAGACTGCTGACTTTTATAATAATTATTTTAAGATGTGTCTAAATTAATACTAATAGAAAATGACATTAACAGTTACAAAAATAAATTGAAATTAAATATTTCTGAGCTTTATTTGAAATGAAAAAATAGTTTCAAATTCAGCGTGAGAGGATTTTGTCATTGTGCTTTGACTTTATATTTTAAGTGAACTTCAATTCAACATTTTAGTTCAAACTCAAAAATATATCCACTTCCTCATTCCAATGGTGATCGCACCTAATCCTTAAGCAGCCAGTGACCAACGGATGTTTGAGTGCAGATGCTTTCTATCCACATTACAGACCGTTAGAAAATTATTTGTAAGAGTAAAGGAGAGGGTGAGTAGGTGTGAAAAGACTTAAATAGTTTTGATATAGTTTTTTTAAGTAAATGAAAATAGAGATTAGGAATGCAAGAAAGAGATTTTCGACGGATATATATAAATCACGGAGGAGTGCTTTCGTCAAATTAATCGGTTCAAATAGTATTAATTTTCTTGAACCATCTGAAGCTAAAGACAAATACAACACTATTACACAACAATAATGCAGGTCTTCTAAATTGAGATGCCTTAACTACAAGCTCCAACCGATTTTCACGAGAGTAAAAGTGGAAAACGATAAAAAAATAAAAATAAAATAAAAAATCAACATTATGGAAATACCTTGATAAAAGAATACATAAAGAAAATAAGCAGCTTCAGATTACTCTTCCTCTTATTCTTCTAAAAGCTCTTCTCGTTCACCAATGACAACATCTTTGATGTGTGATATTTTTGCCCAAAACTCTCCCACATGGGGCTCATATTTTTTACATAACTCAGCACAACCTTCAATCGTCAAGCTTTCAAGCGCGGCGAGATACCAACTTTGGACAATATCTTATTTCAAGTGTTTCCAGATCAGTCATAGTTGTTAACCAATCTGGAAGTGTTTCAATATTCTCGCATTTTGTAATTTGCAAGCACAGTAAGGGGTTGGCAGCTTCTTGAAGCCATTTAGACCAGGCCACCAGCTGTGATAAACTTGAAAATACTAGTAGTTTTAACTTCAGCTCGGGCTTTGTTCTTCATGATTGCCCTTCCACACTTCTAAGTCCAAATTACCGCACTCTGAAACAGCCAAAGTTTCTAATCGAGAAAAATTTTTACCATCCAGCGACAAATACTTTAGACTGTCACAGTTCCCAACGTACAATGCTTTAAGAGCAGAAATTTCACACCTCCGGAGATAGACTACAAATTATGACACTGATTCACAAACAAAGTTTCTAATTGAGGAAAATTTTTACCATCCAACGACAGAGACATTAGACTCTGACAGTCACTAACATAAAATGTTTTAAGAGTAGGGAATTTCACCCCTCCAAAGATGGAATCCACATTATGGCATGAATCAACATTCAAGGTTTCAAGCGAGCCCAAGCTGGCGATCTCATTCACAGGCAAGACACTTTGATTTACGCTAAACTCCAAAAGACGGAGACTGATCAACTTTCTTAATCCTTTGGGCAATGCTTCCAGCTCCATGCATCCGCTAAGGTTCAACAGTTGCAAACTTTGGAGCTTGCAAATAGATTCGGGGAGTCTCTTAATGTTGAGATTTTGGCTAATGTCCAAATATCTCAAATGTTTCTACTTAGCAATGGTACGGGGCAAAGTATCGAATGTGGCACCAGGTAAACTCAAAACACGCAAGCATTTGAACTTTGACAGACACGTATTTAGTAAAGCTTTACCGTTGGCACCTGCTGCACCATTTAGAAAAAGTATGGTTCTCACAGCTGCTGATTTTTTGGTGACTAAATTGCCAAACAATCTGCTTTCAGCAACAGACAGATGCCGAACATTATCTGGAATACTTTCAGTGTTGGAACTTACATGTAGACACTCATCCTTTGCAACAAACAGAGCGAGATCCTGCACCAAATCATGTAATCTAAAAAGATTAAAAGTGCCTAAGTTTTCAAAATCTTGAAGAAAAGATCTTGAATGAAGTTCATTCAAATATTCATTGCCCACATCTTCAAGTGTCCTATTCTTTTTTGGTAATGCAATGAGTCCAAGTGCCCCCCAAAGCCAAGTCATTTCATTATCACAGAATTGATAATCCTTTGGATAAAGGGAAAACAATGCAAAACATTGTCTCAAATAGGACGGCATGAGATCATAACTTAATTTCAAGGCTGGTAAATTGTCAATATTAAGATTTTTAGGTTTGATAATGTGAAAGAGATTACTCTTGCTATTTTCCTAAGAACAAAAGGCACTTTACATTAATCTCTTGTGTGGAGATTCCTCAAAAAAAAAAAAACTCAATAATTAAGAGAAAACATCTACATTTAATAAATGTGGCTCAAACTTTATTTTTTCAATTTAGTATTTTCATTTTGTGCTTATTGTCAGACTGATCAATAAATTCTTGAATTTAATCCTTAGATTTAATTGGTAAGTGTTTCTAAAATTCTGACTTGAAAGAAGATACTCAATATATTATAATGCTAAATATATTATAATGTAAGAGATAGATTTAAATGTATTCATTAAATTAGTTGTATCATTATTTTGTACTTAATATTTAATTGATTTGTTTTATAAAGTTGAAATTAGAATAAAGAAACTTTATCGTTTATTTATTTCTATTAAAATCTTAAAAGACAGATAAGAAAACAAAATATATTTAAAAATATACATTGAAGATTTGTTTTTAATATTACTCTAGGAATAAGTGTGATAAGATATGATTAAATCATATTATAATTATCAATGGAAAACATTAGACGCATTTTTAAAATTTGTTACTTTAAACTCGGTTTAATTTTGTTGTAAGAAAACTTCATTTATTTTTTGATACAAAAATAATTTTAATTAATTTAAAGGGAAAACTTTTAATATGTTACTCCGAAATATTAATGAGATAATATTTTCGTTAAAGCATTTAATCTTTTTATGTATCTAAGGTCTATTCTTTTAAATAAGAAAAGTATCATAACAAAGATAATGTTTCTTTAAAGTATTTATTTATTTTTTTCTTCAAATCAAATTTTTTTGTCGAACGAATTAATAATAAAATGATAATATTTTTTTTCAAATATATTTCGATGTTTATAAACCAATGTGTGTTAATTTTAGTCTCTACAAAAATTTATATTTCATATCTTAAAATATTACAATTTAATTTAATATTAGTGACATGAGTTGATTTTTGTTTTGATGCTTAAAATATTTTTATTTAGACTTTTGTTTATGGTCGAAATATTTTAATGAAGGATTAGGTTAAGGTAAGTGAGTATGTGTGAGACTGACTTCTAATCATTGATGTTCTTCTCTTCAAATTCAGATTAAGGGTAGTTTAACTTGTGAGGTTGTTTTTTTGTACTCGGGCTACTTTGTACTCGGTCTCAACCCAATGCTTTGTATTCGGTCACGACCTGTTACTTTATATTTTATATCTACATACTACTGCTAGAGATGAGGGTTGTATCTACGAAAGGTACTCCGACGATCAAGTTTGTAATTTCCTAGTTTTTTTAAATAAAAATAATATATATATATATATATATATATATATATATATATATATATATATATATATTATATTTATTTAAAAAAAAAAAATATATATATATATATATATATATATATATATATATAAATTATGATTATTTAAAAAAATTAAATATATATATATATATATATGTAATTACTATTGTATTTAATTATTAAACTAGTTAAAAGAAGTTTCTAATGAAAAAAGAAAAACTATGTGACGTGAGCTTT
>Ga0209489_106631_pt1 | contig 18352 bp, 5 predicted proteins | sample SiratrowhiteBW_FD_187527 | JGI IMG/M metagenome (GOLD analysis project Ga0209489, IMG submission 187527) | Root nodule microbial communities of legume samples collected from California, USA - Siratro white BW (SPAdes) (version 2) | ecosystem: Host-associated > Plants > Roots > Nodule | place: USA...
AGAAAAGATATCGGACCTCGATGGAAGAAAACACTGAGAAATGCCAAAATAAACTCCAGAACCCTCACTTATAGAGAATGTTGGGAAGGGGATCAATGACCCCTCACCTTCCAACCCTTTGATCTTATAGATCTCGAGGGGTGTAACACATCAGTCCCATCAAAGGAAGGCCCAAGGCCCAAAAGTCACACTTAACCTAAAGGAGGAGAAGGATACCGCACCAAGTAAAGGACAGTGCGGATCTCCCACAGTCAACAGGGCTAACCATTTCCAAACGGGCGGGAATCATTGTAATGATGAAATCTCGAGAGCAGGGAAGACCGCATACTATACGGTCATCAAGGTGAGTATAGCCAAAAATGTTACGTGTTAAGATATAGGACCACCAAAGAGCGAGACCGACAACACTGCTTATGAAGCTCTTCGTACTTCAACAACTACTCAAGCTTAGGGGGCTTGTGTACCGTACGGCCGTTGACAAATACTTAGGCCGAAGAGTACCAGGCCGAGAAGTCCCCAGAGAAATCAGGCTGACAAGTGCCCAAATCTCCAAGAGAGGCCGAGAAGTAGCAGGCCGAGAAGTCCTCAAAGAAATCAGGCCGACAAGTGCCCAAATCTACAGGAGAGGCCGAGAAGTCCCGGGCCGAGAAGTCCCCAAACCAATGCCCACGACCAATTGTGTACCATATGGCCAATGCCTAGGCCTACAAGTATGGCCGACAAATGACCAGGCTGAGGAGTAACCAAGCCGACAAGTGCCTGGTCCTACAAGAATGTCCGACAAGTGTCAGGCCGACAAGTGCCCGAGCATACATGAGTGACCAACAAATGTCAGGCCAACAGGTAACCAAGCCGACAAGTACCCAAGACGATAGGCACCAAGCCAATACCAACATCTCCATTTCCTCTGCATTGGGAATAGGCACCTTACATCTGACAAAAGAACAAATCTCAATGAACGGCGCTCGCATTACCTGACAAAGAAGAGACTACACGTCTTCCCTCTGACATGGTGCAGAACAACAACCTCATGCAAGAGAGACTGCACATCTTCCCTCTGACACAGTGCAGAACAGTCATCATATCTCTGAAGGCTAAGAGGCTACACGTCTTCTCCATAATGCCAACCACGATAGTATAAATAGAAAATAGTAAGTGTAGCGAGGGGGACTTTGGCGATTAGATCTACCTTATTATACAAAATACTTCTGGTAACTGAGGTGGGTACTTCCGAGAAGACCAGAGAGAGAGAGAGACCAGGATAGTTGACACTTCGAAGTTTTGTTCTTAGCCTCAAGGCTTCGCAAGAACTTTTGTTGTTCTTGGCCCTCAGGCTCTGTAGGAACAAGTTCCATGTTTATTCTATTGTTATATATGGTTACCTAATTAGTGAAAACGTAATGTTTCTTTTTTTTAAATAAAGTAATTGTAAAAAAATATAATAACTTAGAAATGTTAGAAAAATACTCAATTTAATATGTGTTTGTTTGTTAAAAAATATTTTTTTAGCTTAAATTTAAAAAAGTTTTAAATAAAAAATATATAATGTTTTTCTAATACTTTATTATTCAAAGAAATATTTACACCAATAATTTTAAATAATGGAAATCTACTTTATATTATAATATTTTAACAAAAAATTGAAGGAGTGAAATATATTTTTTTAGTTTGATTTACATAAATTTCTCTTTAGAAATTGTATTAACAAGAAAAAGATAGAAACATAAATAGTTATATGTGATAAGAATAGAAAGTTATATGAATGGTCATACAATTTTATTACAGAGATAAATATAAAATGAAATTTCTTTGTTATATTTGAATGAATATTGTTGGGCAACTGAATGGTGCGTCTCTAAACGGGCTGCCGAATAGCATGTCCCAAAATGGGTCATCGAATTGTGCATCCCTAAAGACAAATTCTTCCTGCACCTCTATGATCTTGTCCTGCACCTTCATAAAATCTAAAATTCCAATAATACCCTTATTGAAATGACCAAAAAGGACATTCATCTTCTGATATAAAATAAGCACAAGTAATCTGGTATATTAATTTTTAGAAAAGTGTACATCGGATGATCCGACGTCCGCTATACAAATTATAAATCGAATGAAAATTTGGGAGGTGGAATCTGATTTATAATATGTATACCAGACCCAAAACCATCTGGTATACAAATGATAATAAATTGCATACCGGATGCCCAATGGGTGGACATCATCCGGTATGTAATTTAGTAAACCCGATGAGTGTTATCCGGTTTACTAAATTGCATACCGGATGGGGGTGGCGTCCAGTATATATTTTGCAGCTCCATATAGTGTCATCTTTCCTCTACTATTGTTGTTGGGTAGTGAGGGCAAATGGCATGAGATAGAAAAGCCTCATGGTGTGGGGTGAGTTTTGCTTTGTGGCATGGTGGTGCAGAGAGATGGTCGTGCCCTAGAGAAGGCAAGGGTGCTTGTGAGGCATATGGGGGAAGATGGCGCAGTGGAGGTGCATGGAGGCATGGTGTCATGAGGGAGGAGACGCTGGAGTGAAGAAAGTGCAGGAGAGAGAGCGTGATACAGGGAGGTGCACGACATCGTGGTGCAGGTGGCGTTGTGAAGGAGTATGGCAGTGTGGTGCATGTTTATGGCGGAAACGTTGCATTCTCGTGGAGTTGCATGATGGGAGAGGGTTGAGGTGCATATAAGACATCTTGAAGGTTCAAACGGTGGTATAGAATGGTTCATTGGGGGGGCTTAGAGGTGAAGGTGAGAATGGTGCGGTTATGGTAGCTTTGCTCATGGTTGTGGTTGCGGAGGCATGGTGCATGGAAGGATGCCATTGTTGAGGGTCATGGAAGGTGTATGGTTAGAGGCGGATGGTGGAAGGTGGGAGTTATTTGTTAGGTAATGGTGGTTCTGGTGGGACGTGGCTTAAGGGTTAACACAGTGGGAGGTGTTGGCTGATCTATACTGATATCTAGATTAGTAGTTGTGTATTTATCTAGATTAGTAGTTGTGCATTTATATTGGATGACATGTTCTATATAGAAAAAAAGAAATTGAAACCAACAGACGTGGACAGACTTTACATTAGAGCCAACTGAGTCTGCAGAGATGAAGTCTTTGTTTGTGAGCATGTGTGATGAGATCATACTCATACTATAGTGTTTGCTTTAATTTCTATTTGATTTTTTTTACAGGATCACTAATTTTGTTTTATCTTTTTTTTCTGGAAAAATTCTTCATACTATTTGTGAGCTTATTCTCCAATTTGCATGAAGCACACCAACTAGAGTGTTCAACTTTATTTGAGATAAAAGGGCACCGTAGAATGATCATGGTAGTAGCAAGTAGATTGTGTCATGACAATTTGATAATGAATTACCAAACTCGACCTCCTTTCTCGTCCAAATTTCTTTTTTACCACTATTATAAAAAATAATTCTACTTAAATCATTTAATAAATGTCGAAATTGGAATAAAATTAACCTTTCACATGTCACTTTATTAAATTAGTTTTTAATTTGGAAAAGCCAATACTATCATGGTCAACTTCCTCCTTTCACCAAATAATTATCTATAAAATTTGGAAGTTGAGAAAGTATATCGGATGACACTTCATCTGGAATAAACCCTAAACCCTAAAATAATAAATCAGATGAGGTGTCATCCGATATATGTTTTGTTAATTAATATATATCGGATGGTACCTCATCCGATTTATTATTTTTTTTTAAATGTATACTAGATGAGGTGTCATCCGGTATATACTGAAAAAAAATTGTAGCTGCAATTTTTCACCGTCGACCATCACCAAATCCAAAAATTAACCACTTAAAACTGCAATACCACGCACAAATTTTACAGAAACATGAATAATTACTTAAAATTTCAATATCACACCACCAAGAATGCAATATGGAGGTGAAGGGTATTTTGGGGTTATGTTAATTTAGAGTAAGGGTAAAATTGAGTTTTCAATTCTAATATGGAGGTGCAGGACGAGATCATGGTGGTGCAGGAAGAATTCGTCGTCCCTAAAATGATTGTCGAATTATTATGTTTGAAACTATTTTAATAGTCATTACGAAAAACATTATGGGCCTAATAAATCATTTTCGCCTATTGGGCTAAAGGTTGGGGACTTGTGTCTCCTTTTGGACTTAGGGTGTGCTTAGTAAAAAGAGAGATGAGAACTATAATCCTTTTATCAAAAGATGGGCTAAGCAATATGCACCTATTAACCTTTTATTTAAACGTTAATCCTATTTTACAAGAAATATGGATTCAATAACTTCACTCAATAACTTCACTCGTGAAACAATTATAATAATAATAATAATAATAATAATAACAATAATAATAATAATAATAATAATAATAATTTGATAAAATTATTCAAACCAACTCTATATTTATCAAGTATGGTGAAATTTCTAACCTTAGAACATAAATGATAACAAAATTTTGGATATGAAATTTTAATAATATAAATATGAAATTTTAATAGTATAATTATTTAGTAATTGATAAAATTTGTTTAATATAACTTATATGAAAAAGTAAAAAAGTGTTATAATATACCTTGTAATATATTTTACAATTACTTATAATAAGAAAAAAAAAACAATTGTTAAAATTAGTTTATACAAAATTTAATTTATACCTTATATTAAATTTTTCAAAATTAGATTTTTGTGTTGCTAACAAGTTAAACATAACCAATAAAGTAATTAACTTTTTTATTTTCTAATTTTAAAAATGTTCACGAGTTTATCTAAATACGGTTTTAGAAATAAAAATTGGAAAATTACTTTTTATGAGAAACATATAAATAAATGTAGAATGGCGAATTAGTTAAATACTTCAATTTAGTTCTAAACTTAAAGTAGATAAAACAAAGTTTGTGAAAATATTATATTCATGTTATAGTTAAAACGTAAAATTTAGCCCTGCTTTATTATTATTAAATAATAATTCATATTACGTTTCAATGGTAACATATGAAAAGCTATTAAAAAGGAATTATGAATGTGATTGACAAAAAATACATTAAAATATTTTTTATGAGTAGATGGAGGGAAACGGTGACGCGGTCGTTTTGGTTGCGCTTGAGAATACGAGGAGTTGCAGAATGAAGAAATACAGAGTCTTGAATCCAACAACCCCAGAAACCCTTTCCCACGGTTACTTCCTTTTTCCTTTTTTCAAAACTAAATTTTGGATTCTGGAACGTTACATGCTTTCTATCTGATATATTGATTGAATGCGTGATTTTGGGTTCTGGGTATTCGATATTGCATGATTTTAGCTTATAGTAATTCCTTATCGTCTTAGCTCTGCAGCGTGTGTTTGGTTTTGTTTGCAGAATGCCAAGTTAGATATATAATTTTAAATAACAGCTACTCTGTCATGCCTGACTTGCAGAAACCTCTCATTTTGGCTCTCTCCGATCCTACCTTACAGTCTGAAGAGGCTTACCAGTGGAGTGAGGTAAAGAAACTGATGATCACATCTTTCCCTAGACCTAGTTTAGCATTTTTTTATGCAAATTGTGTTTAACACTCTCACATTTTTGCTTGTTTCCCATAAAAGGGTAGTGCAACTTTTGCCAGAGGGAGTTCATTTGATCCTGCTGAATAGAAGAGCAAAGTTTATGCTTCTTACCAGGTTTTAAAATCTTCTTCAGATTCATCATTTTCCCATACTTTTGGTTTGTCTGTAGTAATAATATCAGGAGAATTTTAGGAGAATGGAGTGCGTTTTAGCGCTGCCTGCCCCGAAAGAAGGAAATGTGGTTCAAGTAAATGGGAAGAACAAAGAAGAAAAGGGAATTGGAAGTGACAAAAGCTGTAACGGGAGGAAGAAGACATCTAAAATGCATCAAAACTTTAGGAATGACTACGGGATGGAGTGCGTTTTAGCGCTGCCTGCCCCGAAAGAAGGAAATGTGGTTCAAGTAAATGGGAAGAGTAAAGAAGAAAAGGGAATTGGAAGTTACAAAAGCAGTAACGGGAGGAAGAAGACTTCTAAAATGCATCAAAAAGTTCAAAACTTTAGGAATGACTATGGGAAGAAGGGAGTAAGTGACCTTATTTACTACGATGCCTTCTTTTGTAATGCCTAAATAAGAAAAAACAACTTTTGTTTATCTGAAAACGGCTATGGAATGGGGGAGACTTCTTAAATAATTGTGTTTTTTCCCCCTCTTTTTCCTTACTTTTACAAAGTGCAAAATTTATGCAGGTAAATCGGGAAGAGAATGGAGATGAGATTGCTGTTGAAAAGATCACATCCAAAGAGAAGAGAAGGCTGAATAAGCATGTGCATGAGCCTCCAGGAGATGACGAGAAGAAGGTTGATACTGGATTGTGTTGTTATGGTTATGGCAGTGAAGGGAACGGTGATGAAACTGTGATTGGAAGTACCAAATCCAAACATAAGAGAAGGTCAAAGAACCATGAGCCTCTTGGTGCCACTGAGAAGAAGGTTGATGCTGAATCATTTGGTTGTAGCAGTGAAGGGAATGGAGATGAAATTGCAACTGAAAAGATTGAATCGGAAAGGAAGAGAATGTCCAAGAAGAGTGAACCTCATCAAGGTGACAACGAGCAGAAGATTGGTCCTGATTTGTCTTCTTGTGGTTGTGCCATCGGATCTGTTGGAGATAAGCTTCTGTCAGACGGAAAGATTAAATCCAAGCAAAAGAAGAAGAAAATAGTTGGAGATGAGCAGCAGGAGAATTGTGATGATGACTTTGAAATCAGTAAATTCATACTCAAGAGGCGTGAGCCTCAGCGTGAAAACAGGGAGAAGATTGATCCAGAATTGTGCTGTTATGACCGTGACATTGGATTTGTTGAAGATAAGCTGCCGGTAGACAGAAAGCTTAAATCGAAGGACAAGAAGAAGAAGAAAGTGGTTGACCATAAGCTGCAGGAGGATGACTTTGCTGTTGGATTTGTTGAAGATAAGCTGTTGGTAGATGGAAAAATTAAATCTAAGGAAAAGAGGAAGAAAAAATTGGTTGACAATAAGCTGCAGAAGAATGGTGGTGATACTAAAACTAGTAACATCGTACTTAAAAATCATGAGCCTGAAGGTGACAACAGGCAGAAGATTGATCCTGATTCGTGTTTTCATGGCATTGACATTGGATTTGTTGAAGATAATTTGCTGGTAGATGGAAAGATTAAATCCAAGGAAAAGAGTAAGAAAAAAAAAACTGTCAAGGATAAGCTGAGGGAGAACGGTGATGATGCTGAAATCAGTAAATTCATACTCAAGAAGCGTGAGCATCAAGATGGCAATAAGGAGAAGATTGATCCTGAATCGTGGTATTATGGCTGTCATATTGGATTTGTTGAAGATAACCTGCTGGCAGATGGAGAGGTTAAATCCACAGAAAAGAAGAAAAAAGCTGTCAAGGATGAGCTGAGGAAGAATGGTGATGATGCTGAAACCAGTAAATTCATACTCGAGAAGTGTGAGCCTCGGTGTGACTACAGGGAGACAATTTATCCAGAGTTGTGCTGTTATGGCTGTGACGTTGGATTTGTTGAAGATAAGCTGCTGGTAGACGCAAATATTAAATCCAAGGACAAGAAGAAGAAGAAAGTGGTTGACCATAAGCTGCAGGAGGATGACTTTGCCATTGGATTTGTTGAAGATAAGCTGTTGGTAGATGGAAAGATTAAATCCAAGGTGAAGAAGAAGCAAGCAGGTGAGGAGGAGCTGAGGGAGAATGGTGATGATGCTGAAACCAGTAAATTCATACTCAAGAAACGTAAGCCTCAGTGTGACAACAGGGAGAAGATTGATCCTGAATTGTGCTGTGATGGCTGTGACATTGGATTTGTTGAAGATAAGGTGGTGGTAGACGGGAATATGAAATCCGAGGACAAGAAGAAGAAGAAAGTGGTTCACCATAAGCTGCAGGAGGATGACTTTGCCGTTGGATTTGTTGAAGCTAAGCTGTTAGTAGACGGAAAGACTAAATCCAAGGAAAAGAGGAAGAGGAAATTGGTTGACAATAAGCTGCAGAATAATGGTGACGATACTGAAACCAGTAACTTCATACTCAAACGCCATGAACCTGACAACAGGGAGAAGATTGATCCTGATTCGTGTTTTTATGGCCTTGACATTGGATTTGTTGAAGACAATTTGCTGGTAGATGGAAAGAGTAAATCCAAGGAAAAGAATAAGAAGAAAAAAGCTGTCAAGAATAAGCCGAGGGAGAATGGTGATGATGCTGAAACAAGTAAATCTGTAGACGTGAAGTTTAAGCCTCAAGGTGGCAATAAGGAGAAGATTGATCCTGAATCGTGGTCTTATTGCTGTGACATTGGATTTGTTGAAGATAACCTGCTCATAGACAGAAAGATTAAATTCAAGGAAAAGATGAAGAAAAAAGCTGGTTATGATGCTGAAACCAGTCAATACGTACTCAAGAAGCGTGAGCGTCAGTGTGACAACAGGGAGAAGAATGATCCTAAACTGTGTGGTTATGGCTGTGACATTGAATTTGTTGAAGATGAGTTGCAGGTAGATGGAAAGGTTAACTCAGTTGAGGAGGAGCTGGGTGGTGTTCAATATGTTTCATCATATTTTCATGATGATAGTGCAGAGAAGATTAATGCCGAATCATTGGATAAGGAAAGCAAGTCTAATCTTATTGCTTTACCTACCTCTGGAGAGTTGTTGGGGGGTAAACTGGAGGAAGATGGTTGCGCTGTAAAGATTGATCAGCTGGGACATGAAGGTTATGTTGATTCTGTTTTTTTATGTGCTGCTTCTGGAGACTTCTTTGAGGATCAGCTGAAAGAAACCGGAAATGAATTCAAATCCTTTGATATTAAATCTGAGAAAAAAAATTCTAATAACCAGAAAACTGTTCTTGGGAGTGACAATGCTAGAATGGTTTCTCTTTACTTTCAGAATGAAAATGTGAAGAAGACTGTTGAATTAGAAGCACCTAATAATGATGAAAATAGCACTGTGGCTTCAATGGGTACTTGTGGATGTATGGTTCAAGACAGGGAGGAAGGGAATGAAGATAAAATTGCAATTGGAAAGAATAAATCCAAATGCAAGGGAAGATACCAGAAGCTTGAATTTGTTGACCATGATCCAATTCAAAAAAAATCAGCATTCATTCAAAGTGACAATGAGAAGAAGGTTGATGCTGATTCATGTTGGTGTGAGATTGAATCCATTGCTTCATCTGGTATTGGTAGAAGCTTCTTTGGAGATAAGACGCTAGCTGATGGAAATGAAATGGAAAATGGAACAACTAAATTCAAGAAGATCAAAGATTTCCGAAATAAGTTGCAAGAGAATGGAGCTGATGATGAAACTAGAAATGTTAAATCCATGGAGACAGAGTCTATGATTCAGAAAAATACAACCCTTTGTGTTGAATACGTTTCCCCTTTTTCTCATAGTGACAGTGTGGAGAAGATTACAGGCAATTTGTTGAATATGAAAAGCAGATCTGATTCCATTGCTTTGCCCATCTGTGGACATTCCATTGAGAATAAACTGGAGGGAAAACATGGCGGGGAGAGGATTAAACAACACGTACTTGATAGTTGTATTGATCCTCTTGCGTTTCCAGTTGCTTCTGGAGACTTTGGAGAATGGCATGAAAATGGAAATGAAATTGAAACCCTTCAAGTTGAATCCAAGAAAAAAAGAAAATCCAGTAATCAAAAAACTGCAGAGGAGCATGGCAAGGCTCTGAAGGTTTCCCCTTATTTTCAGAATGACAGTGGGAAGAAGTTTAGTGTTCAACCATCGAACAAGAAAATCAAGTCTGAATCCATGGTTTTACCTACCTTTGGAAATTTCATGGAGGATAAACTGATGGAAAATAATGGAGGGAAGAATGTTGAACAACAGGTTCATGCTGATTCTGTTGCGTTAATAGCTAGTTGTGGAGATTTCTCTGATGATGAACCTCAGAAAATTGGAAAAGAAATTGAAACCATTAAAATAGAATCAATGAAGAGAAAATCCAACACCACGAAAACAGGGGAGGGGCATGCCAAGGTACGGAAGGTTTCTCCATATTTTCAGAATGACAATGAGAAGGCAGTTAATGTAAAAGTCCACGGGCTTGAAAGTGACATTGATTCTGTAGCTTTGATGGGTACTTGTACTTCTGGTGATAAAATTCCAATTGAAATGTTTAAATATGAAGGCAAAGGAACATCTAAAACGAAAGGGGCAACTGAGCTTGCTCAAATTCAAAAGGTTTCTCCTTTCTTTCAGAGCAACAATGTGAAGAAGGTTGGTGCTGAATCATGTTGTACTGGTGGTATGCTCCTTGAACATAAGCTAATAGGGGATGGAAATGTAATTGAGAATGGATTGATTGATATTGAGAAGAAAACCATTTCCAATAAACTGCAGGGGAATGGAAATGATACCACTAGTAAAGTTAAACCCAAGAAGACAAAACCTCTAGTTCAGAAGAATGTTGACCATGGTGTTAGATATGTTTCCCCTTATTTTCATAATGATAGTGGGAAGAAGATGAACGTGAAATCAAAACCTCTAGTTCAGAAAAATGTTGCCCATTCTATTAGATATGTTTCCCCTTATTTTCATAATGATAGTGGGAAGAACATTAACGTGGAACCTTTGGATGAGGGAAGCAAGTTTGAATCCATTGCTTTAAATGCTGCTGAAAATTTCGTGGAGGATAAACCGGAGGAAATTAAATCCAGTTGCAGTGAAAAATCTATTAAAATTAAAAGAAATCTTTCTGCTTCTGAGAAGTGGGACGAGGCTTACAAAAGAAAAACTCCTGATAATTCATGGAAGCCTCCGCGCTCTGCCATTGTTCTCATTCAAGAGGATCATGCTCATGACCCTTGGAGGGTGTTGGTCATTTGTATGCTTCTCAATCGGACTTCTGGTGGACAGGTATCAATTATTCGCGTAATAATTCCACAGCATCTGTAATCTTACATTTTTTGCATTTTAGCCATTTGTTTTACTCTTGGCCTGAGGTTGGCATGGTATATCATGCTTTTATATCTATCTATTTGGAGGAACAGAAATGTTTCCAGCTCTTGTATTTGTAGCTGTTATATGGTATCAGTGTAATTCATCTGTTTATCTGCAATAAAAGACAAGGTAAAAAAGGGGCTATAGTTCTTGTTATTGCCTTTCTAAAATGTTTTCATGTGGGGTTACTATTGCCATCTTTGAAATGAGAGATCAGACATTAATGTTTTATCCTCTTTAGTCTCAGGGAATTATATTTTATTCTCACTTGGTCTAAGAAAATTAGGGTTTATATTGCGGCGAATGGTAGAATTGTTGTTTCTAATAAGACTGATGACTAATTTTATAGTGATAGTCATGTTAGTTCAAAGTTCTCAGCGATGCTAATCTCATCCAAATTAATATTTAGTTCTCCCCTGTCTTTGTATTAACGACTTGCCAGATTTGCACAAGTTTTGATGACTTATATATACGTATCACATGAAAGGAATATTTAAAATCTGTAGTACGTAGTTCTGTTGCATTATTTTTCCTCTTTGATTTTTTGTTGAAGTTAGCTAACATTCCATCTTTATAACATGATTGTGTTTAGTTAATGTTGAATTTTTTGCTACATGTACTCTTTTCTGGGGACCCCAGTCAATCTGTTAAATCTCCTTGTAAAATCTCGCCTAATAAAATCTCAACACCCTGCTGCAATTACATGCTTGGCAAGTAGCATATCATAACTTTCCCCAAGTGATTTTTTGGGCCTTTTCTACAGAGCCTCTTAATGCAGACACGTGGTTCTTGAAAGAGGAGTGCTAACAACTCTCTCTAACACTCCTAATACACTGATAAAATGTATTGGAAACTACAAAATTAGGAAATATTCATAAAATAAGCAGCAAGACCAAAATTGTAATTGCAATGAATTTTATTTAATTTTAGAGATTGTGTTTAAAAGAGTGTATTGCTACCATTTTCTTTTATAAGTTGACAAGTATTAGTTTTATAAGTGAAAAAATGATGCTAGGTAATAAGTTCTTCAGTCTTCCTACCTTGTAGAATTGCTAACCATGCTTGTATTCAATTCACTGTTTCTTAATAAGTTCTTCAGTCTTCCTACCTTGTAGAATTGCTAACCATGCTTGTATTCTATTCACTGTTTCTTGCGAGTGATGCCTTGTTGCCTTGAATAACTAGGTGATCATTGAACAAATGAGCAAAATCATTATTTAGGTGTCAAGTTCTTGACGTATTTCAGAAGAGAAAAATTGGTTTATGGATCTGTTTATAGAGTATAGAGAAATATAGATGCCATCCTTTTCAGCCTTTTGCTTCATTGGAAGGAAGACATTTGAATGGGAAATGTTCCATTTAAACTACAAGTTCTTTTACCTCACATTTTTACTGTCCAATTTTAATTATTTACTCAAAAATCACTTCTATTCTATTCCGGTTCATTCTTCAAATTGGGTTTCATTTCAATCATAGAGGTGCTAGTGAATCACAGTCTTGTGTGTTTACTTTAGTATAGTTCTCTCAGCTAAACTATGCAGTTTAGACCATGGCTTCTTCTGCCGGTTTTTTCTTGGAAATCCTCATTTCAATTTCTTACCTACTCTAATCTTCAGAGTTACCTCCTTGCCAAACTCATTTGAAGTCCTAAGCTTCTTCCAGTATTTTGTTTGGACGTCTACGCATAACAGGATCGTCACATATCACTTTCTGCAGATTTTAGGTACTTTTCTTCAGGTGAATACTTCAAGAGTGCTGGTATCCTGTATTCTTCCGAGTCGTGTTTTCACATTGGTTGCTAAAATTGGATATTGAATCCATCAATTTAGTGATGTTTGATTTGACATTTGCGCCTTAGATCCACGTTTCTGAAGTGAAAAATGAAAGTTATTCAAAGGAAGAATCGACTTGAATGTGGATCATAAATCTGAGTTTGACTTGATCTAATGTGAAACCAAACATGCAGTCGTTGATGGTATACATGGTGAATAATGTCAATTAGGTAGGTGCACTCTTTGAGAATATGTTAAATTTAGGAATCATAAAGCTACTCAATCCCTCTTGACGAAACCATTCCATTTTTGTTATTCTACAATAAAGATTGTGCCATTAGAACCAATGGTTATTGGCAGAGTTGAACTTCTGTTTTTGTTGAAAACAAACAGATGCATCTGAGGTTTCCTTTCAATGAAGATGGACAATTAGGTGTAGTGTAAATGTTGAAATTATATCTTTTTGTACTGATGAATTATTTTTGCAAAATGCAGACAAAAAAGATTGTGTCAGACTTTTTTAAGCTATGCCCAGATGCAAAATCTTGCACAGAAGTTTCAAGCGAGGAAATAGAAGAAATAATAAAGACTTTAGGTTTTCAACACAAAAGAGCAAAAATGTTACAACGTCTGTCTAAGGAGTACCTGGACGAAAGCTGGACTCACGTAACTCAATTGCATGGGGTTGGGAAGTAAGTCATTTTGTGTTCTCTTTTGTCCATTATTTAGGGAGTGAGTGTTATATGTGTGTGTACAAAAAATATATCATTCTAAATTATTTAATACTCAATTTATATCTGGACAACATGAACATACAACATCTCGGCAAGGTCGCCGTCACTATATCTAGACAACATAAACATACAACATGCTCACAACACACTTAAACGACGCATGTTCTTCTCAATAATTTATGTTTAGGTGTAATGTTGTTGCTAATCGTGTTTAATTATTGGGAGGAACATGCTTCGTTTAAGTGTGTCGTGAGCATGTTGTACGGTCATGTTGTCTAGATATAAATTTAGTATTAAATAATTTAGAATGATATATTTTGTAGTCATTTTCTTAGTGACAAGAACTTTCAATTCCTATATGAGGTTGTAAAAAAGAATACATTTTATGTGAATGCGTCATAGGAGTAGGTGTAACTTACATTGGTGATTTGATCCCTCTCCGTGTGTGTGTGTATATATATATATATATATATACATGTCTTTTATTGCCTCTGTTGTTGATGATACCCTGGTTCTTTCTCAATCAGGTACGCAGCAGATGCATATGCTATATTTGTTACGGGGAAGTGGGATAGAGTGAGACCTACAGATCACATGTTGAACCATTATTGGGAATTCCTCCGCAGAATCTATCAAGAATGAATTGGAAGGACTTTGGATCCTCCAATGAAATTTCTAATGTTCCTTTGTCTTTTCTGTCTTTTCTTTTGGTATCATTTAGAACAGGGTTTTCCTTCTCCTTTTGGAACCTAAGTTTCCAAATTGTAATGAGGAACAATGTGCTGTATTGTTTCACTAAGCATGCCCGATAACATTTTGCATCTGTATTGTTTCACTAAGCATGCCCCACATGATTTTGCATAGTACGTTTTATTTTACAGATAATTTTGTTTGCACATCACTGTAACTAAATTGAAGAAATTCAGTTTCTTTTTGGATCAAGTTGTTTTTCATTTTAAAATGTACAAAATTATGTTTCTTAATCGAACTATATCTTTATCTATCTTTATCTATATTTACACTGCTATCAAATTACAACTAATTGTTGTAATGGTTTCTAAGATATTTATTGCAAATATCAGTAAAACATATATATAGTTAATTTTTATTCGATGAATATGTAATATTATTTTACATTTCATTAATCTATTTTATCCTTTAAACTTTCTACTGTCATTTTCAGTTAACCATAATCTATCCATCAACCTCTGATATTTTTTAAAACTTACTGGTTGCCAAATCTTTCTTGAATGTTTAAACTGCTGGCAATTAGTTATCTCACTTTTTCAATTATATTTTACTTTTCTATGGCAGTTATGTTATTTGAATATATTTGGTACTTGATCATGCTAGTATACAATAATAATATATTAAAGTTGACACACTAATATAAAGTGACATGAAATGTGCTGTCACATAGTAACAAATTAATATGCTTTCATATAGAAAGAAATTACTTTAAAAAGTCTAAACTGTTAAGAAGAGTTACTATTTTGAATCTTGGAACCGTCTCTCGTACCCCTTATATCCTTGGCCTTTCAACCTCTTACTAATTTGAGCCTTTCAACCGCTTATCCTTCAGTGTTTTAACATAACCTTAATTCTCCAAAACCCTCATCAAACACTGTCACGCCTTTGTCACTTATGGTTACACCACCTTCCTTTCATTGTTGAAGATGTAGTGGAAGATGAATGGGATGCAAAATGGCTAAGATGATTTTAATTTGAATGCTGAAGGTGCATTTGCTGAAGAAGAGGCTGACTCAAAACTTAAATATGTTATAACGAGCAGATTAAAAGTGTTGTACCTACTTCAAATACTAATAAAACCGTTTTCAAGTTTGAAATTGTAATTGAGACAGGCTGATTTGGAAGACATGGATGGACTTTGACCAGCAACAATTTGGTTGGTGAGCCAAAGGAACGAGGTGGTAGACAAGGCTTGCAAGTCTTAGTTGTGCACATTTTATCTAAATAAGTTATAAAATACAAATCTTATTTTGAGATAACGTTTCTTAGGAATTATATACATAAAGTCAAACATTTTCAACCACGTGAAAGGATATTTAATCTTATTTAATTTAAATCAATATTATTTGAATATTCCTTTTTTTATTTTCCTTTTTTATATTGATATCAATTTATAAGACTATTTGTAGTATAACTTTAGTATTTCTTTCTATTTTATTTAAATTTATTTGTTGCAATTAAAAGTGAAATATTTTTTTAATTTAATTTAAAAAGAAACATTTTTAAAAGAGAAATAAGATCTAGTCTTCAATGGTCTTAATCTAAATAAGCTATATAAAGAATGAATAATGAAACAACAACAAGATACAAACAAGAAATATGCAAGAATCTTAATTTAATATATTCTTGAGGAAATTGTACCTAAAATCTTAATCTTAGCTCTTGAACATTTTATCTTCGGATTGCAAGAAAAATTTTATAAATCTTTATTAAGTGACGTTATACTTATGTGAATTTTTCTTGTGTTCTCTTAGAGAGAGTGTTTTTATTGTTTTTTATTTTTTTTAAGCTTTTAGTCTCAGAGTTTGAGAAAGATAACTAAGAAAGGTTGGTATACTCTATGTAATTAAAGTATTGTCTTGATTAGTGAAATCTCTTAAGTAATTGGCTTAAGAAAATTGGATATTGTCGAAGTCTGGGTGACCTATGATAAATTCTTGTGTGTTGTTTTCTCTTTGGTCTTTCTAGTTGTTTTGCTCTACTTATCTACTATATCTTGGTTTGCTAGACAATTTATTATATAGTCTATTTTATCCACTATAAAAAGAGTTCAGACTTTATAGCTGGTATTAAAGCCAAGTTCTAGAGTAAGTTCCTTACAGAACTAGAGGAAAAGATTCTTGATGCAATAGACTCTAAAGGACGTGTTGTGAACCATCCACCTTTATCTGTTGATGAAGAGTAGAAACTCAATATGACTATCTTTCTTGAGACAACAACATAAGTTTGTTGGATGTTGCTGAAAATGACATTCTCACTTTACTAGATGTCATTGGTAACTTATCTCACATGGAGTGAAGAAGAAAAACGCTTAAATTTTTAGTTACCTATTTACTAGATAGTTAGTAATTTAGCAATTAATTAGTGATTTCCACTTTTATTTTCATAAAACAAAATTATAATCTCATTGTCATTAAAATAAATACTATTGTTATTATTTTATTCTACGAATAATTTTTTCAGATACATTCTTCAAGATCGATATAGAGGATGGAAGTTTAGTAACAAAACCAAAATGGAAAATATTGCAAGTTTAGAACTTCTACTTATATATTTTTTTTCATAATACAATTTATTTGACTTATAATGCGGTTATACTAATAACCAATCTAATTGCGAAACATTTATTGTATTAATACCTATTTTACGTCTAGTTATTTGCTTGCTTATACTTAATATATTTGAATAGTGAGTGACGTCATTTTTATTTACAAATATCTTAATTAGTTTCTGCATCATGGTCATACTTATGTTGATATAAACTTTTAAATCGCATGAGTTTTCGTCCAATAATATTGCAACTTTATTATTTTATTCTTCAAGCACTTTTTTGTTCAATTATATTCCGGGTGGTCTTTGTTTTTAATCAAAAGCTGTAGAAATATGATAATTCTCAAAGGAGAATATTTTGTAATAAGAGTAAATTATTATCTGTCAGTACAACCTGAATTTTTTATTACAAGGCATGGTTAGGATATTTAAGGTGACTCCTTTAGTAACTTTGCCTTTGGTATGACAAATATGATTGTTATAATCCTCATTCATATTTTTGTTCCTGCCAAGAAAAAGTAAATATATGTGACAACTAATTAAAGATTACATGATCTAGGAGGAGTGAATGAAATGATGATAAAATTGTCTCTTTCTAAAGAGATAGAGAGAGGGCGAGCGATACAAAGATGCAAGCACCAAAACATATGCACATGCTCATCGGAATAGTCGGAGCCAGACCCGTAAGACAACATGCTGTTGGCTCAACCTATTTTCTTCTCTCCCAACTTTCCCACTCTCACCAAGAACACAAATTTGAGAGCTTCACTTCAAACCCACAAGAATTTTCCTCCTCTCAGATTTTCACCAATGCCAAAACCACTTGGTGTCAGAACCAGAACCAAAACCAAAACCCCGTTGGTTCCGTTTCAGAAAAAGGGTGGTGTCCAAATCTGCCATAGCTCGAAGAAAGAGAGCGAGGTTGGTGGGAATGATGGAAGAGACTGGACGACCTCCTTTTTGCTCTTTCTCTTGTGGGCAGCACTCATCTACTATGTCTTCTTTCTCACCCCGAACCAGACCCCGGTATGTTCTTCACTGTTCTTTTTCCAATTTGGAATATGCTAAGCATCATATATGCTAGGATAGGGTATTCATGTGTATATCACTTGTGATTTGAATATATCAGTTCATTGGAGAATGAAAAATAATTTGTAGAGGAAATAGAATCTCCACCGCCACAACAAAACCTTCTAATATTATTTGAGATTCAAAATTTTAGTTATAACCCACAAAAGGATTCAATCGTTAGCAAAAATAGGGCTCATTGAGCTGAGAAACTAGTGGTAGGTATAAAAAGATTCAGCAATGTTAGAATCCCTCATGGACTAAAATAGGAAACTCAATGGGGTTTTAACTTTTAAGTGATTAGGCTCTTTTACTAATATACTGGTGTTTGGGTTGGATTCCCATTTGTGCTTAAGTCACGAAATGTTCACTTCTTTTTTGTTTTGTAATATCTAATTTGTGTAATGAGGAGGTATATGTGTGTGTGTTTTTTTTTTTTTTTTTTACAATTTCCATTCCTCTAGTTTTTTT
>Ga0209489_106633_pt1 | contig 18349 bp, 8 predicted proteins | sample SiratrowhiteBW_FD_187527 | JGI IMG/M metagenome (GOLD analysis project Ga0209489, IMG submission 187527) | Root nodule microbial communities of legume samples collected from California, USA - Siratro white BW (SPAdes) (version 2) | ecosystem: Host-associated > Plants > Roots > Nodule | place: USA...
TATATATATATATATTTTGTATTTCGTAAGGGAAGGGTGTTTGAACAATTTAGTAAGTTGTAATAGTGTCTTGGAACATAATATTTTGTGAACTCTGTTAGAACATATACTATGTTATGTTGCACTATGAAATATTTTAATGTGATCTTTTGTTATTGCAAAAGTTTTGTTATTTTAGTTTTCTTCTATTGGATATGTATGTAACATATATGAATATTAAATCTGATAAATTATTAAATACTACTGGATATATAATTATAAATTATTAGATATATAATTATAAAATATTGGATATATAATTATAAAATACTGCATATTTTTTTATTTAATATTAAAATTATGACATTTAGAAGTAACATATTATCATTCACCATTAATTATAATGTGGCCATAATAAACGTCGTATTAAAACGTTTATAATAGCGTTTAGAGGTATCATTTATTGTTGTTAACAATAAAAATAATTATGACATTTCAATTGACATTAATTACATAAAAAAAATGTCGCTTTATACAAGGCATAATATGGCGCATGCAGCAGCGTTTCAGACAAAAACGCCATTTTATATTTTGTGGCGGCCAGATCTATGGCATTTTTCAGAAACATCGCACATGTATAAAATGACGTTTATAATTGATGCTTTATACAAAAAAAAATGTCGTCATATACATGATTTTTTGTAGTGTCATAAGAGCTTCAAATCCTTATCAAATTTGTTTTTCATGTCAGATATTTCATTTTGGAGATTTTGCTCTTTTTTTTAAAGAGAGTCTCTATAAATGCTTTGAGGGTTCCAATCGTTGATGGCTCCATGTCAGCAGGCAATGATGATGTGACATTTTTGCTTCTGGAAAGGAGCACGACTCTCCTAAAGTAAAGAAAATGGTATTCCTAAAATGTTGAGTTTATACTTTTAAAGATTGATCATCGACTTGTTGATAGAGTCCGAGAAAAGATTCACTTGTAAAAGATTCTATGACACTCAAGTCATTAAGAGCAACCAAAATTATAAAATATATGAACATAAAAGTGAATAAGAGAATAGAGTGAATACTATCTATGAAACTGCTTTATATTTATAGACTCTTTGACGTAAGCTAAAATATTTAAAAAAATATTTAAATTAATAAAAAAATTATAATTAATTATTTAATATTTGTCATTCAATTAATTATAATATATATATATATATATATATATATATATATATATATATATATATATATATATATATATATATATAAAAGGTATATAAGCTCATTTTATTCGCTTGACTTTTATATTATTATGTCGTAATACATCTCCTTATATTTTGAATACGAATAGGTAGACATATGAATAAATAGTGTTAGACTTATATCATGGTTGGACTAGGTAACAAAATCACCCAATATTATTTCAATGACAAAAACATAAACAAATTACAATTACAATTATCATACTAAGTAATAAATTAAAACCACAACACGCTTTGTAGTAAAATAAAATTTAAATAGTTCACTTATTCATCTGTTGGCATTGGAAGTTCATACATTAATTGAAGGAACGATTCTTATACCAATAAACTTGATCATAAAAATAGGACTCAAATAGAATTATGGTGAAAAACTTCCTTCACTAGTTTGTAGAAGTTGTTGTAAGATGATCCTCCAACATCAGTAGCTTTTACTGCTTTCTTCTTCCATTCTAAGGATTTTTGTCTCATTTGCATTCCTTTTTCTCCTTTCATCATTTCTGTCACAAGATTTGTTATGTCTTCTCTCTTCACATCATGATTAACTTCCATTCCTATCCCCCAATTTACACATACATACCTAGAGTTTGTTTGTTGATCAGCAAAGAAAGGCCAACAAACCATAGGCACACCAGAATATATGCCTTCTAGTGTAGAATTCCAACCACAATGAGTTAGAAAGACCCCAACAGATGGATGAGAAAGCACTTTCTCTTGCCTGCACCAACTTGTTATATACCCCCTATCCTTGATCTCATCAAAGAACTCTTGTGGCAAAGCTGCAGAATCATCCCCTACAATATCTGCCCTTTTTATCCATAAGAAAGGTAGCTTGCTATTTGCTAGTCCCCAAGCAAATTCTTTCAAGTGCTCAGCTGTCATTACTGCTATACTTCCAAAATTAACATATACCACTGAGCTAGGTTCCCATTTGTTTAACCATGTTAAGCAGTTTGTATCACTCCTCCATAAACTTGACCCAACTGGCATGAAACCCTTTTCTTTCTCAGGAAAATGCCTACCAAGCAAGTCAAGTGGACCAATGGTATATATGTTTTGATTCTTTGCCCTAAGGGCATCAAGGGCTTCTTCATCCAAGTCTTCGAATGAGTTTATAATGATTGAAGACGATCTCAAACAATTCCGTGACTCAGAACCCAAGCAATCAAACATAGTATCATCCAAAGAAGTGGTTCTGATAAAGGTTGGAATGTCTCTCACTCTAATATTACTCATTCCTTCGACCCAATCTAAACTTATATCCAAAGCCTCATCAATCTCCTTTTGATCTGAAAATTTTACAAAAAAAATTATATAACATAAATTTAACATTTAGTTACTATAATGATTTAGATAAATAAATATGATTTGCTTTGAGAAGAATACTAAAAAGAATACTTAATACTATAATAGTGAATGAAAAATAAAAATGATTTATAAATTTCGTGATACAAATAAAATTGAATTCATTTTTATTCCATCCATTTAGTTCGTGATCCAACAAGATTTCATATTTGTATGTAAGCTTAGATAGACTCAATTTAAAAGTAATAATTATAATTTAGAGAAAATTTAATAAATATATTGTTTTATTAAAATTATAATGTATACATCAAATGAATATATAAAGTTAATTTTACTTATAAAATCTAAACTCTAAAAAATAAATATTTAGTTTATTTTTAATTTAAAATTTTTGTTTTAAATTTTGTGTTTCCTTTTAAATCTTTCAAAAATATCCATTAAACTAATACAATGGGACTCTACAATCTGTTTCCATCTCTGAAAATTATCTTCTAAGTGTGTGAATCCATATTCACATTAATTAATAGAGTTAGAGTTACTTTCTAGTCCCAATAAATAGACTTGATTGTGTACATTAATTAATCGAGTGAGTTTTCAGCCACAAAGAATATACTTAATTATTTATATGACATATTTTGTGTGCACATTAGTTAGTAGGATTAGAGTTAGTTTCTAGCCACAATAAATAAACTTAATTATATGACATATTTTGAGTGCACATTAATTATTAGTACTAGAGTTTGAGTTAGTTTCTAAGCCACAATAAATAGACTTAATTATGTGTACATTTATGATTTAAAAACAAATTATTATTACCTTTCGGTTTTTTCTTAATTTTTATTTTTCTCTATTTTTATTTCATGTTTTTCTTATTTTATTTAACTTAATAAAACACAATTATTCTTCTTCTTTTTCTTTTTCTTTTTCACCAAAAAAAAGTCTAACATAGCATGGAGTAATAATAAAAAATACAACAATGAATTGCAACATGTGATTCAAACATTTTGTGGGGCCCACTCATATCCCCACATCTTCACATCTTAGTACATAAGAATAGCGTTTGCAGTACGGAATCTTTGGATACCCACTTCTGGGTTTATCATGCAATCCACACATATATGTTTCAAACATCTTGTGGGGCCCACTCATATCCCCATTTCTTAGACCCTAGAAGAGCATTGACGGTAGGGAATCTGTGGATACCATTAGTTCTTGCTTTGTTTGGGTGGTTTCAATTTAGTGTTGATATTTTATCTGATTATAAGATGATTCAGATTTTTCAAGTTGTATATAGATATGGTTGTTGTTTAAAACATTATCTCGTCAGATACTATTGCACATTTTAAGAACATTACATATATTTTCTCTCACACTACACTTCAACAACAAAAGTATATATTAAATTTAAAATTTATTTTATCTTTTATCTTTTAAACCCATGATATTAATTTTAAACAATAAAAACAAATTAATTAATTAAAATATAAAAGACGAAATGAACATACCCAAAAGTGATATTTAAATCAAATTTATGAGTATTCTTAAATCTACAAATTAAAATAACGAAAAAATAGAGAGTAAAATCATATCTTAAAAACTAAAAGGAACTCAAATTAAAATTTATAAAACATTAAATCATTTATGTATCTTCCTTATTACGTAAATATTTATTTTAGAAAATAAATAATATTTGTTAGAATTAACCATTTAGGTTTTTTCATTAGATAAAAGTGTTTAGATAAACGAAATAAAAGATATTAGTAAAATCTATTATTTTTTTCATTCTCTTCTCATATTTTCTTTTCAAATAAACGTAAACTATTTTTTTTTCTATTTATGGTCTGTCTCTCCCAACCAATCGCACCATAAAAACTGGCTCAGGAAACGTGGTTGGGTTTGACAGTTCACTCAACTATATTCTTTTATTCAACACAAAGTAAATAAATAAATTCATTTATTAAAACATAGACTCAATATTTTAACAAATGTTTTAACTTTTAAATGTATTGAGTCATGTTTTTGTGACATTAGATCAATAAATTTTTTCAATTATATATATTTTTTAATTTGTTAAATTCACTCTACCAACAAAATATGATAGATATATATTCTAGTGAAATAGATTTACATGACGACAGAGAGTAAGTGATTGGATTTGGTGACAACTTTTGCAGGAAAATGTTGGATTAATATGACCGTCTATAATTTTAGATTTGTTCTTAAAGTATTTTTATATAATTAATAATTAATAATTTTTATTTTTATATTTTAAATCCGTTAAAATATTATTGATCATACAAATAAATAAACATAAAGTTGCTTCTATTTGAAGTGTAACTTTCATCATAATTGAAATGGTGTTGTTTGTTAAAAATTTTGGCAGTGTAATCAGTCAGAATTTTTTCACAATGAGAGAAATTTCTTAACATCTAAGCTAAGTTTTCTATGCGTTTCAACACATACTAAAAACTACTAAACTTTTCATTACAACTTTTTTCAGAATTAATATGTTGTTGAAGTTGTGTGATTTTATATATTGTGGATGATATAATTTATTCCTCTCTCAATAATTAAACAGGAATAAAAAATAATAAGTTAATTTACCCACTCTCAGTGATATGTTTTATAATTTTAAAGTGTAAAAAAACTAAATTAAAAATGTCTTTTGAAAAAAAAAAAGAATTCTCAAATTAATTAAATAGTCTGAAACTGTCTCACTCGAAAGTGACCACATCAAAATCTAGAATTGACTATCACCTTTCTTCTCGTTAAGTTGGTACTAGAAACTCAATACCATTTAATAATAATATTTTCTTTTTTTCTTTAAACAAAAAAACTACCAAATTTGACAAAAAAAGAAACTGAAAATTGAGCTTTGAGGAGGATCATAAATAAATGGTCACTATTCCCATGTATGTAGTATCCTTTCCTCCCCAAATTATACTTTTATTCTAATAAGCATTGAATTTATCAGTGTTATTTTGTTATTATTTATCAAACGGCATTGTAAACTACATTGAAAACTAACTTTAAACATGGGCACCAATAGAAATTAACAGAGACATAAAGATAAAACTGTACCTTTGAATGGAAGAATGCCTCGTTCAACGAGTTTATCAAATTGCAAATATCCCACAAAACCACAAACCGAGGCTGTCCAAAGTTGAATTTCTGCTATGCCCAAATCCTTTGCAACTTTTCCAGCAAAGCCCATAATCCCATCAGCAAGTATGCAAGTAATTGGAGGCACGTTCTCAGAAGCCTTCAGCTTCAAGACCAAGTCTTTGAAAGGGCCATAACAAGTTTTTCTAGTTGAATCACACAGCGATGGAATGTCCTGAGTTACATCCTTATCAGAAGGTGGCAATCCATCTGGTATTGTCTCAAACACGAAATCTGGGAGACCCTTAACAAATTCTGGCCCATGGGACTTAATAAAACGCCTGTGGTTGTACTCATTGTTCACAAAGGTTATGTAGAAACCCATGCTACGAAGGATCTTGGCAAGTTGCATGATGGGGTTTATATGGCCCTGTGCAGGGTATGGTACACAAACAATGTGAGGCTTTGGAGTTTGAGGTGAGTCCATTTTATCTTTTCAAATAACAAATCTCAACACAACAACAATCGGAATTATGTGTTTGAAGGGTAAGGTATAGAAAGATTGCTGTGGAACCTGCTTTAGCTTCCCTCCCTCAACCTTATTATATACAGAAAAAAAAATAAAAAATTAACTTCATGATAGGTTGGTCTGCATTATGTTAACCAGTGAGAACGATGTGATTAATAAGAACAAGTAAAATTAGTCTTGTGAGTCTTGTTCTGGTGACTGATACCACACGGTACTGTATCACGTGGAGACAGAAGATTTAAATTTCAATTATATTTAACTAAAATAAATTGTCGACATCAAAATTAATTATCCACTTGACAATAATTATATGACAACATATGCTTATAATATAATGAGTATGGTTGGCATTTCTTAGAGAAAAAAAGAAATAAAGAAAAATATAATAATAGAAAAGAAAAGAAAAGAAAAATATAATAAAAAAAATTTTCTAAGAGAAATAGGTAAAAATGAAATTTAATCATTTATTATTTATTTCTGCTATTACATTTTATTATCAATACATTTTCTGAAAAAAATATTATTTTAATTATGTTTTATTTATTTATTGCCAGCACAATAATAAAAAGGATAGAATAACCAAATTAGAAAATATGGTTAAGTTGAATATATTATTGGTTATGTTTTTTAATGTTATTTTTATTATACTGTATTTATTACGAAGCTGCTGTTTAGTTGGTTGTAGTACGAATTTTTTTTTTTAATAGTTTCATCTATTTTAATATACCAAACCACTTTTTTTAGATAAGTAAGTGTAAAAGAGGAATATGAAAAAAAATATATAATAAAAATCATTATTACGGAGTTAGTAGAGGTAAAATGAGGTTATATTTATAAATAAAGGGTTGGAAAGAGAGGAAAGGGAATAAAATTAGATAGTGGAGTGAATAGGGAGAGTTTGGCCTCTTGAAAGCTAGGAGAAGATTTTGTTACTTTTTTTGTTCAAAAATGTTCATCTTTGTTTCCATGTTATTTTCAATTACAAACTTAAATACACTCAGAATATTATTCAGTTATTCCAATTATCTATAGTTTTTGTTGTTATTATCATTAAATACCTTTACAATTGGTATCAGATACTCGATCTGGGTTTCAAACCTGAATGGTTATCACACGTAGCTCAGGAGCAATGGAGGAACGTGTCGAAGGGTTAGAGAAACAAATGATGGGCCACGGTTGAAGAGGCTCAACGATATGACGATGCATTCACCACGGAGGAGGAAGACACTGCCTCTCAAATCATGGATCCCGGTGGAGAAGGACAGAATCGTAGAAACCTGTGCTACAGGGAAGCTGGGGGACGCAAATTAGAGATCCCAACATTTGATGGAGTAGATCCGAACGGGTTGTTAATGAGAATGGACCGTTTCTTTCGGGTGTCAAACATTCTGGTGGGGAGAAGCTCGATTATGCGGTGCTAGGATTAATGGGGGAGGCTCTTACGTGGTTCGAGTGGTGGGAGGCTTAGTCGACATTTCACACTTGGATCCGTTTCAAGCAGGACTTGTTGAAACGTTTCAAACCAGGAGCAGTGTCAAATCCCTTAGCGCCATTGTTGGAGGTCAAGCAGACAGGCTCTGTCATGAAGTATCGGTGTGATTTTGAGCTCGCAACCAGATCACACAAAAATTTGGGTGGAGAGTTATGTATGTTCCATGAAGAGTTGAAACCGACGAGTAAGTTAGAACTAGATGTGGCAAAATTTGAATCCCTACAAGCATTGATGGATCGTGCAATGGTTGTTGAAGCGAGAAACTTAGCTTGGCGAGAGGAAGGTGGAAGCCATTGGGGAAAAGGACATGAAGCAGACCCTAAGTCTAGTGAGGGTTTCAATAGAGGTACGAATTATGTTAGGCCCAATACTTTTAATTCTTACTTTGAACGTTCTCCACCACTAGAACCCAAGGAGAACCAAGTCACTCATATCACAGTGTCTAGCTCATTGGGCCCAAAGCATAATTCTCGTTGGATCTCAAATGAAGAGTGGTTTGAACGCCAACGCAAGGGTCTATCCTACAAACGTGGGGAGAAGTGGAACCCATCCCACACGTGTCGACACCGCCATCAACACTTGGTGCTATTAGATGCTAACAAAGAGGGGGAGCTTGAACCAATACATGAAGAAATCACAGAGAAACCCTTTACTCTTAATCTAGAAACTTTGTCTCTCCATCTTTCACCTTCCAGTTATTGGGGTTTCACACCTCATCAAACATTTAAGGCTAAAGGCATGATCCAGGGCTCAGAGGTGATTGTGTTGGTGGATTCAGGGGCGGAGGCCAATTTTCTTTCCACTCACATCGTCTCCTTCTTAGGTTTACCATTAAGCCAGATGCGACCATTTCAAGTTGAGTTTGGGAAGGCGTTATTGAACCAGGAGTTGGGGGTGTGAAAATGTCGAACTGATAGTGCAAGGTGTTTCCATAGTTGCAAACTTCCTTATCATGGAGCTCGAGTGGTCAGAGGTGGTGCTTGGTGGGTGGCAAGCCTAGGCAGATTTGAAGGTAACTATCAGTGGTTGACACTGAGCTGGATGTCTAATGGGTCCCAAGTAACACTACAGGGGGACCCTAGCCTCAGTAGAAGTCATGCATAAGGAAAGATGACTTTAAACACATTGAAAAATAATGTAAAGGGTTTCTTGCTGACTTTTTTATTCTGCTCTGATGGAGATAACATTACTTCTCCTATTACAACTGAGACTCTAGAATTATTGCAACAATTTGATAATATTTTTCAAGAACCAGACGGTGGCTGGCAGTTCTGTGTTGACTACCGAGCAATCAACAGGATAACAGTCCCAGACAAATTTCCAATTCCTGTTATTGAAGAGCTTTTGGATGAATTAGCTAGTGTTGTGGTTTTTCTAAGCTGGATTTGAAATCTGGTTACCACCAGATTTGGATGAAAGAAACAAACATCCACATGACAGTGTTCCGAACACATGAGGGCCATTATGAATTCCTCGTGATGCCATTCGGGCTCACAAATGCCCCCTCTACAGTCATTGATGTATGAGGTATTAAGACCATGTTTAGGTAAATTTGCTTTAGTTTTCTTTAATGACAATTTAATATATAGTCACGACAAGGACAGTCATAGGGATCATTTGCTGTAAGTTTTTGAGATCCTTAAGAGGAACCACGTGTGGGTGAACAGGAAGAAATGTTGTTTTGAAAGTTCCAATATCGAGTACTTAGGGCATATTATTTCTGCGCAGGGGGTTGTTTTAGATCCTAAAAGGATTAGTGACGTGGTTGATTGGCCTACACCTAAAGATTTAAAAGCACTATAGGGATTTCTAGGGCTCAGGGTATTACCGACCCTTTGTGAAGGGCTACAACAACATCACATGGCCTCTTACATAACAACATTTACCAGATTTTGAGAATTATTGGGAGTTAGCTGCGAAGATCAATACTGTGTTTCCTCACTTTCACCTTGAGGACAAGGTGAATCTTGAAGGGGGGGATATTGTTACATAACCAAGTGTAAAGGAGAAATATGAAAAAAAGTATATAATAAAAGTCATTATTAGGGAGTTAGTAGAGGTAAAGTGGGGTTATACTTATAAATAAAGGGTTGGAAAGAGAGGAAGGGGAAGAAAATTGGATGAATAGGAAGAGTCTGGCCTCTCGAAAGCCAGGAGAAAATTATGTTATTGTTTTTGTTCAAAATTGTTCATCTTTGTTGCCCTCTTATTTTCAATTACAGACTCAAATACACTCAGAATATTATTCAGTTATTCCAATTATCAATAGTTTTTGTTGTTATTATTATCAAATACCTTTATATTTTTCTGCGTTTTTCTTTTTTTCCTTCAATTTTTTTCTATACCATTAAGAGGTCAAAAGTTTCTTTTGAGAACAAATTTTCAGGGAGAGGGAGATAAACAGTAGGACTAAGGCTGGATGACATATATATTTCAGTCTATCAAACAATAATAGAATAAGCATCTAGTTAGAGAATTCATGATGTAAGAGATAAAAAAAAAATCATAAAAATCCAACAAGAAAAAAATTTATTTAGACACTAATTTTAACTATTAAATAAAATGGTTATTAATTGTGACTAAAATAACCACTAAATTAGATTTTCGAAGACATTCTATATCGGTTCCAAAATCGAGGTTAATGCAGGCAATGTAGAAAATTTTAAACTTTTTACATTTGTTATATAACCGATGTAGTATGTGTATATACTACATCAATTGATAAATCACCGACGTAAAATACCAATCATGAGAGGGCTCAGGAGGATATACTACATTAGTTGTGGCTCTTGACCGATATAGTATCTACCCTATTACATCGGTTATGGGTAACAACCTATGTAATATCTCTATTTTAAAAAAAAATCCAATTTTTTTTAGAATTCTTTGATAAATCTCTAATCTATATAACTAAAAAACACATATTTCAAATTTTTTTTTACAAGTATAGATATGTGAAATAGAAAAAAAAATATCAAAAATACTAAAAAAAAATAAAAAAATAATAAATGATGAAATTTTTAAAAATTTTGGATGCTGAATCCCTTCCGAGTATTGCCCACTAACTTTGTTACCCCATTTCGAGCAACTTTTATTTTTGGAGCGAATCAATCTGAGCCCTCTATCAAAAGTTATGGTCATTTGAAGTTTTTTCGCCTTAAATTTTTGGCAACTCAATATCTATGATAAATTTATTCAATGTAAAAACTCTATCATCAAATATACACTAAATCAAGTTGCTGTTAAAAAATTTGGGTATAAAAATAAATTCTAACTATTTTTAATGAATTTTGCAAAAATGCTAACCCCTTGCGAAGAGAAGCGGCACGGAGAGTCAAACCAACCATTCACAGTGGAGAAAGACTCATGCATCAAGTGTATAACATCCTTAAAGACTTGCAACGTAAAAAAATTAGCAATTCACCTACGTCGAAAATGCTAAACAAAGTAGATGAGGGCAACGAATGAACTAAATGAGTGTGAGTGAGAGTGAAAACAACGACAACGCAAGAGCAGAGAATGCACCAGAGAGATTCAGCGGTGTGTGAGGGAAAGAAAAAATAATAAAAGTAGTGAAAATATTAGGTTAATAAATTTGTGTGCTCACTCAAAAATTGAATTTTTTCACACGCTGAAGCATATTACATCGGTTGTAGAGATAATTGATGTAATAGATGAGTACATACTACATCGATTGCCTTTAGAATCGATGTAAGAGGGTCCCTGATTAATTATTTTTGATTTTTTTACTAAGCTACTTTCTACATCGATTTTAGGTAACAATCAATATAGTATCTTGCACCTATTACATCAATTGAAACTCCAAAAACCAATGTAATATGTTCAGTGCCAAACTAAACTTTGATTTTTTTTTTCAGTCTTTTCTACATTAGTTATGAATGTCAATTGATGTAGAATGGAGTATATTACATCAGTTTGTGAGTAATCGGTGTAATATCTCTTCATATAATTTCAAAAATGTCACCGCGTTTTTGTTTACCTCGGTTACGTTTTAACCAACATTTTATCCTATTGTAGTATGTGTTTTTTTTCTACTAGTGCATCCTCTATGATGGAAAAATGCTCTTCTTTATGATTTCTTCTTTGAATAAATGATGAAGGAGTTTTGATGAGCGAAAGCATTCTTTGAACACAAGAGAAGTTCAATGGATTGATGTGTAGATAGGAATTTGTGAGAGTGAGAGATGAGGTCAACTCATTTGGAAAGAGTCTAAGCTCGGTCTTAAAAGATACTAGACTATAGAGAACTTAGGAACAAGTAGAATGACAAAAAATGGACAACATATCATTACTAATTTCAAATTAATTTTACATGTAGTGATCACTTATATTTATAGGCCAAAGCTTCTAAATCTCAACTGGCAAGGTATGAGTGGAAAGAATCTTCTCTATTGGGAGAGTGACATGTGGCAATGGAAAGCAAGGCATGTGGCACCGCCTAGCCCTAGCTTACCATGCAAGTTACGGTCTTTTGACCTAGGCACGAGCTTCCCCTCTCTTAGGGTTAGGTTTTTGTTTTCTACACCCTTGGCTCAATATACAAGGTCAAAAAAAAAAAATTCTACACTACTTTATAATTTTTGCAATTAAAGGTCTTATAATTTTGATGCTCCAATATTTCTAGAGTGATCTTCTTTGAAGTTGATCTTGGACCCAAATGCCTTATTGTAGGCTCAATCAAGCCAATTAGGCCCAAGCTCTTGTTAAGTTGTTAATACAGTTTCTAATTCAGTGACCTCTTTATTTTATAACTTGGGCAGTTGTGGCGTATTCCATCATTATGACTTAGTTTTGTTAAATGGTAGCCCAACAAAAGAATTTTAAACCAAGAAAGCATTAAGACAAGGAGATCTGTTTGGCACTATTTTTGTTTCTTACAGTGGTAGAAGACCTAACAGGAATAGTAAGACAAATAACCAATAAGAATGTATTGCAAGGCATGAAGGTGGGGAACCTGGGGTAGTACTTAACATGTTACAGTTTACACACGACACATTGTTCATATTTGTGAAGCTATTTAAAACATCCCTTAAGTGTTTCTACTAATTTTATTCTTAATTATTAAAAAAAATATACAAAATGTATTACCAATTAAATCCCTCCTTAGGTGCTTTGAGGTTATATCAAGCCTGAAAGATAATAACATCCAAAAAAAAAAAATTAGGTGGCTTGGAATTGTAATGTCATGAATATATCCCTTTTCACCTATTTAGGATGGTCAATTAGTCAGAATCCTAAGAAGAAGATTTTTTGGCAACCTATTATTCTTAAGGTCAAATTATCCACGGCTAACAGAGTTTGTTTAATAAAATTTGTTCTCAATTACCCTTGTTCTTCGTATCATGCTTTAAAATGTCAAAAGCGATTAAGAAGTACATAACAAAGTTAGAAAGAGATTTTCGGTAAGGCTGGAAAAAGGGGGAGAATATCATGTATAAAATGAGAAACAAAATGTAAGAAGAAAAAAAATGATGGAGTAGGGATTAAAGATATTAAAACTTTTAACTATGCATTACTTGTCAAATGAAATTGAAGGATGCTGTAGGAAGAAAAAAGATTGTGGGTAGATATAATACTGGACAAGTACAGTTTGTGGAGAACTTTGGAGGATATGGTACAGAGACAATGTGAGGCTTTGGAGTTTGAGGAGAGTCCATTTTTGGAATGAATGTGAAATATCAGAAATTATATCTTTTGAAATAATAAACCTCAACACAGCAACAATCAGAATGCTGTCTTTGAAGAGTAAGGTATAGAAAGATTGCTATGGAGTGTGTTTTAGCTTCACTCCCTCAATCTTATATACAGAAAAAGAAAATTAACTTCATGATTGCTTGGTCTACATTATGTTAACCAGTAAGAACGATGTGATTAATAATAAAAGAAGAAAAAAGATGTTTTCAGAAAACTGATCAAACTAGTACAGTTAAAGTAGAACAAGTACAATTATTCTTCTTCTTCTTTTTTTTGTGACTTATACTACACGGTACTGTATAACGTTACGACAGAAGATTTAAATTTCAATTATATTTAACTAAATAAATTGTCGACATCAAAATTAATTATACATCACCCACTTGACAATAAATTACTTGACAACATATGTACCTAATGAGTACGTTGACATTTCTTCAGAGAAAAAAAGAAATAAAGAAAAATATAATAATATAAAAGAAAATAAAATAGAAAAATAGAATAATTTTTTTTTCTAAGAGAAATAGGTATAAAATAATAGTAATAATTTTACAGTTAAAGTAAATAAAATAAAAAATGTTTAATTAAATAAAAATGCATAAAATGAAATTTAATTATTAATTGATGTAACAATTTAGAACATCTGTCATTTGAGTAGAAATAGTAAAAGTGGAATGATTATTATATTATTAAACTAAAAACACGTATTTATAGAAAAAATAAGTAGTCAAGTCTCATTTCCACTCAAACTATCATCTCTCTAAAACCCCTAACTCTCTTTTTCCTCTGACTTCTCTCTAAGTCTCTACTTCCGTACCTCATCAATTTCTCAAGCAGAGCTCACCGTTGTACTCGTGATAGAGAATAGAGCAAGTTTATCCGATCAGAATCTCCGTTAGAGTAAGTTCGTTTTCTTCCCTCTTCCCTTAGAGCCACTCTTAGGTTTTCATTTTTCTCTACCTTATGAGCTTGCATGAGGCCTCCGAGTTATCAGATAGTGTCTTTGTGAGCTCAGTTCCCTAATGTTTTAGTTTGATCGTTGATCAGAGGTCCTTTGGTGCAAATTCGAGTTCTTAAAGATCTTAGGCTTTGGGGCTGTTATAGAGAACTTCCAGTGCAATTCAGCTAAAGGAGATCATCTAGGTTGAAGGATGCCATTAGGACTAGTATTATATTTTGGAAAACATGTATATGATATTGTAAATATGTTTTGAAATTTCAGTTTAGCATTAATATGTAATCTTGATGCATGTTAACTATGGAATACTGTAAGATATGTATGATGTTAATACTTTAGTCACCTTAGTAGAAGCTTTAATTTTGTGGGATGTTACAATTAATGGTAAATTTTATTATTTATTTCTGTTATTATATTTTATTGTCAATTCATTTTGGGAAAAAATATTAGTTTAATTTACTAAGTTTGGATGACATATATATTTCACTCTATCTTACATGTACAGAATAAAAATCTAGTTAGAGAATTCCCAGTTTAAGAGATAAAAGATGCAATATAGAGTTGCGATGAAGGTTTTAACCTGAGTTTTATAAAGAAATTCTGATATATTTTGAAGGATGTATTCTTTATACTATTAATATTTTCTATATAAAAGGAAGGTGGTTGAAAGGCATGAATGCCTCTTTCTTTCCATTGATACCTAAAAGATATAACTTCTTTCTTTATCATTTCTTCTTCATATGGATGATGAAGGATTTTTGATGAGCGAAAATGTTATTCTTTGAACTTAAGAGAAGTTTAATAGACTAATGTGAACATTATAAGAAAAAAGCTATTTAAACACTAATTTTTAGCTACCAAATAAAATGATTGTTAATTGTGACTAAAATAATCATTAAATTAGATTTTGGTTGCTAAATAACTACAAAATAAAAGTAACGATTGAATTTAGTGACCAATTAAGTCAAGATAATTGGTAACTAACATTAGCTAACAATGTTTTAGCCACTTATATCTTTAGATTCTAAATTAGTCTCTAACTTCATTAGATCCAATTTAGAATCTAATCGTATAAGTGACTAAATTCATGGTAACTAATGTTAGATACAAATTATCTTGACTTAATTGGTCACAAAATTCAATTATCACTTTTATTTTGTAGTTATTTAGCAACCACAACCTAATTTGGTGGTTATTTTGATCACAATTAGCAACCATTTTATTTGACAGCTAAAATTGGTGTCTAAATAGGTTTTTTTTTTTTTTTTTTAGTGAAAGATAGGAATTTGTGAGAGTAAGAGGTGAGGCCAACTCACTATAAAAGAGTTTAGGTTAAGTATAGAAGGAAACTAACTTAATGGAGAACTTCGGAATAAGTAGAATGACAAGAAATGGACAACATATCATTACTAATTCCAAGTTAATTTTACATGTAGTAAGCACTTATTTATAGGCTAAAGTTTTTAAAAAGCTCTCAAATGAAAACATAACAAGTGACAAGTTATCAATGGAGAGGGTCCTCTCCATTGGAAAAATGTCATGTGGGAATGAAGCATGGAAAGCAAGGCAATCCTAACTTGTCCTACATTACCTTAGTCTAAAATATAAGGTCCAAAAGAAATCCTATACTATTTTATAATTTTTAAAATTAAATACTTATAATTTTAATGCTCAAATATTCTAGAGTGATCTTCTTCCAAAGATGTATTAATGATTAAGTGCCCACGATTATTCCAAAACTCCACCCACTTACGAACGTGGTAGATGGAGTTTAGATGAATGAAAATGACAAATAAGATAAAGAAGGGTGTGGTCTTCATGGGAGGAAAATTTGGTCAAGCAAATGTTAAATAGTCTAGAAAATGTCTCGATAAATAAGAATGGAAAGGACAAATTGATGTGGACAAGTGGTGAAACACATGTATACTTTAAAATTCGAGAATGAATGTATGTAAGAATGCGTAGGGGGAAATCAAACCTGTTTCTGGTGTCTTTGCGAAATAAAAGCCAAGCCATCAACACTTGTTCTAGCTTGTTCTAGCTTGGAGAGTCTTTCGTTAGAAGTTGGCAACCACAGACAATTTGGTACAAAGGGGAGTAATTTTGACCAACTCTAGACGTACAATGTGTAATGGAGCAGAACAAAAAGTGGAGCATTTAATTTTTATTTGTGGATGTGGATATCTTAGATTAGTATCATTGCGGTTCACCATAGTCAACCTATACCACATTTTACACAGTTTCAATATCTGGAGCTTAATAAAAAGAAAATTAATCTGAAAAGGTATGTGGCCAGCAGTTATTTGGAACATATAGGAAAATTAAGAACTTTGTCATCTTTAAGAATGGAAAGCCCTAATGGCACAGTTAAATGCTTAGACTTGGATTGCAAACGATTATGCAAAAGGTACTTTCTCATATTCCAACTAGTGTATGTGCCCTAAAACATGCACCAAACTTTTAACTGAAAATGGCACCTGCAATTCACTTCATGAGAGGTCAGTTGGCTTAAGGTATGTATGTAGAAATAATTGGGTAAAGGTCTGGGTTTATATAACAAAACAATAAAAACTAGAGACTCAGGGAGTGAGGTACAAATTTATCAGCATTCTACCAAATTATTTCTTGGAGATGAACGGTCTACACATTTGCAAAATTAAGGAATCTGACATGTGATCATCTTGTACCACAAGCACATTATTTAAATCATGCAGCTTGGATAGAAGTATACAGGTGCTGGTTGGGTAGGAGAGAAATGCATCACCTACAACAAAAATTACAAAAATTTATATGTAATAGACAAGATACATAACTAATCCAAAATTATTTACGGATAAAAATTCAAAAATAATTTATCTTCAATTATACACACAAGTCAACTATATGATATCATATTCATAATTATTATCCTTATTATAATTATCATTATTATTATCAATATTAATAAACATAATATCAATAATATCAAATAATAATAATAATAATATTCATCATAATATTAATAATATTAATATCATTAATATTAATATTATTAAAAATATTATTTATAATAACATTAAAAATAATAATACTAATATTCATAAATTTAATAGACATAATAAAAAAACTAATACTAATAATATAATATTTATAATATTAATATTAATATTGCTATTAATATTAACATTAATACTAATATTAAAAATAATAATGATAATAATGTTGTCAGCGATAATGACCTAAAAATTTGTCTTCTTTATAGTAAAAGTGATAAAAGTGGAAGGAACACTTAAATATTTTATTAATAAACTGAAAATAGCGTATTTATAGAAAAAACTAATAGTCAAAGTCTCACTTTCACAAACCTATCATCTCTCTAAACTTTTGTTCCCTCTTTTCTCTCTATTTTCTCTCTAAACCTATGCTTTCGTCCTTCATCAGATCAACGATCAAAGTTCACCATTGGACTCGTGGGGCAATCTGAACAATAGTGCCTGATTAGAAACTTTGTTAGAGTAAGCTCAATTTTACTATTTTTCTCCTCTGAGTCAATTTCAAATCAGTTTAATAAGTTTCTATAGTTGTTGCATGTGTCTTTAGAGACTTCAAGAGGAGGAGCTCTGTTGGTTCCACATCCTTATAGTGTAGTATGATCCTTAATCAGATACTCTATGTTTCAAGTTAGAGTATTCCTCCTTTTAGGGTTTTAGAACTCTTTTGGAATAGTATATGCTCATATCAGGTATGGGAAACTAACTATAGTAGTTGCATGCTTGCTTATAATGTTGTGAAATTTAGAATTTGAAATTTAGAGTCAGAGATGTAGTCTGAGCTAGAGTTGAACCAATTGTGTTGAATTTTCCTGCAGGTCTGAAATTTTGGTGAAATTTACACACACACACATGTATACATATATACACATATATATTTATATATACATACATATATTTATATATACATACATATATACATACATACATACATACATACATACATACATACATACATACATACATATATATATATATATACAT
>Ga0209489_106637_pt1 | contig 18343 bp, 9 predicted proteins | sample SiratrowhiteBW_FD_187527 | JGI IMG/M metagenome (GOLD analysis project Ga0209489, IMG submission 187527) | Root nodule microbial communities of legume samples collected from California, USA - Siratro white BW (SPAdes) (version 2) | ecosystem: Host-associated > Plants > Roots > Nodule | place: USA...
ATATGAAAAGGAAAAAATGGAAATAAGAAATAAAATTATATATTATATACTGTGTTAATTTTTTATATATTAAAGAAATCAATGTCAGTTTTATTTAAATTTCGATCAGAGAGAAGCTTTGTCATTTCATATTCCTTTTAAATAAGATAATAATTCATATGGATGCAAAGTCCTTCTCATATCTACTCCATCAAAAAATGTCCTTCTCATTATCATAAGGGTAAGATGTTGAATTTTTCCAAAGAAAAACCTCAGACATCCAAGGAGATGAGCTTATATTTATTACAATGAAAATAGCTAGATTCATTTTAATTTAATTATTAAAATAGAAGTAAAATAAATTCCTCCAAAAGTAGAAACTATAAAAATAAATTGACAAGATATTTTTACATAACTACTATAAAACTAATGGGTATCCTATGTTTGTTACTTTTTTTTTTTTTCACACTTCTGGATGTTTTTTTTTTTTTCACACTTCTGGATGTTTTTTTCTTTACTTAAAATTATTCTATTCTGTAATTGTAGTTTACAATAATTTAATGACATCCAATAAGATGAGCTTATATTTATTACAATGAAAATAGGTAGATTCATTTTAATTTAATTATTAAAATAGAAGTAAAATAAATTCCTCCAAAAATAGAAACTATAAAAATAAATTGACAAGATATTTTTACATAATTACGATAAAACTAATGGGTATCCTATGTTTGTTACTTTTTTTTTTTCACACTTCTGGATGTTTTTTTCTTTACTTAAAATTATTCTATTCTGTAATTGTAGTTTACAAGAATTTAATGAAGAGTTGTATTTTGAAATTCTGTAATTGCATGTGTTTTAAAATATCAAGAGTGGTATATTTGCAAAAATAACATTCAAAGCTTTTGAATTTTTTATGGAACTAATAAATATGTTAAACTCATAGCACAATATCTTTTATTTTCAGAAATTACGTGGTAATATTAAAATTAAAATTTTAAAATTGCATCAAATTAAGACCGTCATCATAACAACTTATAACATAAGACTTTTCATGCAATTATATCAAGAAACATTTCGATAAAGTGAAATTGCAGTTTAAGAGAAACAAAAGCAAATTCTTTCATATAATTTTATTTTACATTTTTAATTTTTAATTTATATATACACTAACTTACAGAAAAATTCATCTCATTTTCAAACGTATTTTTTCTCCTAAAATAATTTTTTTCTCAATCCCAATGACAGTTGGGTTTATTAAGGTTTCATAGCCATGAAAGTCTTTTTCCATAATTTTATGATCTCCACTTCACTTTTTTCAGCATTTTACTTTTATTTAAAAAAAATTAATTACACAAATTATATTTTTCCTTAAATTGCTAATGTCAAACAAACATCTTCATACAAATACAATTTTATACCTTCAAACAAATGCTTCCCTAACTTTTGTTTAAGAAAAGAAATAGGTGTAAGAGACATATTTCTTCTCAAAGTACGGAAGAAAAACTGTATTGGCTAAACTCACACAAGCAGGGAAACAGTCGTAGCAAAATGCAAAATTGCCTCAGTTATGCTGACTCCAATTTACCAGTGACTATCAAACCAGATGTCTTGTCACAATCAGTAATGGACTGATCAACAATATGATTTTGATTTCACATTATAAACATTGACAAACTATGAAGTGTAGTTTTGCCAAGCTGATACAAGAGACATTCAATAACTTATAAACGGTAGCAGAAAAATATTCTATAAGGGGTAATCAACCACTGAGCATTTTACCACAATAACTTATTATCTCACCATGTTCCCAATCTTAATATTGATTCTGTCACTGTGTAACTCTAATCAGACATCACATGGAAAAGTAAATTAACCTACCAGTATACTACTTTCTCATCTGCTCTGTGGGTTGTTTGGTAATTACATGGCCCTATGTACACCTTACGGTTACATAGGTGATGTGGTGGTATCATTGAGGAGGATACACTTTCCTCTATATGGTTTCTTTTGTCCAAAATTTTGAACCCCCACTTTGTATGTTGGAGCTTTATGGTCATTATGGAAATGAATATATATGTATATATTGGTCTAGTTTCTGCAGGCCTTCAATTTTTTAGCTTGCCTGTCTCTTAAAGAAAGGTTTCTGGCAGATGAGGAGTCTCTGATCACTGTCACTTTCAAGTTCTATCACTCTTGCATCCCACTTCAGCTGTGCTGTTAGAGCTCTAGCTGATTCTATTAAGGGAACTGTGTCTCGAATTATAACCCAACCCTGCACACATGACAAGTGTCAGCATATCAAAAGTGCTTGAAGGGGATGAAATCATGAAACTTTTTGAGACATTTTTACTTGTTCAAAAACTAATTATATGAACATACAGACCACACTCAACAATTTACACAATAGAAGGGTTGCCTGATTCAAATTTCATACACATTTTACAGAACAAACTGCATTAAATATTCATGCACTGCTTGGTGAACAAATCCTATAGCAGTTTTGATTCAAGAGTGCCGAATTGACATACCTCTGGGCGAAGAATCCTGTCAATTTCAAGGAACATGTCAAGCATGGTACATCTGTGCTGCTCAGCTTCAAGGGATAGAAATCCTGATGCATGCACCAAGTCATAGGTTCTAGGGTATGTCGGAAAAGCCTCGCACCTACAAGCCACAAAAATCATAATTATTAGGAAACTATAATTACCAACTAGCTATTCTTCACAAAATCTTGTCAAGATTATAAGCCAGATGTAATTGGAAAAGTAAATGGTATATCACAATGATAAGATAATTTTTCTCTCAACTACGTTAAACAGTCTCTCCTTTTGGATAAATGATAAGACAATTTCACATAAATTCAATGTTACTTAACAAAACAACTGTAGCCTTCACAGTTCATACAGGAATTTATTATTTATTTTGTAAATCTTTCACATGTGGTAACCCCAGTATTCATAAATTTCTGACAGCTTTATCACTATTTTGAAAATGTCGGATGTCTGAATCGTCCTACATCTACTAGAATAAAAATGTTGAGTGTTCACAAAGTGTAAATGTTAACATGGTATAAACCTCCAAGGAAAAATAGTTAGAGCAAGATCAAGAAATTAATGTTAGGTCATAGATCGAGTTTTAAAAGGTGGAAGGAAGAAAGAGTATAGCATGTGACAGAGAATATATATTAAGCTAAGCAAAACAAATTGATTGAACTAGAGAAGCATGTCATTCAAAATAACAAGACAAAAGAGATTTAAATACCAATCATGGAGAACACCGACAAATCCTCTGTCATGGATCAAGGGAAGATAATTGGGTCCACTTATTGGGACAACATTCATCACCCACACAGACTTTCTAGCTTGCAACAATGCAGAATTAAAGCCACCAAAATGAGCATTCATATCTAGCACATTTCTGAGCATGTTGTAAGGGGGTGAAGGGTCCTCATCGCCTGGCCTCTTCGGATGATCAGAAAATATCAAAGGTGACAGGAGTGACCAATAATTCTGGACTGCTGCTTTCCAGCTGTCAGAGTCCTCACTAAGTTCATCAGGCTGCAACCCTGCTAAGTTAACCAAATGAATAGGAGATTTGATTCAGTAAGAGAGTACACTTACAATGCAATCACTTCCACAAAGTGGTCTACAAATCATTTAAGAACATAAGGATTACCGTATATAGCTAACTCGTTCTTGTTCAAGTTAGCACGAGAAGGCCATCTTTCCCTTTTTTCAATTGGAATCCAGCGAGCGCTCTGCATTCCTCCTATGCAGTTTTGCAGTTCTCGGTAATATGGAGACTCCACGTCAATACCTCTACCACACAAAGAAGGGCCAGAACCTGACTTTCTGGTATTAAGAATAGACCAAGATAAGAATCAGGTCACATTCATTTCAAAATTCTAAAAATATTGTAATCTATTAACTAGAAATCTGTTTAACAGGACATAAAAATGCTAAATAATTTTTGTCAAGTACATGTATGAAAGCATTACCTTGAAGCATAGCAACTTTTTTTACTAGTTTTCTTCCATACTACAGTTTCATCTTGTTGTGACAGCAGTTCCCAGCAAAGAGTTGATGTAAAATCCTGTATAAACTTCCATCTTTTCTGATTCGCTTTGTTACGAGCATTTGTGAGTGGTGATGTCCAAACAAAGTATCCACCCGGTTTTAAAAGTCTATCAGCTTCAATCAGGAGAATGCCATCTTCACCATGTAAAATGAATGTTAATAAATTACAAGGTAATACAATACTAATAAAAATTATACATAAATCAAAGTTATGGTTCTGAAGTAAGATCAAAATTTTCAGAGTTTAAGTCAACACCATAATACAGATAACAGAATGGAGAGCTTCAAAAGTTAACCCCGGTTTTGTCGGATACTACAAATATGGCAAGTAAACATTAAAATGTTTCTACTTATTTTAGCAGATTTAACTTTGGGAAACTCCATTTAACAAAGAACCAAATATGGATATTTTTTCCGAAAGTATATACCATATCATTTTCTTAATTCTGCAGTGCAAAAATAGTTCTTTTGCATCAGAAATGCTCCCAATGAGTTTTAGGCATTCCAGACAGAATCATTTTATCAACATCGGAAAAGTCTATATATTAAACTTGCCAGAAATCATCCATGGCATATAGAAAACCAAGGCGTATTTTGAAGAACCATGAGTGGATTTTATTCTTATTTCATGACAACTAACTCCTTCCTAAAATAGGTATAATATATGATGTATCACCTATGTAGTCAAATTAGTAGAGAACATGATAGAAGCGTGTTGATCCAGTTCAACACAAAGTAGCATAGATAGAAAGTTAGAAGATACCTTTCTGGTCCCATTCAATGCCACATCTGGCACAATGTAACATATCAAAGGATAGAGATGGAAATGGCAACTGCTGCGAAGTGAAAGAAGCAATCATAGCAGGAAGACCCCTCTCGAGAGTGAGCTGAACTTGACTGCCAGAAGGCTCATAGTTCGCAATGCACATAGTTAAAAGCTGACTGTCAAAGAGATGTGCTCCAAAGCTACCATAGCCACAACCTATGTCTAGTATAGTTCGAACCTGCAAATTTTAGGATGTCAAAATTCTCGATCACATAAGATTTCAGGGAAGGAAAATCACAGCCAGACTTCATGAACTCGGTTCAGATCCAATGCCACAAACCCATAAAAAAGTCCCTCTAAAGCACTTTATAACAATCAATTTCATACGGTACAAGTTTATAACAATTATGACATATACAGGTTACCATCTTATATGCCCACAGTGAAGATTTTAAGTATATTCATTTTATCAAGATAGTTAGCATATATTATAAGAATCGAGATACCAAGTTCTTTATGGTAAAACATATGGCATTATGTATGATGAAATTGATAACGAGAAGATATCAAACTAGTGGAATACAAGTATAATTAATAAGGGCGATAAAAAAAAATCAAGCAACAAACACTTGATGAGTCCATTTCAAGAGAGCACAAATGTACTAACCCCAGATTGTATGAAATAAGATTCATTTCTAAGTCCAATCATTTCAGCAATTTGATGTGAGTAGTCTTCAACACCATCAAACATGTGAGAGGCTGAACGAAATGAGATTTGCTCTTCATCCAGCATCATCATCCTGTAATTAAATTACATATGAAAACTTGAGGAATCAAAAATAGCTGAAAGCAAGTAAGAGAAACATTGATATGTCACTCACCTCTTTGTCAAGCTTCCGGAAGAAAGAACCTCCTGTGCCGTGATCTTCACATTAGCAAACCAGATAACATCTTTTCCAGTAGGCCACCTTAAAGGAATTTTGTAATTCACTGGTGGCAGAACTAAACAATTCTGCCTAAGCTCATGACCGCATTGTCTGTCAACTTCGTTGCCATCAGAAACTTCCAATTCCACATTCCCAGAAACATTGTAGCAAGGAACAAAGTTTTCCAAATCCTGAGAACAGAATTCCGATTCCTTCAGCCTCAATGGTCCGCGAGAAAACTCACCAATTTCCAAAAGGTCTGAGACAAGCTTCTCTTGAAGCCTTCTATAACCATGGTAAATGTGACCTCTTGACGAGGATGAAATCGATAAAGTCCACCAAAAAGATCCAGTAAGAGCCAGAAGAACTATGACCACTAAACTAAACTTCAAAGAAAGCAGCATCAGCTTAAGCCGGTTCCGCGGGGAGCTAACAATGAAGGAATCGGATGAAAAACCATTCTCACCAATGCCATTACCATATTTGGAATCAGAATTATTTCCCAAAAGCAACCTCAAAGGAAACCTCAAAGCAAAAGGGCTATGATCTGAAGAACCCCTCTTATCCAAATCTTCCTTTTCTGTTTTATCCTTAGATTGGGAGTCCCACAAGTCATGGCCACTCTCCAGGACTCTAACCCCACCAGACACACCTCTTTGCAGAGGCCTAGACATTCTCTGACCAATCACCAAAGTAGCACAAACAAGTTCACCTATGAATAAATGTTCTTATCGAAACACCAAAAACCCACCCAGAAACCAATAAATACAACAACAAATGTCTTATTTCACAGTGAACAAATCAGCTAAGCAGATCACAGGAAGCAATTCGACTTGAACAAAAACCAAATCTTCAAGAGAACCCAGAAACCAGCAGAAGAGTGTCAGTTACTCCAGCATCATCATATTTATTGGGCTGAAACCATCCACAGAATCTGGCTCAGTTATGCAAATGCAAACCTAAAAAAAAAAAAAAGAAAAAGAAATACCGCGTCAAACTTGGTGGCGTGCATTTAAACAGTGAAGTTACAAACTAATTTGGCATTATTATACAGTAATAAATTAAAAAAAGAAAAAAAAAACACAATTTTTCTCTCATTAGAGAATCAAAAACAGGGGAATAACGACAAGGCCGCAGTAATTAATTCACCGCATCAGATCCATCACGGACCCAGCATTGAAATGGATACGTACCAACACCCATAAAAGAAAAAAGAAAACTTTTGCAGTAACTGAGACAGAGAAGTGAAAAGCACTAGCTAATAGTGGTAACTACTACCATGGCACAAGCTCATTTTCTTTGAAACCCATTTGCTTGAGATCAAAGCAGAGATAAAGAAAATGAACAATTTTAAAGAAAAAGGATGCATAGTTGCAGCAGCAGTAGTAGTAGCACCTTGTTTTGTTTTGGGGTGGAAAAGAAAAGAGAAAACAGAGAATGGTGGAAGTGGTTTATGGAGGGGATGTGTGTGAGTGTGTGGTTGGTTGCTTGCAACACAAATCACAAGAAGAACGCACGCTGTCTGTGCTTGGTTATGGTTTTGTGAGTGTAGATCAGTGATTGATTATTCTCTCACACACACAAGCCTCGTCGAATGATTAGAGTGTGCTCTTTGGAAATGAGAGAGAGAGAGAGTGTCTGAGACCGCGATTCTATGAAGGTTAGCAGGTTTTGTACTGATCGGATCGTGACACAAAACACTGTCCAAGAAACCATATAATAATATTCATAATAATTCCTACTCATTCATATCATACTTAAAAAAAAAAATTAGATAAATGAAATTATTAATTTAACTGGAACTAATAAAATTGTCATTTAATTTAATTATTTGAAATTATCTTTGTAAATAATACTTTTTTCTAATGATTTATTCATTTAATCCTTATTTACTTTAATTAAGGGTAATTTTGCTTGAAAATAATAATGGATTGAATCTCGTGAAAAATGATTTCAATTCTAATTTCATTCTTATACATAATATTGGAGGGAACATAAACAAAGATATATTTTATTATTTATCTTTTTATTAACACCAAGAAGACTCTTATTCAATATTTAGTTTTAACAATAATTTATAAAATTGTGGGGAAAAAATAGGTACTTTCTGAGTTTTAAAATTATTTTTTATAAGAGAAAAAAATATATTTAACGTATAGTTGAACATTGACTGTAATTCGTTTCTTGTAAAATAAATAAAAAAATACACAGATCATATATATTATATATTCGAAATGTTTTAAAAGTTATTTATTTAATAAAGAAATAAAGGTGTTATATTGACTATCTTTCCATTGTCTACTACACTTAGACGAAATTTCGCTTGCATTTGTTTTTTATTTAAAAGTTAAATCAATACTAATTAACGTTACCTACTTAATTTCTTTAACAGTTATTGTAAATATAATGATTTAGAAATCCAAAATAAAAAAAGTCAATAAAACAAGTTTGTTTTTAACTATTTTTTTTTAAAAAAAAAAAAAGATGTACCCTTAAACTTGCTTTGTAACGCATGCTACAATAGAGTAAAAAAATTAAATTCATTAAATGAAATCACATATTGGTGGGATTGTGATGTTAAAAGTGCATGCAAGAAAGTACCACTACAAATAGTAGGAATAATTTATAGAAAGAAACATAATGGATAATTGTCCTGTGTGAGTAAGTAAACGCGCTTAACTCTGCTGGCAGAGTTCCAGAACGCGCTTTATTTTTATTTACTCAATTTTTTTTTTTAATTTTTTGCACACACATAACATGATTCATGTCCAGAACAAATAATAGGAAAAAGGAGTGCATAAGAAGCCACCCAATCAGGTTTTCACTGAGAGAAAAAAGTTGCCAACTAATGTGTTTTATTCATCAAAATTCCACATGACACTTTTCTAACTTGGCTCTGTTTTTGCTTTTAGACAGTGTAAAAGCCAGCTTGGTCAAGCTAAGAAAAAGAAAAAAAAAGTGACAATTTTCTATTTTGACAAAATTTAGATTATAGTTATTTAGATATGTAAGATGAATTTTAATTATAATTTATGACATTAGCATGTTTATAATTTTTGTTTCTTTTAAGATTAGAAAGAAAAAGGCGGTTTGAGACAGTGGTGAAGTCATAGGATTCTTTCTTTGGTGTTTGGTTAATGGAAATTAAATGTAATATATCATTTGACTTGAGGCTGAACTGAGGTACACTGACCGACACGTTATTTTATCAGTATTAGCTGCTACTGATATATTTTATTATATTTATTGAAAATCAAAGAATGGTGCATGTTTGGTCCAAATTCACATTCACACTGCATGAGGCCACGTCGGTTATGTGATTTGCGCTTACATTTGTGGTGCTTTGGCAGAAACGCACATTGTTTTGTAGTGGGTTAGGAACATTACACGTTTCATTTGGTACTCTTCATCTTGGGTGAAAAATTCATTAAGGTATGGCCAAAGGTTGAATAAAAGAGTTTTGACCCTTGTCTTTCTAATTAATTAAATATTTTGATCGAGAGAATAATTAAACATTAGTCAAACTTTCTAAGAATTGACCATTACTATAATAAAAAAAAATATGTTTTTACATGTTACAAAGATTGAGATTAGATTTAGGTGAATCTAATTTACTTGTATTGATAGTATCATGTGTGTTTAAAAATACTCTTAAAAGAATAAATAAGGTAATCAATATGTGGTAGATGAATTATGTGTATCTTGGGATTGTTATACTCTCTTAATAGATTTTTACTGATAAATTCATATTGAGCTGTTCAATAGTCTGGGTTAGAGTTATAAGTTGTTGTTCTGAATCATCTTTGGTAGACCAAGATATTTTGTCCTTATCTATAACATTATTTTGTGAAAATCAAATATATTAGGACTTTATCAATTTTTGTTACCAGGATGACTTTAGTAATCCGAAATGTTCTCATATGATTATAGGTACATTATTAGTTAGATTAAATTAATTTTAAATGAGTTCTAAAGATCTAATTTAAAAGCACTGTGATTTGTTTATTTTAAAAATATAAATTTAAGTATGTTAAAAATTATTTGAATCAATATGTTTTTTGTTTTTAAATTATAATATCCAAATTTATAAAAAAAATCAGTAAAATATATATATGTAAGTCTAATTAATTAGTTCAATAAATATATTAAATATGGTATCAACATTTAATTGTACTTCCCACATATGTAATTCTAAACTACTTGGTTTTCGTTGCATTCTTTCCCTATATAATGTTTGGAACAATTTCATCTTCTATTTGTATATATATATATAAATGTACAAAAATATGGAAAAATTATTATATTTTTTATTTTTATTTTTTCTTTAATTTTGTTCAACTAAATATCTTATATATATATATATATAATTTTTTTATATAATTCTTTTATGTATTATATTTTTTCCTTTAAAAATAAACTGTAGACTTAAGTCAGTCTTTTCAACTTAATAAGTTAAGTCAATCTTTTCAACTTAATAAGTTGAGAGTTGCATTAATTTTATTATATTTTAAATTGATATATAATCTCCGACATATCTAATCATATTAAAAGCTAAACCTAGTGAAATAAACATAAACTTAAATAACATCTTAATTTTTTCTCAATTTTACAAACTGTCTTTTGAGATAAGTTTTACACTCATAACATTTTTATTTAATATGAGAATTTAAAAATTTTCCTATAAACAATGAATTTTTTAAATGTAAACCAAATAGAGTACATGCATCTTCATATAATTTATACCAAGCATTTAGAAGCAAAATCCAAAAAAAAAGAGAAGGATGGGTGAAGAAGGAAGAAAAGATAAAGAAATTAATTGAGAGAGTTGTTGGTTGAGCCGTTCAAAGTTAAATAGTACTCCATCCCTCTTCTATTCCCATCCCCTTGCATGATACATGTCCAGACAATGGGTATGGTAACACATTGAGCCTTATTATGCTTGTGGTCAGAAGCATTTAGGATGAAAGTGACCCATGAGAATCACAATTTGCAATAGGGGTTAGGCATCTTTTTTCTTTTCCAATAGTTTGTGTTCTATGTGTTGAGTTGCCTGAATTTTTTAGGTATGAAATAAATGGAATGATGGGTGTGCTTGTGGTTCAATAATTCAATGCAATGAATTAACAAGATATATATCAAGTAATTTATTTTTCAACACCCATCTAATTTGCATTAACAAATTTGTTAGTGCCAAATAATTGAGCCCTTGAAATTATTTTATTATTTCGTTTTTCTTGTTTGTTGGTGAAGGTCATTTACCAGTCTCCGTCCATTGCCATCATCTTTTTGGATGAAGTTCATTGTACGTCCAAAACAAAGGAAGAATATTACAACAAAATATCAAAAATAAATTTGAAAGAAAAGTGGAGGAAGTTAATTGTTTTTTCAAATGGAAATTGAGGAAGGTGTTACCCATGAAATTTATTGAGTCTAATATTTTTAAAGTATTCCACAAAAAAAATCATATCATCTATTAAACCCATTAATAAAATAAATAAAGGTAAAAAATAGACAAATATAAAAAATTTGAATATTTAAAAATAAATTAATAAGACTTCATCTTTGTGGTGTAACTTGCAATGGTTGAAGTAGAAATCAAATAGGAATATGTCATTGGTATTAAAGTTAATAACTCTCCAAGAGGGTCTATAAGTAAAAATAGAATCACCCAAACATTTTATTTAATGTGAAAAATACATTACATAAATATTATCAACTTATATAACACCTATAGTTATGACTAATGAAAATACATCTATGGAATATGTCATTACTACCATTATCTTCCATGGTTACCTTTATATACAATGTTTATTTTTAGTTTACATTAAAACTATTTTACATTTAGTTGTTTTTATTTTATCGAACTTAGATCTAATTTATTTTGTTCATTTATTTTATTTTTTTATCATTTTAATTTTTACACTTTACATTTATGCAATTTCTTTACATTGTTTTAAATTTATATACATTATTTATCGTTAGTTCTCTTTCAATCAAGTCATCTTCATTTAGATTTTAAGTCTTAAAAATAATGAAAAATTGTTAAAGTTTAATATGTATTTTTATCAAAATAATGAAATTTTGGTAATGGTAAAGATAAATTTTAATTCTTATAGTAACAAATTAAACACTTAAAGTAATTATGTTACTTTAAATTTATAAAATTTTAAAAAATTATAATTTAAGTTGAAAATTATAAAATATTATTAATCTAAAAAGACTTATAATTATATCTGCTTTTTGTAAGATATTAAACTCTTTGTTTCACCAAAAATGAGGAGACAGATAGCTATACTTAACTACCCTATTGAAAACTATTATTTGACTGGTAAAGTATAATTCTTCTAACACTTACGAAATAAAATTACGGGTGGTGAAAGGAGAGTCAAAATTTGATAATCTACTATTGAAAACAAAATGAAGAAAAAAAAAGTTGAATAGACATAACTTGCAAAATGAATTGTTGCACCTCACCGTGGACATTTATTAATAGGTGTTTATCTCAATGGAAAGTTTACAGGATAGAGGAAGATTTTCCCTAAATATATTTCTATAAAGTTGATTATTTAAAAAAATTATATTAAAAAAGAAAATTTTCATTGTGAAAATAATTTTTCTCGAAAAAAAATCAAAAATTATAAAAAAATTATATTCTAAATTCTCTTCTATTAAATATACATATTAAAAAACAGTTATAGATAAAAGTGGTAAAATTAAAATGATACTTTATATTTTAGTATTAAAGTGAAAAGTTATATAAATAGACAAATTAGTATTTAGGTTTTATTTTAATATAACTATTTCTTTTGAAAGTTTTCTCTTTTCTTTTTCTATCTTTTCTTTAAAATTATGATTTCATCTTTCATCATATTAACAATTAGAGGTCAGGTCATCTTTAAGTTCATGATTGTGAATAGAACAAAACTGCCTGATCATAATTTTGATTTGAGTAAGTTTATCTATGTTTTTTTTCTTTTGAGTTAGTATTGAGATTCTTGTTGATCTATTTAAAAGCATTCTCATGTAGTGTTTGAGATTTCAAAAGTAGTCTCTATTAGTTCAGAGTCCTAATGATGTGTTCAAATAATTGACCAGGACCCTATGATGTAGGTTAAGATATCTTTGTTATTATCTATCTTGAGAATTGGAACTTTTGATAAGTGCTCATACTCCTAATTAGGTAAGGGAAATTAGTTTAAATATGACTTTAGGTTAGAAAATCTGGATGTATGGGTAATGTGGTCATTAATTTCAAAGTTTTCTTGTGAGAATTGTTGTTGAGTGAATTTGAATTGTGTTGATTGAAATTTTGATTTAGATTTGAATTGTTTTGATTATGAAAACTGAGATAGTAGAGTTAATGAGTTTAATAATTTATATGTTCATATGATGTCAAGAATGTTTTTAGACGAAATTGATGATAGTTTGAATCTTTGGTAAGAAGAGAATTTCGATGATTAGTAGTTATAATGGCATGTTTTGAGGTTTATCAAGTTATTGAGTAAGTATTAGAAACTACGAGTTAAATTATGAAAGCATAATTTTAATTTATATGAGATGGCCTTAGGTGCAATATTAGTGATGTCAGACATAACTAGAGAGATTTATTCTTGGGTTTGGGTGGTGATAGGCTTCACCATTGTGGTGTCAGCCTCAATTAGAGAGTTTTTTTTCTCTCGGTTAGGTCACAAGGGCACAACCACATTGGCATCAATCATGATAAACTTTAGGTGTTCTTCGGTTTGCATGGCGTCGGACCCCAGTGCTTTGGTGCCGGACACATTTCAGTTTTAGATTTTTTCCTCTCTTACATGAATTTTGTTATACTTTATTTTTTTTATTAATCTTTATGCTTCTTATTTATTATTTGTTGTTTCACTTAATTGTTTGAGTTAATGTAAAATAAGTTGTATAGAGTTTAAGTGAATGTTTATATTGAATCTTAATTCTTTTCAAATGTATGATATATGATTTGAATTATGAGAAATTGTGATCATGACATAATATTTTCAAGAAAGGAAATACCATATTGAGATTCTTTAGAATGCACATTGTTTGAGGATTTAATCAATAAGGTATTTCAACACTACTTAAATGAAGGTTATCAAGTGGTGATAGTCGAATGTTCATATGAATGATTGTGGTTTGTAAAATAGTTGGTTAGAGAATTTCATATGGATTAATCCTGTCATACGAGGACAATTGATTTGTATATGTGTGAAGCTGTGTAAATTTTACAACTGGAAGTTGTATAACAAGTACAAACATCTGAGTCTAATTTAATGTACGATTATTATGAAATTAGAGTTAAGTATCTATGTAGGTGAGTTTGTAAATATTTGACATAAGAAAATTTAATTATGTATAATTTATAAAAAGAATTGATTGTTGAATATCATAAAATAGATGAAGTATGAAAGTTTGATTGTATTAAAATTATTTAAAAGAGAAGTTTAAAATTTATGTAAATGTCTTTTTAAATCTCTAGTTTTCCCTAATTTTTGTAATGTGTTTATTTTGTTTTTATAAAATCTATAATGACTGTGGTTATATGGGATTAGAAGATGTAAGAGGTGATGGAGGTATTGAGTGAGTAGATGAAGCTCTTCTTCTTTTATGCGGAAGTTTATATTTATGATATATGTAAATATTTTAAAATTCGTATAAAATGGAATATATTTTAAAATATTTAATAGATAATATGTAAATATTCATATATATATATATATATATATATATATATATATATATATATATATATCTATTACATGAGATAGTAATATAGTAAGTTAAAGAGTGGAATTAGGAGTATTACACTAAATACCTACAATAGTGTATTTAGAATCTTAAAGTATTAAAAGCAAAAGTTGGATGACATCTTATATTTTAAATGACATAAAGGAGTTACCAAAAATTAGTAAAAATTTCAAAATAAAATTTTATACTAAAAATATTATGAGATAATCTCTTAATTTACTTTCTATTCACTATATTATATTATTTTCAAAATTTATTAGAACTTCTCTTTCAGTACGAAAGTTTTATAAAATCTTACTTTAATAGCATTTTATTATAAATTTATTAGGAAAATAATTACATATAAAAGGACTTTTATTGTTTATTTTTATAACATAGACTATTATTTTTTTATAAGATTTAGATTTAAAATTTAAGCTAGAAAGAAGATAGCCTAATTTATATACAAGTCAAATTGATTTTCAATGTTTTAATTTTTCACTTTTAAATTTTGAATATATAAGACTGTAAACTTCGAATGAAATACATATTAGACCGTACAATTAAATTTATAGGTTTTTCATGAATATATGAAAATAATAAACTATGTGAAATATTCTATTAGTTAAAATATTTAGACAAAAATTTAAAATAAACTGAAGTAGAAATAATTAAAAGAATAATATATAAAAGTAAAAATATTTACAAATTTATTATTTTAAAATTTTATATTTTTTAAATTAAAGAAAAGAACATTTTTATATCTTATATAAAATTTTCTACTCATTAATTAATATCAAATGTTTCCAATATCTTCATATTGTCTTGTTATAGAAGAGTACAAAAGAAGAATTGAGAGATTCAACTTAAAAAAATGTAAGATAGAATACCCATATTTATTAAAATCAACCATATAAAAAGTAGGGTTAAAATTTAGGTTATAAGAAGTGGATATACAAGCCAAAGTTGGTCCACAGTGGGTGGATAGAGAGAAACAGTCACGGGTCGACGAGACATGGGAGTGAAAAAATTTTACGTGTCAAACGAAACTAAAGTAACATAAAATTGTTAGATAATAGTAAAATATTTTTCATTAAAAGTGTAATTTTTTATTATATTAAAATAAAATGTATTAATATTTATTATACTAAACTAATTATTTATTTTTAATAGTTTTATTCTATAAACCAATTATTTATCTTTCATTTGATTATATGTTTGTGGATAAGAAATATTTGTTAAAGTCTTTTTTTTTGTAATATTTCAGTAAATTGGAAGATATAGAGTTCATCGAAGATAAAAAGAAAGAAAATGTGCATGCTTTATCTTGTGATGGTGGTTTGTGAAGTGTTGTTGTTTTCTTGACAATGATTGTGTGATGGGTTTGTTTGTGGTGGTCTGAATGCGAAAAATTCTGGGACCGTGAAAAGGCACACTGTTTGGTTGGAGACTTAAGAGGGTTCTGTGACTCTATGTCTCAAAATTGTAGAGGTTGATTGATATATACTTATTTACATTTAATAATTAAGGGAAGTATATCATGTTTATACAAAAGTATGAAGAAAATCATATGATAAGAAAAATACAAAAATCAAACACAAAGACAGAGAAAAAAAAAATGCATACTGTATTTCTTTTTACAGCAAAAATTCGAAAATATTTGATACATGAACTCTTCATCCATAAATGATGAAAAAGATATTTCATGGACTCTCATTCTCTTTTATATATCTTACTAGCTGTCACTAGAATGCACGGAAAAATATTTATATATTTTATTAATATATCAATATTTTTAAATATAAAATGTAATATTCACTCTAAAAACCAAGTTTCTATTTTAATTAAAGTCTGCAAAACTAAAAAAAACTACATTTCCACCAAAAATATCATAATAGAACTAAAATATAATAAGAGAAAACAAATATATGATAGAAGATAATAATTCTAAAAACACCTTCTTAAACTGAACATTTCTTAGATTTCATTACATACTACATTGTCAAACAACTTGAATTTTCTTCCTAGTCCAAAATAAGCATATTTAACATTTTTCTTCTACTTAACTATTGACGTGTCACATATATCTCTGAACAAAAATTGGTTTAGCTACTAATAGGCCAACATGTGAAAGAGACTCTCATTAGCTATTTTTAATTGACATTATCACAGTTTATTATCATATATTGTATACTTGTTTCTTATGACTATAGCTTCAACCCTCAGTATGAATTTATCATCTCAAATTCTTAAACATCTTATCCTTATAAACATAATTTCTAAAATTGTGGAGAGGATAAGATTTTTTTCCCTACAACATCAATTGCTAGAGCCAAAATTGTTTTTTCCTTAAAAAAAAAATCATGAAATTGATTATATTTTTAAGTAAAGTAAATTTGGATATGCATATTCAATCAATGAAAGTAGTGGATTTTCAAAATTCATGAAAAGCAACTCTGGTGAATTTGAAGGTTTTTTTTTTCAAACTCAATAGATTTTTGCATGCTCCTATAAAAAGTTACTGTCAGTGAAACTTTTATAGCTCCTCGGCAGTTCTCATGAATTTAGTGATCCTAGCACAAAGTCATGCGTAGATCATTTTATCATAACACGTAATATTTATGTGTAATATTTATGTGAAAACACCCTCAAATAACTTCTATAGCTCCTCCACAATTGTGATGAATTTAGTGATCATATCACAATGTCATGTAGATAATTTTCTTACAGCAAGTGATATTTATGTGAAATCACCTTGAAATAATATTTTTTCTCCAAATGATTTACTCAAATTTTGTTAGCTCTCACCCCTTTAATATGTCTCAGAGTTTAATCCAATCTTAAAATACACTCGCATTAATGTAACTAGTTATTTTACTATGAAGATCTCATAGAGTTAGTTACAAGTTATTCTTGCATTTTGTTTGTCTTAATGTACACTCTCTTTACAAGACGTTGATACCTATTAATTTTTCTAGCAACATCTATCTTGTCTTCAATATACAATGGAGTAAAAGCATTTTGAATGTTTATATCGTATTGCTAAGTATTTTGCATCTAAAATCTATGTAGAATAATTTTTCTATTGCAAACCTTTTTAACTATCCTTTTAAAAGTATCCCTAAAGGTCATCAATGGAAAATATTGACTTATACAATCAATTTTATTGTCTTATCAATTAATAGTAATATTCTTTTTAGTGTTGACTCTAACTACAAGAAGCATTTCAAGTTGGATTATAATAGTTATTTGTTATGTGAGTCCTAAAGTTTCTAGCTTCATGTCAAACTCCTACATCAAGTTTTGTATTAATTTTTGTATGACATTTTCCTTAATCTGTTGTCTCAACTATTGTGTGCATATCTTATTGGATTAAAAGGGAATGAGATTTATGTGATGGATGTCTACGATTGAATCCTCACATCATATCTAGTAATATAAACATGACCAAATTTCTTAGCTCATACAATGACAATAGTAAATATAATGTAGTAACCATGAATATTAAAAGTATTTTAGGTATTTTGCTTAATTAAAGAATCCTATAACATAACCAAAATATATTATGATTCAAGTGAAGGATATATAGTAGCAAATCAATTCAAAAATATTTACTTATAATTCGCTTAGTGACTCAACGTAATTCATCATAATATATGTGTCCAAGTGCATTAAATAAATTTTCTTTCATTTTATATAGCGAGAAGATGGTGATGGATGTTGAATCTGTTGGGAATCGCTCTTTCTTCCCTCCTCCATGAACTCAAAATAGGCACTTTGCGGAAGCGTAAATATAAAAACAACGCCAGAAAATTTTAGCGTGGAAAACCTTCTTAATAAGGTAAAAACCACGG
>Ga0209489_106638_pt1 | contig 18340 bp, 11 predicted proteins | sample SiratrowhiteBW_FD_187527 | JGI IMG/M metagenome (GOLD analysis project Ga0209489, IMG submission 187527) | Root nodule microbial communities of legume samples collected from California, USA - Siratro white BW (SPAdes) (version 2) | ecosystem: Host-associated > Plants > Roots > Nodule | place...
ATATATATATATATATATATATATATATATATATATATATATATATATAGAAAGAAAAAGAGATGAGAAATGATAATTCTGATATTTCTTAAAAAACTTTTCCTGATCATATTAATTAATCCACATAACAACTTATCTCAGTACAATTTAATTAATATATGGTTTGTTAAAATAATGAAAAACTCAAACCTAATTATTTATTACGAATTATAGTATGTTAAATTTATTGCTCTTATCAAATATATTGAAAAAGTATAATGATTGAACTTTTTAGTCTATTTTTTTAAAAAGCTGGTTAAGATAGAAGAACTATCCTTCGCTCATAACTAAATAAAACCGTGAAAGGGAAGACACTGATAAAGATATTTTGACGTCGAAAAATAATGTTTAACATTTTATGTGTCAAGATAAAATTAAAAAAAAATGCTTAAAAGCCATTTCTTTTATATTAATACATGTTTTCATTAATAAATACATCTAAGAGTTGTTTAGTAAGATATTTATCTAAGATAATATTATAATAAAATTATAATTATTGTATTAGAAGAAGTAAATGGTCGTCAATTTAAAATATGAAAAGCTTAAACAACGTATAAAATAAAAAGATATTTTTAGTCAATACTAAAAAATATATTAATTAAAAACCAAAAAATATGTTTCAATTCTTATACAAAATTAATTATAAGTTGTCAGCCTAGTTATAAACAATTTATTCATACTCGTACATCTGTCAAATTAAAAGAGGGAACATAAATATATATTTTTGACTAAAATAACTATTTTTTATTAATATAGAGAATGATGAATTTTATTTCAGTACACAACTTGTAATAATTCTAAAAAGTATATGCTTATAATGCAACGTTCGGGTTTACTGTGTAAGTTTTTCCGTATTTTCTTGAGAATGGTTGGATTAAATTATTATTATTTTTCTTGTTTTGCAGTTTATGGTAAATATATGGTTAATTTTTCTATTTTCAGGCAAGTTTTTTTTTATATATTCTTTATATATATATATATATATATATATATATATTATATAATGTCATTCTTATTAAATATGATCAATTTTTAAAAACTTTATTGAAGCGTGACTCTTCTTTTATTTTATAAACATTCGGTTCTTTGTGTTATTTTTTAGATTACTAAACATATATTAGGTAAGGTAAATGTATGCATATTTATAAGGATTAACATATGCATATTTTTAAGGATATTTGTAAAATATGAACTCATGTCTTTGTGAATGCTAATTTAGGTATGAAAGATATGTCTCAATTTTTGTATAAATTTGATGTGGCTGGATGTTTTTGTTATTTGTTTTATTTTTGTTTAATAGTATTTTTTTCATTTGTAAATAATAAGTGAGTTTTGAATTATCAATGTAGATTAGATGTCAAATATTTATAATAAAAAAATATTTTTATTAATAAATACATTAATTTTATTATCTAAATACTAATTAATTCAAGAATAAATTGGATAATTATTTTTTAATAAACTATTTTGTCATTATAAATAGAAGGGGATATCATTAAGAAATTTTAGATATCATAATTAATATGGTAAAACATCCTCATTGCAACCTACTAAAAAGTCTTGAAATTAAGATAATAAATTTGAAATAAAGTAAGTCATAAAATACAAATTATTTTTTATGTTGCAAAAGTTATCCTATGAAAATTAAAAAATATATAAAATATAGATCTTACCATACTCTTTGAAACAAAGAAGAGAATAGACTAATGATAAAGGATGATAGGTATATAAAATAAAGTAACATATGTGTTATCAACCTTGTTTGGGAAATGAGAAAGATGTGAGAGAGTACATGTTAGGTGCGTTGGAGGTGAGTAGTTGAGAAATGGAAATGGTAATTACTAACTATTAATGGGGCGGCTTTGAGTTAGTGGTACATGCAATCTCGGATCCATCCAACCTCTAAATTGTGCCGCATGCGGGGCTCCCCTTCAACAAATATCACACTTTTACACTCATTATCTCTTTTTTAACTTTCACTATTTCAACCCTACTTTCCTTTCACTTATAAAAAAATGATGACCTCAGTTATTTTTTTTATTAACATAGGTGTAAGATAAATTTAGCAGACATTGATTAACCGTTTTCATTGTATAAAAATAATTGGAAATGTATATTAAGAAAATAAAGTGAACCTTATTTAACATGCTAGGAATTACACAATTCATCCATGTAAGATGTAAGATAAGATCCTATTTAATAATAGTGTAAGAAATAAAATAAATGTAGAAGTAAAAATAGATAAAAAAAAATAAAAATAAATGTGTTTGATTGAAAGAATAAATTATAGAAAGAATGAGAATAGAAAAAAAAAGTAAAAAAGAAAAATCGTACTCACTCATTTTTTTATTTTTTTACTTTTTCTTCTCTATATTTATCGTACCATCTAAATTAATTCATTGTTTTTCTTTAGGTCAATTTCCCACTACCAAACCAATCTTAAAAGAAAAGAAAAAATGGATGTTCATCTGATTCTAAAGGAAGCATATATATATATATATATATATATAATAAAAGAAGAAAGAAGCATCGTTCTATCAAATAAACATGAATTACCATAAAAATCTCTCAACTGTATATTTATTATTATTAATTTAAATTCTAAATTCAAAAATATATTACGCTATGTATATCTTATTCTAAACTAGAGTTAGAAAACTTTTTCAAAATACGCAATAAAGAAGAAGAAAATATAAGGATAGGTCAAAATAGATTAATAAATATATACGGATCTACTCACTTTAAACTCGCAATTCTTATAATGACGGAGTCTCACAAGATTCCTAATGTAAAAATACTTTTGATCTATAAAACAAAACTATTTTTTGTGATATTTATTTTATTATTTAAAATTTTTCATAGATACTAAATTTCATTCGTTCAAACATTATATTAAAATTTCTCACTAGAATATACTAAATTACATAATAAAAATATTTTAATATTTATGAAATATAATGTCATTTTTAAAATATACAAATTATGTAAAATTGCATGTTTATCAATATATATATATATATATATATATATATATATATATATATATATATATATATATATATATATATATATATATGTATATATATATATATATATATATATATAATTTAATTTTATATGTTTAATAAGGGGAAAGAGACTACCCTTATTTTCCGTAGATCCCTTGGTCATTTATTTGCAAGGTTTGATTTTATTTTAAAGTAAAATTAGAGGTGTTGGCGAGTTGGATTGAAAAAAATTTGAGTAAATGTATTATTTAATTTATTAAAAAAATATTAAATTGATTCGAGTGTATGTATTTTTTTTATGTTAAATTTAATTCAGTTATTTTTAAGTAAGTTAAATTGGGTTAGACTGACTTAAATTAATTTGAACAAGATTTTGATTTTTTTTAGTTTTGGTAATTTTTAAATATCAATCTAATTAAAAGAAAAAATAACGCAATCTTACAAAAATTAATTTAATATTTTAAGTATTCAGATCACTTATAATCAAGTCATCATTCAACTCATCAACTTATATAACAGTTAGTTTGGATTGAGTTCAATCGAATTTAATATCCCGATCCAATAATGAACAGTTTTAGATTGAATTGGAAGAAATTAATTTTGAAAGATTGAAAGAGAAAGTGTAGTATATGTCAACAAGACTTATCTATGGACTCTTATTAAGGGTTGAATTTTGTACCTTGTTTTTTCTTGTTTCTACTTGATGTGAACCTCATACTTGTGATTAAATTCTTAACGCAAACACCACACAGGTCTATTCCTCATTTCTTTTATTCCCCATACACCACAGTATGGCAACCCACATCACATACCATCTCTCTGTTTTCTCCTTCTTTTGCATACCATATTCATGCTGCCACAGGTTCTCAACATTGCTTCTCCGGTAAACATGTTGCAACATTTATCCATGCATGCCTCGCATCCAAACTTCCTAGACCTTTGTGTAGTGGAATAGGCAGGCACGTCAGTTCTTCCACCTGTGATAGAATATTTCTCTTCCTCCCATTTTCTTCTATTGCTAGTTCTTCCACATGTTTTAACAATGCTTTTATTTATTGATATTTTAATTAAATAGTTAAAGAATACACCATTACAATTTAACTCTCATAACTAAGAAAAGTTAACCGTAGTACTGAAATTAATATATTTGGAAAATTGTCAATTTTATAATATAAAGTGATTTTGAATTGATGGATAATATAAAATATTATAAATAAATTTTAAGTTTAATTCAATCTTCCAAAATCGATTTATATGATAAGATTTGCATCCATTTATAAATTATTAAAAAATTTCATATCTAGTCCACGTGATATCTCTAACATAAATATAATATAAAAATTAATCTTTTTTTTAAGTGTGAGTTAATCTCTTTTTTGAAGTGTGAGTTATCTAAACTTAAGAAAGCAAAGAATGGAGAAGATAAGAATGGAATAGCGTCTTACCAGATGATAGAGAATTAATTGATTGACACGCTTCACTCTCTTTCGCTTGGCATCTATGTGAATGCATGCATTTGGTGAAGGCTTTCTTATAGTTGTTATGTATTTGTTAAGGAGGGTTTTCCAATGTGATTTCTGCACTTTCCCAGTTACACTTATTGTTCATCTTCTTGTATAAAGGTGAAAGGTCTATCCTACGTTGTTTCTGTTTATACACGAGACAAACATATAAAATGTTATAGTATAAAACAGCATCCTAAATTTTTTTTAAGTTCACTTCATAACTCAGTCAATTTTGAAAAAATAAAAAAACCAATTAGAAGGGCTACGGGTACAAAATTATTGGGAAACAGTCTTGTTAATTCTTTAAATTTTAGAATAGCAACAATAGTATTGGTCACATTCACGGTCACTATACTTGTCACAATAACTATAACCACAACAATAAATTGTTCTATTTGAAAACTAATTTATTTCATGAATCTGAAAATCTATAATTTATAAGATTGTAGCTTTTTTCCTTTCAACTTCATACACTTGTCTAAAAGTTTATTTTTGATGTATCTAAACAAAAATATTTATTTTAGAATTATTTTTTCAACAAAATTATTCAAATAAAAATTGTTTCTGTACATAAAATCAATTATTAAATAATCTTATAACTGATTATAACAATAATCAATTATTTGTCTAAGTGTAAGAATATTGATAGAAAGTTTATGACTCACTCTATATTTTTTTCTTGACGGGAGTTTATTTACTACATAATAACTAATTCAAAATTTTAAATAAATATTTTTTATAAAAATTTAAATTTTAAGTCTAAAAAAGATTCTTGTCTAAAAATACTTGAGTTCATATAATATGCAACAAAGAATTATATAAAAAAAATTCTATAACAACAGAAGCAGAATTGCAAACATAGAACGCGGGAACTGTGATATGTACTCGTTCCATCTATTAGTTTCATACTATTTCTTCATCTCCTAACCAGTGTAAATCTATAAAAGTTTATTAGTCTCGTTTAGTAATATAACCAGAAAGGGATGGACAAAGAATTGAGGTATGGTAAAATATCCAAAAATTACAGAACGCAGATACATGCTCTAAACAACATATTTCCTCCACACCTGAAAGTATAATCATGCAAATATAGTCCATCCATCACTTTAGTATAATATTGACATGTTTTGAACTCATGAGCCTGAAAAGGAACTAAATCAACGTTAGTGGTGAATGGAAACAAATGCCATATTAAATTTATTAAGCCACAATTTAGAATCGTGGTTGTCAAGAAATTCAACTTTGTAAAAGAAGTTTTATGAAGTAAACAAATAACAGTCCTTCAGTTTAAGCAGTGTTAATCCTGAATAACTTGTATAGATTGCAGAAAATTCAAAACTCTCCAGACAATATAATAAATGTGTGGCTAAATCTAACCCTTTGTCTAGATGAATTCTCCAACAATAGAACTTAATGAACAAGTAATGCAGGAGAACTCATAAATTTGAGAAGATAATTGAAGCACTTTAGTGGTAGATCTTCAACCAAAAGTCCAAAACATAAATTATTTACAGGATCTTACATTAGAAGGAGAGATAAGTTCGCCACTATAGAAAATGAGTTCTTCTACAAGAATTTTTAGGATCTCTAAAATATTAAAAAAAAAATAGTATCTTAAATTTTCTTTTACTACAAAAGAATTCATTGTGGGATCTATGAAAAGTTACTTAAGATAGTAAAGTGGAATTTACAATTAGAACAAAAATTGAATTAGATTTTAAGAGGTTCTATATCCTTGGTTACATAGAAGGACCCACCAAAGAGTGGTACAAAATCTCAAAATACGATTTTGCTCTAAAGATGTAGGACAACTTTTATATGAAATTTCTTTTGAGCATTCTATCAGCTGATTGAGCATATAGTCTCAATTAACAATAATGTAAAACATATAGTCTCAATTAACAATAATGTAAAACAGGTGAAATAAACACTGATGTCTAGTCATAGCTGTAAGGTTATATTTATGTGAGTAAACATTAAGAAGGAATGAGAAGATAAATACCTAAAGTAATGCCTTAAGCTTTGTATTCTTTGAGACGCATCCATTTGGTACACGACCACTTATTACCCTTAATTACTGGACAACCACCTGAAAATTATTGCAGAAACGGCCTTGTTATTTCTCCAAATTTGGAAATATCAATAAACAATAATAACGTTCATGGCAACAATAACAAGAGAGCAACTAACCATGCAAACTCAAAGGATCTAGGGTTGCATCAGGCTTCATGCTCCAGAAAAGTAAAGCATCACCCATCTTTGGTTTGATTGAGAGTCCTTTTTTTGCACATTCAGAAAGCTCATTCCACCAAGGCACAGAGCTAACATTTCCCTTCGCATCAGGGAACACTGTCTCACCCCCTTCTTCAACATCTGAACTGCATCATTAGAATACCGAAATTTGACAACATGAGCATTTGCCTTCATATCCAAGACAAATTGAGATTAACAAATACGAGGAGGCAACTGAAATTACTCACAGGTACATCAGCATTGTTGCCATCCGTTGTCCCCCGTTCCTAGTGTTAAACTCGTCCACAAAGTAGTCAAAATGAGGCTCGTACTTTTGTCCAACTTCATAATGGAGAACTTGAAGTCCTTCACCATGCTCTGCATATTGTGAGGCAGATAATATAGTGGTTTTTATATAACATATACAGAAGATAATTTAGTATAAATATGATTAAATTATATAAGTCATAAAAGCATAAACAATTTATAACGTAAAATGAAATCAACATGACAAAATAATGTCATCATTTCGTTCTCTATCATATGTGAAAAAAATTCCTCTGAATCTGGTTCATTAAGAGAAAGGCTAGCAACTTCAAGAACTCTACTTCCTTTAAGTGGATCCTATTCATCTCTACCAGTATCCCACTTTTTGCTTTCACCCTTTTTATAAATATTTCTCTTTTTTCAGAAGAGACAGAAATTTCTACATAAACAAACTGAATCTTGATCCTTTTTATGATTAAGTCTTTTTATTGTTATAGAAAAAGTAAATGAATATGTGCTCTAATTCCTCTCAAAACAAGAAGAGGCTGATGTCTATGAAGAGAGTTTCAATGAAATTGATTGAAGCCTAGGAACTACAACACCATGTATTGACCTACCATTGCTTTGATTTCAAGTTCCATCATCCTATAGTAAATCAAATTCGACAAAGTTTTCACCACTTGAAATTTTTTTAATAATCCAGAACTCTTCATAAATGGAGTGAAATAGTCACACTGACACACCATGATGATCCATTGCTTTAGCTATAGTTGTTTCAAACTTTGTAGAATGCCGGTGTATAGAGCTGATAGATGGAATTCAAATACAGCTCATTGAAAGTTGCACAAACTAGAATTTTACAGTCAGGCAATAAATCTTTCATTTTCATAAAGCAACTTAGTTACTGAAAAATGAATCATCACAGATTTGATTTCAAGACATTTTTTTTGTACATGATTTTAGTTTTCTTGTGATAAAAAAAGGCCTAGAAGAGCACAAGAGATAGCTTGCAGAATAATGAAGATAATTTGAACTACACAGAAATCAGTCTCATGCAGGCGTGATAAAAATTTCATTAAACACAAATGCAAGTACACCAACTAAAGTGACAGATTGACTAGGCATCTAAGATATTAAAAATGTATACCAACGAAAAAGCATATCAGAGATGACTATTTGATAGTTTTCAAAATATGAAATTATTTAAGAAACAATAGTTATTTTATCTTCTATTCTTTAACAATTGTTAATTTAAGAAACTCGTAAGTTACCTTAAATATCATCCAATTTTACATTACCACGAACTCAAAACATAAAAGGGTCTTACTCCGACGAAAACTACCTTAAATATATTTGATACATATATGATGCGACCAGTAAAGTTAGTTTCGTCAACAACTAAAACTCATAAAAAAGTGACAAAACGCCGAAAGTAACATACCTACTGGTATAAAAGTAAAATCAGCAATTCTTTTCTCAATATCTCTCACAATTTGATCACGTCCTCTAGCCAGAAAAGTTCCAGAGCTAGTCCGTACTCTGAATGAAAAAGGAATAAGAAAAGATAAGGTTTGCCATCAACAAAGAGGCAAAAGCTAGCTAAACAAGCAAAAGATAGTTATTCTCAATACTGAAATCGAAGGACACTTAACAGGAAAATGTAAGAGGGAAATCCAACCTGCTGTCCATACTCTTTCCAGTTTTAATATCAACAACTCCTGACTTACGCATCTTTGGCTTCGCTATATTAATTAGATATGCGCATTCCTCCTCGGTCTGTCAAGATTAATCAGCCAAATTTCAGTATTTCTAAAGTGAGGACACTGACATATTTAACAGTACAGTTGAGCCCTTACCTTAAACAATGAGTACACAGCATAGCCATATTGTTAAAGTGGTATTCAAAATTGTAAATAACACCTCTTTTCAATAAATTAGAAGGGAGCCTAGGTAGTCCGCTTCTCTAATATGCCTAAACCATGGTCATAATTAAGGAAAAAGCCTCACCATTGGTGATTCCGGCCATGCAAGTCGAAAATGGATAAACACAATATTTGGAATGAAAATTACTTGATGCTTTCATTATATTCCATCTGCCATGTCAGTCTATTTTAACTCCCATTCTCACTGCCCACCTCACCATTTTCTAGAGACTCAAAAAACTAAGCCCTGTTTAACAAGTCCAACACGCACAAATAGCAAACTTTTGAGTGAGCCTAGGCAGTTCACTTTCCCAATATTTCCCATAGACAAAACCAATCAAAAGCTCTCACCTTTATTATCATCTCTAGAACAAAACTTAGTTCTTAATTCTTCAAGCATTGAAATTGGAATTTCCACGGGATTATGGTAGAAACGAAAAGAGGGGGGAGAAAACGAAAAATTAAAAAAAAAAAAAAATAAAAACCAGGTTCTTACTAACCAGAGGACACATTCACAAAAACAATAGAAGCATGCAATGTTTCACATCTTAATAACAAATAGCAATAGCATTTAGATAAAAAAACAAACCAGAAAGTTATGATAGAGAAAAGCTCTGGGCTCCCAGGATACTATTTCAACCCACCGCTCTCCCTGGCTGTCGTCTTCTTGGCTTCTGCAAAAGAGAGAGAAGATGAGAGAAAGAAGAGAAGGAAAAGCAGGGAACAGGGAACAGAGAAGAGACGTGCATTAGAGAGTTGCGAGCGATGGAGCTGAGATCGTTGGGTTTGGAGAGAGAAGTGGAGGAGTCGGCATTGGAAAGTGAGAGAATGCGGAGAGTGAGGAGAATGAGAAGGAGGAAGCAGCAGATGAGGAGCAGCGTGAGCGTGAGCGTCCACGAGGGCCTCGGGGATTTCCGAATCCGAGAATGTCTGGTTTTGTTCATTTGAAAGATCGAAAATGATTTACACAGTGAAAGAGGAGATCCGAAACTGATTTGGAGGAAGAGAAGAGAGTTTATTGGTTCAGTGTTTGGGCTCTGTAACACTCTGTTTTCTCTTCTTTTGTGTTTTCTGTTTTGTTATGTTCTGTGGGCTGTGCTTCCGTTTGCGCGCCTGGTTTTCCTCCTTCCAATATTAACATTAAATAATCAACCAACAGTTATTTGTAAAGATTCTTTCTCGGCTTCCTATACCCTTCAAAGTCTAATCCAATATTCAATAATAATAATAATAATAATAATAATAATAATAATAATAATAATAATAATAGTTGAATCATTCTCAAGTATTTTATATTGAGCAGGATAGGTCGATACTCTTAATAGTAAATTACACTTATTTTACATTTAAAAATAATATTATTTTATTAAAATATTATATTTTATTATCCCAAACTTTCATTTGACATTTAATTTTAATAATAAAATATTATATATTAATAAAATAATAATATATATCAATATTAAATATTTGTAGAATGTAAGATTATCATAATATTAATATTTTCACATTATAATAAAATAGAATTATTTAATACTGAAATAAATTATTATTTTATTATTATATAATATTATTAAATAAAATAAGTGTTACACAGATATAATTCATGAATAACAGTGTTAAAAATATAATTTTCTTAAAATAACACCACCTAAATAAAAATATCATATAATCTGTGACATCATGTTCCTCAACACCTACAGTAACATAATGCTTAAATCACTATATATGTGTCTACTAAAATGAAAAATCTAGTTATTAGGTTAGTGTTATTGCATAATTTAATTAATTTGTCAATTAAATAATTGATATTCTATTACATAATGCTATTTCAAAATTATATACAATAAAAACTGTAAAAAAAATGTAATAGTAATATATATTAACATTGAAGTCTTTGAAAATAAAAAAATAATTAATACTCATTAGATCAATTTATTTAAATAAAATAATTTATTCAAATAAAAATTTATATAATTTTCAAAAGTAAATAGAAATTTTAAAAAAATTTAATAAAAATGTAATATTTTAAAACTCTAAAATTATAATTACCTAATAATGTTTTGTCTTCAAAAACAGATATTTGATTCATATATTAAATCTTAATATCATAGTACTGTATCATTTTATGACAGTTTCACTACAACAAATAGTGTGACAAACTAAATTTTGTCACTATCTATATATTATTTGTTATTTTTTTTATTTGTCAAAAATATTATTTATAACAATAACAAAACTAAAATGTCACAATAATTATATTAAATATTAAAATACACATATCATAAATAATTACTAAAAAAGTTATATAATAAAATTAATAATAATAAAACTAATATAAAATTTATTGAATATTTATAAATCAACACTTATTTATTATTAATGAAAAACTATTAATTCTTAGCATGTTAAAATATATTTCAACAATAATGTGTCATAGATTTATATATTTAATAGAAAACTTAAAGTACATGTATTTATGTAAGTGGAAAAAAATATTAATTTCATGTTATTTTATATTTGAATTTATGATATTTCTTTCATAAGTTAACATTATTTTTGTTTTGTGATAATGTAATTAATAGTGATACCATTTATTATTATTTGTATATTATTTGTGACTATTTTAAAATTTGTCACAAGCATTTCATTAAATATATATATATATATATATATATATATATATATATATATATATCACAAATAATTTATGATAAAAATATTTTTCTTTTGACAAGAATATAATCAATAAAAAATTTATTGAATGTTTATAAATTAATAATAATCATATAATATTAATTTCTATTATTATTATTATTATTATATTACTAATAATTTTATCAAATATTACTCTAAATCTTATTAGTTTTTGTAAAATAAATTATTAGGAAGTATTCAGGTTAAGAAGAGTAAGATTGGAGTCACTGGCAAGACTGGAATGCTAATCCTAATAGCTGACCCAAGTGCCAAGCTTGGTGCAGGTTTGTGATTCGGGTTCAAGATGCCAAAAATGGGCCAAAGGTACTAAAACTACCAAAAAATCCAATTACGTCTTGTGCCACTTTACTGAGTCAGGCGCAAGTGCTGCAAAACAGGTTCTATTTCAGAAACCTTTTACCCAGATCATAAAAAGTCAGATTTGGAGACAATTTAGGGGTTTCTAGGTTTAATCCACCCTCTTCCATTGTGTTTATTGGTTCTTAGATGTTCTCATAACTATGAGGAGCTAAATTAATTAATGTTGGGGTTAGATGTGATGAGATGGACTTCTCATGTAATTATATTTGGGTTTATCTTATATCTTATCATAAATGATTTTCTTTCAATATATCAATTTATTAGTTATTAATTCTGTTAATTATGTGCTTATGCTTGTTCTGGAAATGCATAACTCTTGATAATTTTATTTTTAAGAGATCAGTTAGCTCCAACAATAACAAAGTCTTCATGTCTGTCCTCGGTCGCTCCTGTCGTTCCTCCTTTCTTGCTGCTTCGATCACTCCAAAATCCACCGTCCCTAGAGAGGGGTCCTGCAGGCACTCCGACGCTAAAGTCAATTTAGGGTTAGAGTGTGCAGGTAGTTTAGATCAGAGTTTAGAATTACCTTATTTGTGGTGATTGAACTCATATTTATAGGTGTTATAATAGGCCTGAAGTGTTTAGGTCCATTGGGCTTGGTCCAAAGTAAGGCTCGATCTGTTATTGCCACGTGTCATGTGGTTGGTGCACACTGCTCGTCCATGTGAAATAGCATTGTGACTGGCTGGGATACCGACTGGGATGGTCATCTCAGTCGGTCATCTCGGAACTTAAAAAAGGATGCACAAGGCGATGCAAATATAGTTGGTTTATGTATATGGTCAACCATATAATACATAGGCCCTCCAAGTCCTCGAAGGTACTAGGTGGCCAAAGAGGATTTAATAGTGCAACTTGCATGGCAGTCTACAAGGAAGTGTTGAAATTGGGCTTCCTTCGCCGCCCGTTCAAGGGCACGTTAAGAAATTCCTGCGCATTTTTTCGATTCACGTACTTCTCGTTTTCTGTGCGTGATGTGACTAGTTGACTAATCTGAACTCTTGAAGGCTCTTGGATCGTGTGACTGATAGGCGGTCGAGTTATCGCTAGGTTTTGGCTATAAATAGCCTTCGACCCTGTTACATTCAACGTCATTTTCATCCGATTAGCCGATTAGCTCCGCTAAGTGTTTGGACGTCCACTTCTTCTCTCAAGGTAATCATAACTTCCTTTTTTCATTCTTTTACTTCTGACTCCTTTGGTGGGCGAGATGCCTCAATCGACCATAGTGGTTTGGCCGAGTAGGAAATTGGTCCTATCGAGGAGACTTCGAGTAGTTCTAGCTTTAGCAACTCGACTAGCGGGTCCACTAAGAGTGAGAGGTTGAGGCTAGAGGAGCCAGTCGTAGAGAATACGGGGTAGAGACGTCGACCTCCAGTAGTAATGGAGGATGTTGATGAAGTCAACCATCCCGATAGTGACTGGGTGGTTACCAACGTTAGGACCGCTTACTCGAAATATGTGACGACTGCTTCCCTTATGGTCCTGCTTAATTTCCAAGATATTGTAGAGCCTTCCAACCCTGATGATGTCTTTTCCTTACGCCGATGCATGCCATCCAACATAGTATTCCACGGTCAGGGTTTGTTGCCAGCAAATTTCTTTTTTATATATGTCTGTGTCATGAAGGACTCTTGTGTCCGTATACCATTTGACGACTTCTGTACAGACGTGCTACACACTTTGAACGTGGCTCCTACTCAACTTCATCCTAATAGTTGGATGTATGTTAGGGCTTTTCAAATTTTGTGCGTAGCCTTAGACCTTACCCCCATCGTACCTCTTTTCCTCCATCATTATTTAACCCAGCAAGACAAAAAGATAGGATGGTTGTCTTTGGTCAGTCAGCCAGGAAATCACTTGTTTAATCCCTATTCGTCCTCCTACAAACACTTTGAAGACACCTTTATCAAAATATCTTTTGGGAGTGGGGGCCGAGAGTTAAATACCACGGGAATGAGCCGAAGTTCCCCCTATACTGGACCAGGTCACCTATTCGGTTTGCATCTTGGCTGCGGTTGGAATTATCAGCAAAAGATATGTCGGCGCTGTCGGTCCTTGATAGCCTCCCTAAGGGTATCCCTGCCCGATAAATCCTCAACACCTTCTGGTGTGAAGATCCGAACAGTGTCGTGTTTGGTACGTTTTTCTTTTGTATTTGGTTTTCTTCTACATGGTGTTTGTTGACTTGTTTCGATTTGTGCAGATATTGTCGCTGCCCTGAATCCAAACATGAATAAGGTATTTAAGAGTATGCTGGCTACGAGGCCAAGAGGTGATAGTCAGAGGGGCCTTCACACAAAATCAACCGACAAGGGGAAGGCTGTTTAAGAAGAGGTGATGCCTGAGAGGGCTAAACTGATAACGGTTGTTATGTCGTCCCCTACTAGGCCTCCAGTTGCCACTCTCCGCCCCCCCCCCCAACAATCCGAGCCTCGCGACAAAAAGAAGTCCAAGCGTGCCTCAGACCAATCGTCCTCTCAACAGTCGTCCAAGCTTTTGATGGAGTCGACTACTGAGCAAGAAATGGCCTCCACCTTCAACTTCCTAAATAAGAAATTGATGGTGGCTGACTGTGTCGTTCTTGAGCTGAACAACTATGAAAAAAAAGCAGTTCGCTTCTTCCTCCCGTGGAGAATTGAGGAGTGCACTTTAAAACAAAACACCCGCGCCCTTTTGATAAGTTGGATAGTGGGGGAAAGCTGCTGAAGTAAGACACGACAACCATGGAGAAGTTGAATGCTGAATTGGCAGATGCCACCTCGTCCCTGAACTCCGCTCTAGATGCCAACATAGACTTGGCACATCGCAACAAAGATCTAAAGTTGGAGAAAGAGGCAGCTAAGGGGGAAGTCTCGGAGTTGAAAAAGATAATGGAGAATCAAAGAGTTGAGAACAGCTTCCTCCAAGAGCGCTGCTTGGCTGCCCAAGAGAAAAAGAAGGGGGCTGCCAGTCGAGTGGATGTTCTGAGCGAAGATGTCATCAACTTAGGGCAGAAGATGACAAAGCTAACCTTGGACTTGGAAGAGGAGCGGTCGCTCCGAGTAAAGATTGAAAAGGACCTCGACGAACTTCAAGGTTTTGTGATAAAACAACATGACCTTGGATTCGACCGAGTCGTAAGGCAAACCGCTTTCTTCTACCAGGTTCTAGTAGATGAGGGTAAGTTCGACAATCGAAAAGACATCTACAATGGTGAGCTAAGCTCAGTGATGGACATCCCGGATGAGGACGAGGAGGTCGAGGCGCACAACGGGACGTCAAAGGCAAGTGGAGATTTGTCGACTCCTGATGTAATAATATCCGATTAGACACTTCGTTCTTTTATTTTGTTTATATATACTATTGGCCGTTTAGGGTCTTGTTTTATGGCTTGTATTTGGCCATAGGATATAGTTTTGATGGTTGTACTTTGGTCAGCCTTAATTTGTAAATGAACTATTTTACTCATAGTGATGAATTGTGTTGAATGTCGAATGTGTTGCTAATTTCATAACTTGCATAATTGTCAGTTGTTCACATATATATTGTTGACAGACGCGCTTTCTTCTAGTCAGTTTTCGAGAGTATTAAACAACGTGATTGTTCACATATATCCAGAATGGGTACAATATTTTTATTTGTTTTCTTTATTTAGCTATACTCGAAATGGGTACATTACTTGTATATATTCAGTCCTCTACTTTTGATAATATGATATTTATTTTATGATATGGTATCAAAACATTGATTTTCAGAGCTCTGATTGCTACATTTACTCATGGTTGAATTGTTGATCTCTCACAAGACCCCTTGTCATTTTTGAATATGATTTCTTATCTCGGTACACAACAAGGGAGACAATTTTTGGGTGATCAATCCAATACAATGATTGATACTAGTAGAAGAAGTTATGGAAGATGACATACTTCTAAAGTCTGTAGTCATTGTGGAAAGACAGAGTATATGATTGATACATGCTTTAGAAAGCATGGTTTTTGTGTCTAGGGATGTTGTATTTTATGAACATATTTTTCCATATCAAAAGGTTGAGGATACTAGCAATAAAACTAACAGTCCTAAGATGTTTTTATCAAAATCCTTTTACCGAAGACCAACCTGTTTTGAGTTAACCATCACAAGTCATTTTTGTACCCATTACACCCTATGATAATGTAGAAAACAATAGTAATAATGACCATGAATAAGACATTGAGGTTTCAGAAGAAATTTGCTCCCATATTGATCAAAACCTTAGTGAAACTCATGAAGCAATACAATCAATTCGAGTGAGTACCCGCAAAAGACCACCTGAGTATCTATAGGATTATGATTGTAATATCAATGTTTCCAATACATCTTCAAAATTTAAATATCATCTGAATTCAATTTTGTCTTATAATAAATTATCACCTTCTTTCACATCTTTTATTATGTCTATTTCTTCACATGTTGAGCCAAACACTTATTCTGAAGCTGTGAAACATGACTGTTGGAGAGAGACTATACAATGTGAGATATCTGCTTTGGAGTCAAATCAAACATGGGAGACTGCTCTTTTGCCTAAGGACAAAACTGTCATAGGTTGCAAATGGGTATTCAAAATAAAGTATAAGGCTGATGAAACTATGGAAAGGTATAAAGCAAGATTAGTGACAAAGGGATACATACAAATAAAGGGTATTGACTAACTTGAAACTATTTTCTCTCAGTAGCAAAAATGACCACTATAAGATTCCTTCTTTCTCTAGCTTCTATTTATAACTGGGAATTGAAACAGTTAGATATAAATAATGCCTTCTTGCATGAAGAGTTGAAAGAATATGTATACATGATTATTTGACTTCTATTTAACTAGGACAAGTTTGTAAATTAAAAAAGACTTTATATGGTCTGAAGCAAGCTAGCAGGGAGTGGTTTGCTAAATTATCAATTTTTATTTTTATTTTTGTGAGATATACTCAATCTATAAATAATCATTCCTTGTTCATTAATTCTTCTGAAAGATCTTTCAAGATGTTCATGCTCATAGAAGGATGATTAGAAGACTTATGTATGTCACTAAGTCCCGACCTGGCATAACCTTTTTTATTCAACAACTTCTTCATATTTTTGATAAGCCTACAATTACTCACTATAATGCAACAATTAGAATTCTCAAATATAATATTAAAGGAGCTCCAAGTCTTGACTTATTTTTCTCTTCCAACAATTTTGCCCATCTAAAAGCTTTTTGTGATAATGATCAGGGCACATGTAGTGATTCAAGACAATCACTGACTAATTTTAGTGTGTATCTTAAAAATTTTCTTATATCTTGGAAATCAAATAAGTAAGGAATAGTATCAAAGAGTTCATGTGAAGCTGAATACAGGACAATGACCATTGTTAGATGTGAAATTCAATGGCTAGTCTATCTTCTTCGAGATTTCAAAGTTCCTTTTGAGCAACCATCTCTTTTATATTGTGACAATGACTCAGCAAGATACATTGCAGCAAAACCAATGTTTCACGGGCGTAAAAAACATATAGAAATAGATTGTCACATTTTTAAAGAAAATTTGAAAAAACGTCTCATGCATTTGCTTCACATTTCATCCACATAGCAACTAGCATATATTTATATCAAAGCCTTAGGTCCTCATTCTTTCAAGAATATTTGTTCCAAGCAGGTCCCATCGATATTTGCTCTCCAACTTGCGGGAGGTTTCAGACGACATGGATATAATAAGGCTTTTAGAAGGAAACTAATATCAATTCTCAATTATGTGATTTTGTCTTTATGACATAATCAAATTACCACAAATTCTTTTCATTTGTTTTTATGACATTATCATATTGTAATATTTTTATTTATTTTCTTTATTTAACTACACCTAAAATAGGTATATTACTTGTATATATTCAGTCCTCTACTTTTGATAAAAAATATAGAAAAATAGAAAGAATATTTTCATTTTTGTATCTTTTATTAACCTCTTCATTTTATAATATAATATTTATATATAGAAAAACAAAAAAAAAAATTCATTCTCATATCTTTTGTTCATATCTTCATTTTACAATATTATATTTAATTCATAATATTAATAAATACCAAAAATAATAAAATAATAATTACTTTTCATATAAAATTAAAATAAATAATAGATAAAAAATAAAACATATTTTTAATTATAAGATCATACTTATCACGAAGGCATAAAATATTATAGATCCTAATAGCAGTTCTAGATAAACCTAGGAAATTTTATATCTCGTTTGGTTTCCTCTTTAATATATATATATATATATATATATATATATATAT
>Ga0209489_106639_pt1 | contig 18337 bp, 13 predicted proteins | sample SiratrowhiteBW_FD_187527 | JGI IMG/M metagenome (GOLD analysis project Ga0209489, IMG submission 187527) | Root nodule microbial communities of legume samples collected from California, USA - Siratro white BW (SPAdes) (version 2) | ecosystem: Host-associated > Plants > Roots > Nodule | place...
TATATATTATACAAAATTTTAAATGATATAGTTATTATTATAATATGAGATGTTACAACTTTGAATATTTATAGTTTTCGTGTTTAGTTTAATTAAAATTTGGTAAAACAATTAGATTTAACATTATTAAATTGTAATATATTGTTTTGAATGATTATTTTGACTACAAATACTTGAAGGTAAAATTTGAATTACAGATGTCTATAATTAGTTATTTTAAACTTAATAAAAATATTTAAACTCATAATTTTTTGGTACATCAAATAAGTGAATTACCATTTCCTGCATGGATCACTGATAAAAGTATAAATAACGCTATTAGTGGATACTAATTTTGATCTTAAATTATTTATGGAGACTGTTATCCTTTATTCATTATTTGTTTATAATTTTTTTAAATAGATAGCAATCAAAAGCTTATTATACTTTAACAAAAAAAGGTACTCAAGAAATCAATTAATACTGCTTAATGTTATACGAGCAATTACTGGTTTGACTTATTTATACCCTTTTTTACATCTTATAATTTTAAGTTTGAATAAAAAATATTCAAACAAATTTTGTTTGATTGTAAATGATTAGTTATGATTTTTCAATACATAAACATTATCTAATAATTTTAACTCTAAAAAATAATTATTATTATTATATTTCTAAACGTGTGTAGCAAATTAAACGAAAGTGTACTAGTTATTAATGAATCATAATATTTTGATTATAAATTAAGAGGATATTAATATACATTAATATGAGTAGATATCTTTTTAACTTATTTATAATTTTCATTAACTAATGAAAAATACTTTAGAAACTATTTATTTGTTTTAAAATATTTGAGCAGGTGAGTGTATTTCTACTAGTTTTCCTCCTTCAAACTAATATAGGTCAACAAGAGAAAGGTGTTGACCGAGTGCAAGCCACGCGTCGAATTTTGATTGCCTGAAGTTTCGGAGTGGATCTCCTGCGTCGTAGACGATTACGGTAAATAATGATATTGTTTTATATATAAATATTTTGCTTTCTCTTTGTCCCAGGGGTAGAAGCTCAACCGTTTCGCTTTCAATCGAAGAGAAGAACAAAGATTCAATTCATGGCGGCTGCAAAGCTTCAAGCTTTATGGAATCACCCAGCTGGGCCCAAAACCAGTGAGTTTTTGGCATTCATTTTGTGGAATTCGTTCGTTTTTATTTTTTCTGTATATGTTGTGTTCTGGTGGTTCCGATGTTAATTGTTCTGTGGTTGAATTTTTTTTATTTAATCAGCGACAGTTGACTTAAATTACGAATCTTGATTCAATGATCTGATTAAAACTCACGTGCATTGCTTGGTTTATAACCTTATTTAAAAAAAAAAAAATTAACCTAATTTAGCTATGGGTTGCGATTTTTTTTTTTAGGGTCTAAAGGGTTACACAAATGTCTGGAGGATATTTGGATTGTTGGGATTCGTCTATTAATTTAATTTCTGAACACTAGGGGAGGGTTGGGTAGATATAATTGATATGAATGACCTGCAAAACTTGATTGCTCATATTTTGTCATCTGGTAAAAAGAAGATATCAACAAACAAACTTGTGCATGAAAATGAGTTGCTGTTTTGAAGGGTCATCTCCAAATATCAACTTTTTTTAAGCATTATTTTTTGTTGGAATTTGTGTGGAAAAGCTGGAAATGAAATTCATGTTTTCAGTCAGTTATGATATGAATCTAAGGAATACATTTGGAACCTGAATTGGTCATTGTGTAAAGGTAAATGAAGGTAATTAGTTTTGGAGTTGCAGTTGAAAAGATAAAAAATGTTGAATGCAGTCCTGTCAATTATATGCATAGATTTCCCTGTGTTATACAACTATCTGTCATTATTTTCCCCCTAATTCAAATTGTTGTCACTTTTAATGTTTCTAGTGATCGTATTATTATTATTAAGTATTAGCATTGTCATTGTCAACCTAAGCTAGTGCATGAACTGACCACTTGCTTTATGCAGTTCACTTCTGGGCACCTACCTTTAAATGGGGCATCAGCATAGCTAATGTTGCCGATTTCTCTAAACCACCTGAGAAACTTTCCTATCCTCAGCAAATAGGTATGCATGTACATAAACAGCTGCATTTACTGCTATCTACTTTATACCCCTCTGACTCTGACTGTCCCTCTCTCTCTCACACTCCCCCATGCTTTTGTTTTTCGCTTGTATTTGATTCTTATGTACATATGCAATGTTCATGTCTGGGTTCCTCCAAAGGTGCGGATAACACTTTGTATTCAAGTTGCTAGCAATTTAAACCTCATGCACCAGGGTTCATTTACATCTATACTTTGGTAAATGTTTTTTTTGTTTTTATGCAGCGGTCGCAGCTACTGGAATTATCTGGTCACGTTACAGCACTGTTATCACTCCTGTAAGTTTGGTTTTCTTAGAGACGGATTCTTTTAACCAGTGCAGTAAATGATGATGTATTTTTTTGACACTGATGATCATTTATGGACCTCCAATGCAAGTGGAATTTCATAATTTTGTTTCATTACCTTCATTATAGTACTTCCAAGCATAATTGCAGGTTGTGGTTGCATAATTCTCTTTTCAAGTATTGCAAAAGTATGACATCAATGAGGCTATAAGATGGTACTTCTAATATACAATTTGGATTCTAACCTTAAATTTTGGCTCCATGGTGAAATTGAATAATGAGATAATTATATAGCTCGTTTAGACATTCTTTTCTTCATAAACTTTTGCGTCTCTTAGTCTTTTATCCTTACTTTTGTTCTGAAAGTTTTCTGTATACCAAGCAGCTCCTCTTCTCTATCGGAACCCCCCTCTCTCTATGCGCTTTATCAGGCTTTGTGTAAAAACTGGAGCAGACAAGAATTATATTTTGGATGATGGAGCGGAATGGAAAGATATTAGTCGTCATTGTTTGGAATTGTTTAAAGAATACAATGGCATGGGGCCTGATGAAATATGTTTCATTCCGTTCCATATATCTATTTTCATCCGCTCAATCTGATGAAATATGTTTCATTCCATTGCAATGCAATGCAATGGAATCAACATATTGTTCACTAGCTTTGTCACCATTCCATTCACTTCCCTGATAAACTTTACTGTATTCCAATATAAAATATCTAATAAAACAATGATAACTTTATTATATTTCATTCTCTCAATTTCCATCTCATTCCACTTATCATAGATATATATTCAAACAGTCATAGACTCTAATTTAATTCGGTGGTATCTGGGTACTACTTTTATTGCATGACTGTTACTTTATGAACTTTTGCTTACTGATCATACTATGCCGCTGAAGAGAAGAGTGAGAAAAATGGAAATTACTTAAATAGTGTTTGTTTTTGGTGGTGGAAAGGTGGTGTAAAGTGCAGTTTTTTGCATTCTCAGAACATTTATCAAAATTATTTTTGTGTTGCAGAAAAATTGGAACCTGTTTAGTGTAAACATTGCAATGGCAGGGACAGGCTTATACCAACTCTCACGAAAATTGCGGTACGGGGTATTTTTCTTTTTTTAAGTTTTGGATGATTTCTCCTCCCCAAGACCTTGAGATGGAGGGTTCTACACACAGATTCTTCCTCGTCTGATAATAAGGCCGCATACATCTCACCTTGCCCTGTTCCCCGAAATAATGGGAATCTCATAAGCCACGCCATGAATTTTATCAACAATAATAAAGTTCAGTTTTTGAAATGTAGTATTATTGGGTCTGATTTATCAGAAAAATAAAAGGCGACAGGGAGGGAACAAACGCAGTACATTGTCAAATGAAACTATGCTTTGTGATAATCTCCATTATACTATATTAACTTCTGCTACTTTTCAGGCATGATTATTCCTCTGAGGCTGCTGTCACGAAAGAATGATGCCAATTATTTCTTGTTTTTGTGTACTTGGAAGCTGATGCCCAGGCTGTAGTTTCAGTTTTTCCTCGTACAATTGTATTTATACTTTTGGACCTGTAGTTCATTTGTACTTTTACAAGTTTCAAACCGTTGAGAAGCATTCTCACTTGTGTGTTACTACTGTATTTGATTATGGTAAAATAAGGGAATCAAGATTAGCGGGCAACTGAATGCAATTGGCCCCTAATGGGCGTCTTTGATATTTGTTGTTATCATTATCCAGACAAATTCTTCCTCCACCCCCATATCCTCTTCCTGCACCCCCATATAATTTTTTTATTCCCTGACTGCCTTCATGAAATTACATAAATACTCTCTCCTTCGTTTTTTGAAATTGTGAACCGGATGGGGGTGCATCCGGTTCTCATTTTAAAAAAAAAATACAAACCGGATAATTCCATCCGGTTCTCAACCCAGCAGATCGGAAAATCTTTAAATTCGCCGTCGACAGCTCCCAAATCCCAAATCAACTACTCTAATCATCAATATCACCTACTAATTGCTAATAAACATCACAAATTGGTTACCTAATGCTTCTATGAAGGATTAATTGAAAGATTTTGAATAACAAAGGAACGAAAGTTGCGAATGGCTTACCTAAACCGGACGAAGGTTCTCTTAACCGGATGGCTAGCTAACGAAACGGTTGAAGGAAGTATTTGGCTCACTTTGGACGATGTTTATTAGCAATTAGTAGGTGATATTGATGATTAGAGTAGCTGATTTAGGATTTGGGAGGCTGTCGACGGCGAATTTGAGGATTTTTCGATCTGCTGGGTTGAGAACCGGATGGGATAGTCCGGTTTGTATTTTTTTAAGAAAATGAGAACCGGATGCACCTCCCATCCGGTTCACAATTTCAAAAAACTGTAAACCGGATGACCTGGTCATTCGGTTGGGAAGGGGAGGGGTTTTATTAAGATAGGGGTATTTATGTAATTTTATGAAAGACAGTTATGAAATAAAAAAATTATATGGAGGTGCAGGAAGAGGGTATGGGGGTGGAGGAAGAATTTGTCCATTATCCATAGGTCTTAAAGCGATCACACTTGCGGTCAATCTGTCACTTGATCCTGCTAGCATTTTTGCGAACAACGAATTTGCTTGAGAATGCCTGAAAGGCTGAAAATTCTGCTCATTAAGTGCTGATATAATCAAATAACATTAAGATACGATGATGATGAAAATCATTAAACGGAGTATCAAATGTTGTGTTTATCTTTTTCAAAACTTTCATGTCATTAGTACTAATATTTTATCATTTTATTTTTCTAATATTTTCTTTATATTAAATAAAAATAAATAGTAGATAGAAGCTAAAACAGAAATAATTTACAGAATTAAAATATATTATTGTACAAGAATTAAAAGCAAAAAGAATATAGTTTATCAAAACAAACAAAAGTGATTTTTTTTGTAAGGATGAAAAGGTATTTATGATTTAAACTACATACTATTATAAAATGATTGATTCCATATCAGTATGAAATAGTGACTGGTCAAACATGATCAGTTAGAAAACTTTAATTTTAAATAGAACTTTGAATAGATTATTAGATCAAGATAGACACTAAAAAAAGATTAGCATGAGTTTAAAAATGACTCAGAAAACTTTAATTTTAAATAGAACTTTGGATAGATTAATAGATCAAGATGGACACTAAAAATGATTAGCACGAGTTCAAAAATTACTCGGAAAAATTTATTAGGTTAGGTTTATATTAAATTTTATGAAATGTTACACTATTAATAATTTTATATAAAAATGAATTTTGTCAATTAATTATATTTAATTTATAGCTTTATATTATAATGATTATATATTAAAATTTATTAAAATTAATAATAATGAAATGATAAAATAGTTTATATTTGAATATATTTAAAAAATATATATTAGATTAATTTTGATTTATATATATGAAACATCAAATAATTTTATATTAATATAAAATTTTAAATATATAATATATGTAAAATATTTTTTTTCTCAGAAACAGTTTTTGAAAAATGTCATTAAATCCAAAGATATTAAATAATTTTGTTATTTGATATAAACTATAGGAGTGTAATTTATTTTTTTTTGTATTTAGAATTAGAAATTGATTTTTTTAAATACAATTATTTAAACAAAATTCTAGCAATGGATAATGGATTTTCTTTGTTGCACTATCACTGCTCACCACATCACCAATGTCAACAAGCAGAGTCATACACACTTTGCATCCTAATCACCTGCCAAGTCATTATGACTTTATAAAACATGTCTTGATAGGTAGTGTTTGTTTCTCACTGGTCAGTATCAAAGTGCAACTAGATGAAGTGCAAAACATAAAATTAGGGATCTAAAATGCTCAATAACATAAACGTTTTAATAAAATAAAGTGAGAAGATAATGGAGATAAAATCATATTTAATGAATAATAATATATTGTGTGGGCATAAAGTGACTTGCACTAGCTATACCAATAAACTAAAACCAGTGAGACGAAAATGATAAAGAATTACGCTAAAAGAGACTAAAGGAAAGTACTTGAGCATATAATTATTCTATATTTATATGTTCGTGTCCCACAAATAAAAAAAAAAAAAAGGTGTGTTTTAAACTCTTTAAACAAGAATGTTCATGTTTTGTTTAGTTATGAGTGGATGGAATTAAAAGTCTTTTTATTCTCAAGAAGACAACAAATTCTTTTTCATCTTACAATAAATGCAAGAATGTACACTATCAAAGTACTTTCCCATTTTTGTCAATTTGAAACTCACTTTAACATGTTAAATTCCAATAGAAAAGAAAGAGAGGGAATAACATTTTTTTTTTAATCTATGCGGTCCATTATTTTATATTATTTTTACTCTCTCAATGGGTTCTCCTCCAGTATCTTGTTCTCTCTCTCTTAACATAAAAATTATAACTTCAATTTTTTTAGCAACTTGAATATAATATCATATTCTTCTAAAAAAATACTTTAAGTAACTCATGATTTATTCAAGTACTTGTAGAACATGTTGAGATACTCTAAGAATTGAACATATTTTAATAAATTTAGGATAATTCATGCGCGTATGCAAAGATAATACATAACTTTTGTAAATTTGATACAATTTAAATGTTATAGAAATATTTTTAAAAAATACAAGTTTTACCAATGGGATTTTTACCTCTAAATTATACAAAATTAATGAAAATAAACTTAAAAAATAAATTTTGATCTTGTAATATTCAAAATTTCTTTTTATCATTGTGAAAACACAGTTAATTATGAAAATGTATAATTAATTATGTTAATATATAATTAATTTTATTTGTCTATATTTAAGAAGATACATAGTAAATATACATAATTAATCTTGTTGGAAGTATACTTTATATATCCAAACATGATTAAGGATTTACTTTACATAAAACATATAATTGATTATATGAACTAAAATTAAAAAATTGTGGTCTAAACTTTCATCAATATCTTTATTATTATTATTATCATATTTTTTCTTTCTCACAATCACCCTATTATTTCCATTATACCAACTAAGTACATTTTCAACAAAACTATTAAAGTTGCTATCATTGTTAATATCACAACTAGCTTCATCAGTATTATTATCACATTCATCATCATAGTCATTATATTTATTCTTTTATTATTTATGATGTTGTTGCTTTTGTCATTTACATTCTTATTGTCACTTTCACATCATTGTTATCATAATCTTCATTTTACTCAACAACTTCCTTCAAGCACCAAATATAGTTAATGTTTTCCTTATTCTTATTTATCATGTTACTACTTTCATATCTTATATGAAATTAAAAAAAAAGTTTATTTATTAGGAATGAAAAAACAAGTTTATTTCTTTAATCTCATTTAAACCACATAACTTTATCCTTCTACCTCTCCATTTTTCTTAAGCCAATGGACTTCTATTCTTCACATATTTTCAGAACATGCTTTTTTAAGTTTGGTGTGTCTCAGATAATATTCTGCTCTGTACTCATACAACAAATTAATTAGTATTATATCAATTCAAAAGGCAAAATTATTCAATTATAGTCTGTAGGACAACAACAAACAGATCTTTGTCAGGAATCTTAATTTCTAAAAAATTCAATGTAACTCCACACGATTGTAGGTTCAAAGTCCAGAATATCCTATTTCAATAAATATCTGGACAAAAATATGTCCAATGATTGGGAAAATGGGTACACTATCCGTTCAATACATATTACTTTCAGCGCAGCAAGGACACTGAGTAAAAAAATCCACATTAAAACCATGTGCCATTACAATAATCCAACCTACAATAACCAGTGGTTGAACATAAAGCCAGGGAAAATTCTCTTCCGTCAGACAAATGTATAACTGAACCATTTACGTTCTCACGTTCTCACTAACGGGAGAATCATGAGACCCCTGTTCATTTTTCATTACCACTCAAGCGTCAGTGGCCATCTCTTGTTTGATTAGTTTTTGAATCAGAATCATGTTCATCTTCGTGTGATGTCAAGCCCAAACTTAAATCCAACGTGCTTTCATTCAGATCTTGACGCACCACCTGATTTTTGTACTGAGACTGAAAAATACAAGACCGAAGTCACTAGTTTTACATATCATTATTAAAACAAAATGGGATCAAGTCCTTCAGTTCAGTAGTCCCTGCTGTGAATTTTTAATTTAGTAACAGAGAACATATTTGAGACATGCAGACCACTGAATTACATGATAGTAATGCCCAATCCATAAATTTTCAAATAGCCTAATGCTTCTTTGAACTCTAAAAGTTGTCCAAAATTTAAAAAGACATATGAGAACCATCAATCATCATTGTCAAATTTTAACCGCATTAATGATTTCCATTCATCAATTTATGCGGGCTGCAATTATTCCCTTGCAGAAAATACCTTATAAAAAAGGAAGAAAAAGTAAAGACACATGACGCAAACAAAGAAACACACAAAGCTTTACCTGACTTTCATCCATTGGAACATCATTTATGTCAGGCTTTTCATCCAAAGTTTCATTCTTGCGAGCTGGCTCTGCTGCACCCGAATCAGCATCAATTGATTTAGATTCTTCAACCTTCTCAGCACCCTCATTTTCGGCAGCCTCATTTCTCTGCTCCTCTAGTAAAGCAACCTGCAACATTAGACTACCCAGGTTATCACCCCTTCCCAACTTCAGTGCCACTGGACAGAATAGTATCAATTCATTATCATTACTAAAAGCATGAAAATTTGAATAATTCATCAATAGTGCAAGTGTGACTACAAATGGCTTCAAGTACACCATGGATCAAAAGCACTGGCTGGTCCAGCATAGTTACTTTATAACGTTGAATATGATTGGTTCTGTGACAAGTTTTAAAGACAACTCACAAATACAGCACTGATTCGAAAGCAAAATCACTTGTGGTTCTTGTTCTGCGAATGCATTCATAGGAAACAAGATAAACACCAATGATGTTGCACATACCATTTCCAACATTAGAGGAAACTGTAAAACGCCCAATGCAACCCTATAATAAATCTACAACAATACACCAGGGAATCATGTCCCACAATAAATAATGAGAAGAAACATCTTCAGACAAACTGTTGCCAACTGCATCAATACCACCAATCTGAAAATCATACCACTAATGCATGACAAAACACATTAGATTTAGCAAACTACAAATGCATCTAGATAATTAAAAGAATGAACCTCCATTTTAGCCCTTGCGACTTTTGGAACAGCAAGTTGGCCCTTGAAAGATTATTACATCAATTTGGTTTTTGACATCAAATTTATTCCATAAGTGACTGTTTATCAGGACCAACAACTTTATGTCATTGCAAAATTGATTTTGATAATATTTTAAGGAATAAATTGGGGGTTTATGGTTAATAATATTATTACGCTGGTTGTCTTTCCTATAATGCAATACTACAATAGAAGAAAGCTTATCAAGAAATGATCGACTAAAAATCCTACAAATGTTTATCAGGAAATGGGATTATATTACAGATGTTCAGAAATGAGATCAGCTATCCACCTATAATGGATGCTTGTTTGGTTGAGTTAAATCCTCACAAATAATCACTTGTTTTTGTCAGTTTTCTGAGAAAGCTCTTCGAAAGAAAAAAAAATATCTCAGAAAAATGTTGCTTCCAATCACATGCACATTCAGCTAAAAAACATCTTCCATCAAGGGAAATTGAATACCCCTGCCCCAAAAAAGAATATAGAAACAAATTAATGAAAACCAATTTGGCTGTGTGCATAGTCCTCACAAATGGATCCTCTTTTCCATTAAACTCTACTTAGGGCCACAAATAACTATGAAAATATATCCTTCCTTTCCATCTCCATAAAAGCAGTCCTGCTCTCCAATACTTTGTTTCTCACTCCCCTCCCTTTTTCTTATTCATAGAATTTAAGTTCAGATATTTGAGTGTTTGAGAAACGTTATCTTTTTGCACTAGAGTTGTTATTTTCATCTATCATATATAAATTGTACATTTGCAGCTGTCATTTGTTTCTAAATCCCAGCCTTGGACAAAACAAACCCACTTTTTCTATAGTTTTATCATTGATTACCTTCATTTTATCATCACTAATCACCTCCAGTTCAAGAGTAAATTCCCATCTTTAATTACCATTCTAAGAACTTGGACACTCGGGATAGTAGAAGAAAGGTGGGGAGGGGGATAAAAAATCATGTTTCTTAACCTTGATTCTAGTTTCTTCAAAGTTTTGACCAACTGATAGCTCACGCAGTAACGCAAAGTGGGCAGTAGTTTCATTTAATGAAATCTAGGAATATCAAGATGGCTAGGTAATTTAACCTCCCTCCCAAATAAATTATTTTTGTAGGAATTAAAAAACTTATCTGTTATATCTGATATTTTTGACACACAAAAAATAACCAAAATAAAGATGCATCTTCTTGATCAGCTGATTGGCAATCCCACCCAAAAGTATACCTTAAAAATTGAAATACTCACAGATACACATTATCTCAAATTAAATTAAATCCCACCAACTCGATTTGAGTTTCTCAACTCCCAAAACACAAATCTTAATCCGTATAAAAAGAAGATAAGAAAGCTACTGTTAAAATCAGTTGCTTGTAATCTCATTGTTCCCGCATTTCCTATCATTCATGACCTTTTATAAATAAAAATAATCAGAAAAAGATTAACATCAGGAAACAAGTTTCAATCGTGCTCCAAGAAAAGGGGACAAGAAGGAAACAAGAAAAACAGAACAAGACACAAATTATCAGGATATTGTAGTCACTACTACAAGCAATCCATACCATCCAATGTAAAAAACACTTCACGAAAACATCACTGATGTTAGTATTAAACCCTAAAAATAATCTAATCAAGAAGCGAGGGGAACAGTGTAATTTGAATACCGGAACATATTTGAACTTCCTCCTCCGAGGCGGTTCTTCGGGTTGCTCCGCCGGCGCATCCTTGGCGTTACCGTTTGCAGTGGCGGTGTTGGAGTTGTTGTTGTTGGTGGTGGTGTTGTGGCTTTGGGTGATAGGGGTCCACTTGTAGAGGAGAAGATGATGAGAGGTGTTGGAAGAATGAGAGTGGTTGTGATTGTGATTGGTGTTGGAATTAGAGGAAGCAGGAGAGGGTGTTACGTGGATCCATTGCTTCTTCCACTTCCGCACCGGTCCAGTGAACACCGTGGCCGGTCCATACCGAGTCGAGGACCGTCCTAGTCGGGCCCCAACTCCCTCCATCTATACCAGATCTGCCTCCGATCCGCCTCCGCCAAAACAAACACGCGCCCTTTTTTCAGTTTCTTTTTTCTTCAGATAATATTTTGATTTTTCTTCCAATTTTTTTCTTCGCTACAAAAACCCTCTCCTTCTTTCTCTTTCTCTCCCTACATAAATACAAAACACTGTCTTTTCTTTCCCGTCTGGGTCAGAGAGATCCCGTCTTCTCATTTATGCTTTGGCCAATCAGGACCGTCCATAGTGCCTGTTGATCTTATTGCAGCGGGTCGGATCGGGTCGGCTTTAAGTTATAACCATTCCCATTTTTATTGATCGGAACCAAAATTTCATGAGTTCAGTTTTTAAATTGAATTATATTTTACTATATTCAACAATTTTAACATCATCATCATCATCATCATCATCATTATTATTATTATTATTATTATTATTATTATTATTATTATTATTATTATTATTATTATTATTATTATAACCGACATAAGATACACAAGCATCATAATTTGAATTGTTGTTTTATATAAATTAAAAAAAAAAAAAAACTAGAGAGTCATGCATACACAAAATCTGATAGCCTTTTTCAGATATGCTAGTACAAAGGCATGAATCAAAGTAAAGAAAGAAGAAAGAAAAGACACATGATTGTTGCATTGATTTGTCCTACCCACTGAATCCATATATCACTTTTGGGGTTTCATTGATATTTTACTAGAAAATAGTGGTGACAAAAAAATAATTTGTACTTAATTATTTATACTTGTCTCTCTAGACAATTTATTCAAAATTTTTTACATAAATATTTTCAAGCTTTATTCATTTACTAAATATTTTACAAAATAATTAAAGTTTGTCATATGTTTTAAAAGATATAGTAAAATATTTCAAAGATAAATTCTTTAATATTTTAGGTTAAAGTTTATTGATTGTTCTTTCCAAAAACTTAGACATAAACATGGGTAAACAATGGGTTGTAAGTTTTATAATGAGACAAAGGAACACATCTGAAACCTTCAATATCACAGACAAAGAGGATGATTCAATATTTTGGCTTTGGTAAACTCAGTCAAAAGATTTAATGCAGCTCACTTTGTTCAGGAATTTATATAGCTTTTACTGTTACCATTAGAACAGGATTAAGTCAGCTCTAGAATTACAACAATTAAGTTATTTTCTCATAACAATATTTACCTACTCAATACAACTATATAAAGTAATAATTACAAACTAAATTGTTGGAGAGTACCAAGCGGGTTGGTTTTGTTTACTGAATCTAGTAAATTTAATTATATTTTTTATATAATTTTTTCATTACACATATATAATTAAAATAAATATTTCATTTCGTATTATTTATTATTTTGTTTAGTATTAAAAAAATATCTCTCACTACTTATTAGGATGTATTTGCTTCTGGATATGGACAGGAAGATATTTACTCCTATTAAAGATAAGCACAAAAAAACTATGTGAAACAAATTCCTTATGTGAACTTTCATTACCATGTTGAATTTGGAAGGAATAAAATTATAATTGATTATATACTTAATATTTTATTATAATTTTGTTTTTTAAATAAATAATTAAATAATAAATATGTTATAATTTTAGTTATTAAATTGTATTATAATTTTTATTTATATTTTAAAAATTATTTTTAAAAGTTATTTCATAAATTATCTTTTAAATATATAAAATATAAAAATACTTTTTGTTTCAATTTTTTTCTCTAGTTAGTGATATTGAATTCTAAAAATATAATTTTCCCTTAATATATCATTTAGATTGACCCATAGGTAACAGTCATGACCTTTCCTCAGGACAGATAAAGAATATGACACTGACAAGTGACAATGAATACCTAGTCATCAATATCCTTATATCACCTCCAAAGTTATTTCCTAGGGTTAAAGTAGAGAATCTTGCAACCTATTTCTTTTCTCCATGTAATCTTTCAAATTCTCTATCACCAACACTTTTTTAAAGTTTGATATTGTTGGCTATTGATTTTGATGTTGTTTTGAGTTCGGAATGAAAATCAAATACCCCTGATCTTGAATGTGCCATAGTGGTTCTAGCTAAATCAAAGGTCCTTCTTCATGATCACTTTGCTTTTGATTTAGTGTTTGAGGAAGTTGTGGAATTGTTGGGTGGAAAATCTTATATTTGTATTTTCGAAATCTCAACTGAAAATTTGGTAATTTGAATCTGAAATTGTTGTGGTGAGGCTACATGTACCAAGGGAAGGGTGGAATAGAAAGTTCATTTTCTTTTTAACGTATTGATTTATGATGAGAGGGTGAGAAGAGAAAAAATAAGCTTTAAGTTACGCTCTTTTCGAATACCCTTCTCTTCTCTTACGGTGAATATTTGGTACGTTTATGCATAAAATATTTTAAGTTAAGCTTTTAAAACTAGTTCACATATATTTTCAAACATAAAATATGTAAAAACTCTTATGATTTTCAAACTCAAATAGTTTAATTTTTCTATCGTGATTTTATGTGTTTTTGTATAAGGTGCGTCATTCATTAGTTATTACATTTGATTTTATTTTATGACAACTTGCAAGAATCCAACTCATCAAATCTTAACTAGCTCCCATTTGAATTTTTTATATAAATAATTTCGAACACGAATTCTATTTATTTTGTTAATTCCCTGTTTGGCTTGCTTTCAAAATTAAGTTAGGGTGTTTAAAACGCATTTCAACAAAATTGGACACTTAAAGTATTCTAAAATTAAATCTTTATTTACAAGGGAGGGAAACATACATGTAATAACTAAGAAGAGGAAAAAAATTAAAACTAATTTATTATATATTTCTTAGACGTTTTTTTCTTTTGTTTGGAAATTTTTTCTTTTTAAAATTTGTTTTTTAGTACAGTAAGTTTTAGGAATGGGATTTGTTATCCTTTTAACATATATATTTATACTTTATAAAAGGTGGAGGATATTTTGAACATCATTTTTGAAAATAGTAGTTTCAAATTTTAAGGTAAAATAATATTTTTTTTTTCTAAAAACAAAATAGTTTTATGGTTAGAAGTTACAAGATTATTTTTTAATAATAATATAAAAGTATCCTGCTACCATTTTATTCTTTCATGTATCTACATTTTTGAGTTACAAATAGATTGATAAAAAGTAATATAAAAACCATTGATGAATAATTTTCATTAAAAAATTGGATGGGTTATCTTTCGTAAACTTTACTATTTCAACCGTATTTTTTCATGGTTCTGAAATCTTCAGAGGATTAACTTCAATATCACTTAAAAATCAAACTTATCGCGTTAATAGAAGAATAATTTTTCTTTATAATAAATAATAGTAATTTGTATGTAGATTTCATACACGAGTCTTTATTCATTTTAAGAAAATGTTTTAGAAATAAACTTGTTTTGAAAAAGAAAAGCAAAAAGCTTTTTTTTTTCGTTTAAATTGGTTTTTTCGCCTTCGGTTATTGTCGTTTGAGCCCATTTTGGTTAATTTGTCATGGGATTAAGTGGCTATTAACTGGCCTTTTGTTGTTCCAATTGTAAATTGTCTAGATTAATAACTTCAATAGTTTCTAATTAAAGGCTTGTATTCACTTTACTTTTTTAAACAAAAACAATTGGTGAAAGATTTCATTAATATTTGGTCTCATTATCTGGATACCAGAATTGAAAAGTGGTGAATATTTTATCCACATAAAGTTTGTTTCCCATGATGTGCCACTGAGTTACAGAATTCATTTTGGTGGACCACTAGGCATAGGAAATTGGAGGTAGACCAGTAAACGTCTCTGAAAATATTGTGCTAAATGAAAATTGAATTCGAAGGCTGCACAGATAATAGATCATTTGCCATGTGCTAAGAGACTGATTCTCTATCTTCACTGTACATTTTTTTTTCACATTATGTTCTCAAATAAATAGAAGAATGCTAGAAAATAGCAATGAACTTTGCTTACTAGTTGCCACATCTATGATCTACCTAAAAGACAAAAATATGCCAGAGCCGTGCATCAGAAAAATTGTTCTCAAGCACTTTTTTGGCCAAGGCTAAGGCACTTCACATAATCATTCATCAACTCCCAAGCTCAACCACCAATAAAAGAACTTGTACATAACAACACTAAGAATGTGACTTCAATTACACACCAAGGTTATCGAAATTAAACAAAGCTGTCAAATGGCTAGTTCTGAAACCAGCATTAGAGGCATAATCATCATCTCTGCAATTCTGTGCTTTGACAGGTCTCACTTCAAATCCGATGGCCCTATTAGGAAACAAAGACTCAGAAGACAAAGGTGATGATACCCTTTTGGTTGCTACTGCATTAGTTGTTCGCTTGTAAGCACCGAACCACTTGGCTTGCATGTACACATTTCTCCTCCATGGTGGTACGTGCAGGTTCATTCTTTTCATGGAACCCTTAATAGCAGTGCACATTAGTCTCGCAACCTGTTTCAGCTCATCCACTTTACCCACAAATATCAACGGGAAAACGTCTAACAAGGCAGAATATTGATTTGTGGGACGAGCTATTTCGAATTCCAAAGCAAGGCAAATTTCAACTACGTAACGTTTTCCCTTCAAATTGACATCAATGTACTCATAATTACCAGCTGTTAATGTTCCATTTTTCTCCCACTTGGATTTGCAGAGCCCTACAAAGAGATGGTACAATTCAGTAACAACTTCATACAATTATAAACATATACATATCCGTATATATGCGGCATCTTTGCATATAAAACTATTGGCATACCAAAAAAAAAGAACATCATAAAAAATTTGTGTGGATACTATAACATAATAATTTAAGGATAAAATATAACTGTTATACTAACCCGCATCAAAACCTTTTTCCCTCATCTGAGACATCAATTGACGTTTGGAATTGTTCCCAACAACTCCACACGCAGCTTCAACCTCTCTCCTAATTTTTTCTTTGGCTTCCCTTTCATCCTCGTCATCCTCTACATTTTCTGAAAGCAAATTCCGCAACATTTCCATCTTCTCCAAATCAGACCACTCAGCTTCCTCAAGCTGTTCTTCACCGCGCTCTTCCTCAAACGGAATAACGCCGCCCACTTCTTCTTTTTCTGCCGTTATCTCGTTCTTCTCCATGAAAGACTTAACGAGATCAGACAAATCGGTTAAACTCTCCGGCGAGTGCTCGCTCCCGCTGCTCTCGCAGAGCCTCACGCGTGCCACGTCAGCATCAAACGCTGCTGCCACTCTCTGAAACCTCACGGGAATCCTTGCCATGTCTGAAAAATTATTATGCACCCTTTTCTCTGGTTTTCACAAGTATATAGGGATAGGGAAAATAAAGCAATGGTGGGGGTTACACTGTGTTATTGCTACATGTGACGTTGAAATGTTGACATTGTGTCTACATGAAGAAGAGGGAAATGGCATCATTATTTATACATAAATGCTGAACTGAAACAATGGAGGATTTTTTAATTTTTTCTTTTATTAATTAAAACTTATGAATGTAGGCCAATTATTGAACTGGTTTGGTGAACCTGATCTCGAAAAGCGTCCAGGTTCAGTGGGAACTGTTATTCAAGGAATGAACATTAACATTAGTACACTGCTTCTAATCAAAGAAGATTAAGCACAGTCAAAATTCAAAGTTTGTTTGTACAATTACATTACTTATCTCATTGTCATCGTTATGGGAAAGGAAAGTTTGCTTGTAGTTTGTTCTTGAAAATACTTTTATTATAATTTCAGTTACTTCTAACTTTTGTATCATAAAATTAAAACGATATCTTTATTTATATTTATTATTATTATTTTAATATAATATTTTGTTATAAAGAATAGTTGTCAAATGAATGTATGTAAAGAAAAAAAGTGGATGTCAAAAAATAAATTTTCAAATTAAAACAAAATAAAACACGTATTTTGTTATTATATAGATTACATCACATGATCCTTTAATTTTTTATTTTTTATTTTTGTAGATATGTCTTTTATTTAAATCATTGTCCTAGTGCGACTTGCTCAACGTAGATAAAATCTATTTAAGATTTATTAAGTAAAAGATAGACACAGATTTTAAATTAATATAACATTTCTATTTAAAATTTGATTTTGAGAATATCTGTTTTTGAATTAAGTACAAGGTTAAATTGATCGAATATATCAATAAATTAGTTTATTCCATCCATGTGTAAGTACTCCTGATAAAATTCAGGATGCGTAATCTATATTAATGTAGCTTCGATAAAAATAGGCAAATAATTATATGTATTATTCATTCTCATTTATTTTTAATTGCGGAAATTTATTATTTATTGACAAAAGATGTTTTCATTTCGGGGACAATTGGCATATATTAATAAGTTTTACTTTTCTGTACTATAAGTTCCTTTATAAGGTTAATTTTAAAAAGAGTGGCACGAATGTCAACAATGCAAAATAAATACACATAAATTTGTACAAATATACAGTAAGGTGAGTTCTGTTTGGTTAATTATCAACCTATATATATAAAGTAAAAAAGTATAAAAATCAAAATCAAAATAAGACTATTTGAGAAACTAAAAAGATATTTAAACCATAATATCACCATTGAAATCATATTATCTTATTAAACTGTATTTAAGTGTTTTTCAATATATATATATATATATATATATATATATATATCTATATATATCTATATATAA
>Ga0209489_106640_pt1 | contig 18334 bp, 12 predicted proteins | sample SiratrowhiteBW_FD_187527 | JGI IMG/M metagenome (GOLD analysis project Ga0209489, IMG submission 187527) | Root nodule microbial communities of legume samples collected from California, USA - Siratro white BW (SPAdes) (version 2) | ecosystem: Host-associated > Plants > Roots > Nodule | place...
TGAATGAGGTCGGTTTTGAATACTCATATCTCTCTCTCTCTCTCTCTCTCTATATATATATATATATATGATTTTGATTGGTAAATTTGTTTCAATAAAATAATTGTACGAAGAAAGAATATAAAGGATAATTTTAATAAAATACTTATATGATTTTAATTTTTTATTTGAGCATCTAAATGAACCTCTATAAGAAACACAAGAAATTACAAATTGGAAGGCTTTATTGTATATTTTATGAATTGTTTGCTTATGATAAAAGAAATAAAAATGATAAAAGTAGGTTGAGAAGAGATAAATCAGTACGAAATAAAATTAAATATTTAATTCTTTAATAAAGTAGAAATATATGAGAAATAAGAAAAGATTTTATAAGTTTTTAATTTAATTAATTTGAAAAAAAAATAATAAAGTAAGTTCTACTATTTTTTAAAATCAATTGTCCTCCAGTTATTCATTCTCCCTCTCCTCAGCACCGAAAACAAACTCTGAAGAAAAAATATTTATATATGTTGTTTGTCCTTTTCATCATTTAAATGAATGGACGGTATGCAAATAATGAAAGAGGATATTTTCATTTTCAAATGTACTATTTCCATATTGACTAACTTCCCCCGACACAAGCTAATTATTTAGTTTTTCTTTTTTTTTTTTTGGGAGAGGATGATGAAAAGTATATCATAATTGATGAAAAACATTAGTAACAAAGCTGAAGCAATGCTTAGTTATTTATGGAATTGTAAAAACTAACACAACTCATGGTTTTTATTTGTCTACATAATCCTAGGCCGCAGTGTCTAAGTTGTAGTAGAGAAAAACTAAGGACCTCAAAAATAATCCTTTATTTGAAAATACACGTATGAATCTGATTTTTTTCATAAAGATTTTATAATATTAATCAATTAACAATATTTTAAATACATTTTTAAAAGTATTATAAAATGTTGAACATCTTGTCATACATAATATTTTATCATTATTATCAAGGAAATGAAGAATTAATTTAATTTATTAATGATTTTTATGATAAATTTTGAAGGTATAAACATTAAGAAAAAGATAATACACACCAAGATACCTTGTCAACAAATATTACATCAAATTTTGAAGTTCTTATATTTTGAATGCTAGATAAAAATTATAATGGAAACATAACAATCATAGTTACTTTCTTGTTTGACTAAATAGAAAAATACGAAAACAAAGAGAAGTTGAAGTTGATAACTTCGAGAGTAGTGTAGAACAGCACAGTTTTTTCCTCTTGACTTTTGTGAAGACTCCTGGTTTTGCTTCCTCAGGTTTTATCATCTTTCTCTGTTCTCATTAGCAAGACAGAAAAATGGAAGCAGCATGGGCCACAGCTCTGACCCTCACAGTGATACTTGTTCTGATATGGGCATGGAAGGTTCTGAACTGGTTATGGTTCAAACCAAAGAGACTTGAAAAGCTGCTAAGAGAGCAAGGCTTTCAAGGCAATCCATACAAGCTTTTGGTTGGAGACAGCAAGGAGCTTCTCAAGATGAGAAAGGAAGCCTTATCCAAACCCATGAATCTCTCTGATGACATAGTGCCACGAGTGTCTTCCGATATCCATCATAGTGTCAAGACACATGGTATGTTTGTTATGATTTTCATCTATTTACTTTCTTCAAACACTTTTTTATTTTGATAATTCATGCTCATGTACCCCTTTTCCTTTTTGAATGTTCTACATATAGTGACTGTTTTATAGTCCCTTATACAGTGTGTTGTGTTTGTCTGGTTTATGTCTTCTGCACGCACTTAAGAACGGTGGGGGTACATAGTAGTACTCTAGCAGATCATTTTCCTTTCCTTGATTTGAATGCGTACAGAACAGATAACCGTTGTACACACACTGGCTGATTAGCTGAATCAAAATCCACTAGAAGCAACTCCAGTATGGGCATAACGTACCAGATTTTGATGAAATTGGAACGATAAATGATGAAATCTTAACTAATATATATGCTGATAGATATTATGCTATGAGATAATACTTCCCATAAAATTTAAAAAAATGTAGGGGTAAATATATGCTATTATGCTTATTTTCCATCTTAATCCACTTAAGGAGTGCATTCATTGTGTACCAAAAGGTTCCCATGGTTTGTAATTCATCTCAATTAGAACAGTCCACATACAAAGTTGCTTGTCCCGTTTAATTCCTGATTTCTTTTGCTTTTATTTTTTATCCGTAGTGTAACTGTTTGAACCTTATAAATTGCCGATGGTATGCAGGTAAGAATTCTTTTACGTGGTTGGGACCAACGCCAAGGGTGACCATCTTAGATCCGGAGCAAATCAAAGATGTATTTAACAAGATCTATGACTTCCCAAAGCCTAATTCAAATCCACTTGTCAGGTTACTAGCAAGCGGCCTTGCAAGCCATGAAGGAGAAAAGTGGAGCAAGCACAGAAGGTTAATAAACCCTGCTTTCAACTTAGAAAAATTAAAGGTGAGGTGCTTGTATTTGCTACATATAGATTGTGTTCTGTTTTAAAACATATCAGAAGAAAACTAGGGAATTGAGTTTTGTACGTGTATGTGTTTGTTTTCTTCTTCTTTAACAGGGAAAAATTTACTCTCCCTAGAAATGCAGCATAGATTTGGCAAGCACATATTTTCTAACCAAAAACAAAATATGGATACAAAAGGGTACGTGAATTCGTATATGCAATGCATAGAAAGAAAAAGAAAAGTCCTTTTATTTAACGGTTAACCACAAACAATATCTAAATTTTATTAACTTGAACACATCAACAGCCCTTGTGTTATCATTTTTCAAGATGATGTTGTTTCTATGATGTCAAATATTTGCTTAATCTATTGCAAGTGTCTTTATATTTCAGATTTAGTTTGGATGGTTAATAAATTCATAAGCACTTTTACTTAGGGAGCAAGTCAATTAGTTAATACTTTTACTTGAAGAGCCTCTCTTAGATATTGATAATTATTTCTCTTAACTTTTGTCTGATTTTACTCTTTCAATAATTATAATATAAACGTTGTTAGTTAATGAAATATAAGATTCCTTGCTGTCAGCTCAAAATATTCTAATGTATTATGTTTTCCCATCTTCCCTACTTTATTTTTTCTGTCATAATTTCGACATATGAAAACCAGTAATTCAGAAAAGCGTGCAAGAAAATGAGGTGACAAGTAGATTCTGCCTGCTATTTTTATGCAACCATATAGCATGCAAGCGGCATATACTTTTCTGAACAACATAAATTTGGTTTATAAGAAACATGCATATTGAAGTCTGGATGCTTTTATGGTTAGTTTGAGTGAAATGATTCTAACTCCGAGTGAATTCCTTATTACACCACAGACTATGTTACCCTTATTCTTCGAAAGTTGCAATGATCTGATTAGCAAATGGGAAGGAATGTTGTCTTCAGATGGATCATGTGAAATAGATGCATGGCCTTTCCTTCAGAATCTGGCTAGTGATGTTATCTCTCGATCAGCATTTGGAAATAGCTTTGAAGAAGGAAGAAGAATATTTCAACTTCAAAGAGAGCAAGCTAAACTTGCATTGCAAGTTTTGTTAAAAATTCAAATCCCTGGATGGAGGTAACTTACTGGTTTGATTTGATGACTAAAGGAAGATCAAGCTTATTAAACAAGTTTTGTTCCACTAAATTTTACCCTTACTATATATGGCATGCAGGAAACAATGATTAGCAAAGAATAATATAATAGGAATAAGAGAAATTTAATTTATAGGACAAGTTTACCGAATATTTAGAGGGGAATATTTGGTTTCTGTTCAATGGAACTTCAATAGGGAAAAAGTTCATTCAATGTTAAACTGAAACTACTAGCGAGTCATATCTATTAAATGTGGCAAAGATATGTTCTACCTCAATTTACAGCTTGCAATAGCAAAATTATATCTGAAAGAGAAATCTGCCACTAGCACTGCAGTTGGGTTAGGGAAAACCATCCTCTTCATGTACAAAGTTAATGGGATGGAACAATGTATGTTTGTAGGTTTCTACCTACTAAAACCCATAGGAGAATGAAGGAAATTGACAGAGATATAAAAGCTTCGCTGAAGGATATGATTTACAAGAGGGAGAAAGCACTAAAGGCGGGTGAAGCCACTAATGATGACCTATTAGGCATACTTTTGGAGTCCAATCACAAGGAAATTCAAGAACATGCAAACGGAGACAATAAGAATGTTGGAATGAGTCTTGAAGATGTAATCGAGGAATGCAAGCTATTCTACTTTGCAGGGCAGGAAACCACTTCAGTTTTGCTGGTTTGGACATGATGTTATTGAGTAGGTACCCTGATTGGCAAGAACGTGCAAGGAAGGAAGTCTTGCAAGTCTTTGGCAATCGAAAGCCAAGTTTTGATGGTTTAAATCGCTTAAAGATTGTAAGTACTGTATTATATATCTTATACTAAATTGTATGTCCTTTATACTCATTACAGATCTTTTTTGTATCAGGTCACTATGATTTTGAATGAGGTTCTTAGATTATACCCACCAGTACTTGGGCTGGCTCAACTTGTTAAAAGAGATTTGAAATTTGGAAACATAACATTACCGGCCGGAGTTCATGTTTTCCTCCCAACAGTTTTGGTTCACCATGATTGTGAATTATGGGGTGAAGATGCTAAGCAGTTCAATCCTGAGAGATTTTCTGAAGGAGTTCTGAAAGCAACAAATGGTAGAGTTTCATTTTTCCCTTTTGGATGGGGTCCTAGGATATGCATTGGACAAAACTTCTCCTTAATGGAAGCAAAGATGGCTTTGTCAATGATTTTACAGCATTTCTCATTTGAACTTTCTCCAGCATATGCTCATGGTCCGACTATGTCAATCACTCTTCAACCACAGTATGGTGCCCATATCATTCTCCATAAAGTGAAAATGTAAAAATAAAACACATTAAAAGCTTATAATGTAATAACAAAATCACTTCTTAGATACTGTCGTATGGTTAATTATTACTCATTTACATGTTTACACTACTAGAGTTAAGCTTATAATGTAATAATAAAATCACTTCATGGACTTTATCATATATTTAATTACTTTCCTTTACATGTTTGTGTGTGAGAATACCCTTTTTTCACTTGTTACTTTGTAATTGAACAGATAAAGACAACAGACGACTTCATCCTAAAATACACCCAAATACAATACTTTAAACTTGGGTCTTTTAAAAAATTGAGAGTTTAAATGCTCGAATCTTTGTTTAATTTTTTTCAGCATTGTTGTTTAACAGTCGCTTAAAGGGTTGATTCAATAAATTCATTTGCCCTTGTACCTTTTAACTTGCTGTTTGGTTAAGAAATTTCACAATTTCTAAATCATTCAAATACATGCATTGAATTTGAATTTAAAGTGAGTTCATTTGCTTCAGTTTTCAAATGTTAAATAAGGTAATTCAAATTTAAGTTTAAGTATTTTTTTTCTTATAATAAATATTTCAATTATCACCTATATAAAAAAATTACTTAAATACCAATATATTATTGTTGATAATCTTTTTTAATTGACATTGATTGATATTATTTTCGACAAAGTTTGTGAAGATTTTTTCAATTAATATAAAAAAAAATTCTTATTCATTGTCAATCAATATTGTTTTTAGTTGATATCAATTGAGTTAATTATATTTGGTATTGGAGATCTTTTGTCGACTTTTTAATTGATGTTGACTTAAAAATTCTACTAGTTGACATGGAACAAGGAAAAAAACATAGTTAATGTTGGTTGAAATTTTTTTCATCCTATTAGAAAAAAAAATCTTAACAATTTATTGACAAAGAATAACACTGGTCTTAAATGATAAAAGAAAAATCAATGGAGATGCCAACAACAAAAAAACATTGGAAGATGTCAATCGAAAAAATTTAGTTTATATTTGATAACAAAGATAATCTTCCTGACATTGGTCTAAGAATACTATATGCAATGAAAAATAATAGTGATCTACAACAATGACAAAAAAAATCCTAATAATTTTAAAAACTAACTTTTATCAACATCAATAAAAAAACCCTAGTCAACATCAACTCACAACAATTATTTCAATAATGTTTTGGTCTTAGTCAAGTTTGTTGTAGGTTGCTTTAATTGTTTTGTGACATAGGCTAAGTGGGTCAAGTCACAATTGAATCGTGACGCTTGGGTTGTTATGCTCTTAAATAGAAAGAGTTACGCCTTAACTAATGACTGTAGTTTTTGGGCTTGTTGTAAGCAGTCGATTCCAACAATTGGTATTTGTGCTAAGATCACGATTTTCACTCTGTGGGGCAATTATTTAGTGGGAGATTGTTACACGTTGCATAAATCTCCTATGACGTAAGCCAGATGGGCCGAACCAAAATCAAAAAGTTTGATTCCTAATGGGACAATTACTGACGGGGAGATTGTTGCAGGTTGCATCAATTGTCCCATGGTGTAGGCCAAGTAAGCCAAGTCAATCAAATTGTGACACTTGGACTGCTACACTCTTAAGTAAGAAAGAGTTGTGCCCTGACTAATAGCTATAGTTTATGGCCTAGTGGTAAGCGCTCGATCCAACAAAGTTGGCGACGTCCCACCCACAATGGAGTTAAGAAGAGACTACGAAGAGAAGACACATGAATTTAAAAATATGAAGGATTTCAAATTCTAAACTTTTAGGTGGAATTTGAAATTATCAAATTTTAACTAGTCAAATATTTTTGTAAAATATTTTGAATTCTCTCTAAAGATTAAATATCTTCTCTCCTTAAAAATCTAAGTGCCAACACATTAATAAACTATCTTTTTCTTCATGTTGAATTTGAGTTTTTCTTCTTGGATGGAGTTGAATGAAGTATAACAACTTCTTTGATAGAGTTGAATCTGAGTTTTTCTTGTTAATTGATCTCTTTGGCGGAGAAAGTAGTGTACATTCTCTATAACATAAAATGCACATTTATATGTTTTTTAATAGTACGGGGTTAGTTGATTTCTATATGGCACAATTTTAGACGAAAGAATAAGATTGCACAATTTTATATCGTCTGCCAAACAAAACGCTTGTATTTTTTACATGATCTATTGTGGAGTTAAAATATCATCTTTCAAATGAAGTATGACCATGTTTGTACGTAGTTGTTTACAATACTTAATCAAAATAATAGGATGTTGGCCTTCATTGTTGACTAAAGGTTATATAAACAATACTTGCTTGTATCTTTGTAGCATTAGTCTAATTAGTAGAATTCAATCAAGTTGATGTCATTAAGAATAAGATTTGTCTAGTATATTAGGGTAAGGTTCTTGCTAGGAAAGATTGATGATACTTAAGTTGTCTTAGTGACGCACCTCTTTTTCCTAGGAATCCTCCTAGTATGCTATACTTATTCTTTTTTCTCGTGTGAGAAAACTTTAATAAAAGGCTTTTTATGTTTAGGTGTTCTTCTCTCCTCGGTGGAAGTGATTTGAGTGACAATCAACTTGATTTAAAAGAAATGTCACACGAGCTCAAATCACTTAAATTGTGGAGATAGCTGAAGGCTATTTTAAATGAAAAAGAAAAAAATTGAAAGAGAAGCCCAATTTGCTATCTTGGAGGAGGATCTTAGAATTTTGAGACAAAATGGATAGAAAACTCAACTGAAAACTTAAAAATAGTAGGAGTGGATCATCAAAGGGTTATATAATGAAAAAGAAAGTCTTAGGATTGCAGATTTTTACCAACAAGACCTTGTTTCTGTTAGGAGACCTAGAAGAGAACACAAACCTAGGGAAGCTAGAGTTGATTTTCCCTATTTTCATGGAAAAGAGGATGTAGATGCATATTTAGATTGAGAGCTTAAAGTAGAGCAACTATTTTCTTGTCATCATATCAGTAAGGAATGGGAGGTTCCTCTAGCAACTCTTAACTCCCAAGGATATGCAATGTATTGGTGGACTTCTCTGGAAAGAGAAAGATGCCTCCATCAAAAGCCTCTAATTTTGTATTGGAATGATTTAAGGAGTGCTCTGAGACATCGACACATTCCCTCTTAGAATAGAGCTTATGGATAAGCTCCAACAAGTTCATCAGAAAAAACATGTGTTGAAGAGTATAGGTAGAAGATAGAGTTGTATATGTTAAGGGCCGAAATTAGAGAAGAAGAAAAAACCATTATGGCTAGGTTAATGAGCGGATTCAGTCTTTAAATAAGAGATAGAGTTGAATTATTGTTGTACAAAGATTTTATTGACTTAGTACAACTTTGTATTAAAATCAAGTAACAAAATTTGAGAAAAGGAAAAAAAATCATACTCTAGTTCTTATTCTAATAAGGAAGACAATCTACAACTTTTGTAGTACCTGGTTGGTTAAAATGTTGAAACTCAACAGAGATGTCCATTCGAAACCTTATAAACTTTCTTGGATAAAAAAAAGATGGAAATCTGATTGTGATTCAACAAGTGAAAGTCAAATTATAGGACACTACACTGAAAATGTTTTATGTGACCTTGCATCCTTAGAAGCTTGTGATAATTTTGTTGGGACAACCTTGGCAATTTGATCATAACATATTATACCATGGTCGTGCCAATGAAATCATTTTCACTTATCAAAACAATAAGTTTGTTATAAGTTCTTTATCACTTTCGCAAGTGGTAGAGAACCAATTACGAACAAAGCAAGGAATATAAATCAAATAAAAATAGAAAAATATCCATTGTAAGCTTTTGTAGTTGCTTCATCTCCTATCTCCATTAAAAGCCTTGGATAGATGGAATGGATGAAGAAGCTTGGCAGAATCAATTGGATGATGCAAATGGAGGAATCAAGTGACCAAATGAAGGCAAAGAAATGCAAAAGAGGTTAGGCCAACTCTTGCTAAGGAAATTCTAGGGTAAACTCTTAGAAGTGCTAACCTAGAAAGAGCTTAAGAACAATTTTCTACTGAAAAATGGACAATAATTTAATATCATTCAAAAGCTGAATTTTCATGTAGCATACACACTTATTTAGAATGTTTTGGGTTGATCACAATTGGAACCAATTTTGAATTTGAAATTCAAATTTAAAATTAAATTCAAAAACTCTCCAATGATGGCTTGCTATGTGTCAACAAGCTTCCCTTGCCTCTCCAAAATACTCTCCACTCTTAGGCTGCTAAGTGGATGTTTATGTAAGCCAATGTGGAGCTCCCAAGCGACCTTCTTTATTCCTTCCAAGTTGTTGCAACCACGCCATCCATCTCCCATGCCAAATAAGCCCTAAACATGTCAAATAAGTCCTAGGCGGATGCCATTTATTGGTGCATTTTTATTTTACAAAATTTATTACATTTAAAAATAAATTCTAAAATATTTATACAAGTAGAGGATTTCTTATTGAAAAAATGATACTTTCACACAACAGTTCATCCTACCCCCATTTGACACTCCTTCGTGGCACACCTGTTTCACGTTGGCAGTGAGAGAGAAATGTGATGTTCATTTGGCTTACATGGTTTGACTTTGTCTTTTTTTCAAGGGGCAAAGCCGTCATTGGCTTTAGAAAGGGCTTAGAAAGGAAGCGTTAAATTGAGAGGGAAACGAAAAATTCCCATTTAACATTGTCTAAGTGAATTGAAGAAGAGAGAACAAATAAGAGAGCAACCCGCGTTAGTCATTTTCACCACCATCACTTTTATGTTTCTGACCATGTGTTCGTCTTCTGCCATCCAAGGTAAGGAGTTGTATATGTTTTGCTCTCTAAACTAGTTAGGTCACTATAAAAAAATTTTCTTGGTGTGTTTTCCCTTGCTGGTTTTTGTATCTGGTACATGTATGTTTAAAAATCGTTTCTTGGTGTGTTTTAGCTTGTTGGTCTTTGCATCTAGTACATATATATGTTTAAAAACATTTCTTGTTGTGTTTTGGTTGCTAGTTTTTTCATTTGTGCTTCGTTTATGTTTAAAAATCATTTCTTGCTTCTTTTTTTTTATTGTTTGTTTCCATCTGTGCTTCATTTATGCATGGCAATGTCCTCCTCCTAACAAAAAAAATCACTTCTTGGGGAGTTTTATGTTCGTAGTTTTCATGTCTGCTACATGTATGCCAAAGTCCTACTGAGCAAACCACTTAGGTCAACAGAGTAAACCATTGCCTGTTGGGTTTTTCACACCTTGTTCATTTCCACCTCTGAGGCATGTATGTATGCCAAAGTCGTACTCAGTGAACCACTTAGGTCAACAAAGTAAACCATTTCGTGTTGGGTTTTTCACACCTTGTTGGTTTCCACCTCTGAGGCATGTATGTATGCCCAAGTCGTACTCAGCAAACCACTTAGGTCAACAGAGTAAAACCATTCCGTGTTGGGTTCTCCACACATTGTTGATTTCCACCTCTAAGGCATGTATGTCAAAGTGATACTCAATGAACCACTTAGTTAAACAATGTAAACCATTGCCTTTTGGGTTTTCTGCACCTTGTTGGTTTCCATCTTTGAGGCATGTATGTATGCAAATGTTCTTTTGGCACTTGTCATTGTTATGCTTGTTTGTGAAAAAATTATTTCTTGGTGTGTTTTTCGTCTTGCTGGTTTTTGTTTGTGTTTTCTTGGTATGTATGTAAGCCAATGTCGTAATCCTTACAAAAACAATCACTTCTTGGGGATTTTAAGTTGGTGGTTTTCATCTCTGCTACATGTATGCCAATGTCGTACTCCGTGAACCACTTGGGTCAACACAATAAATCACTCCTTGTTGGTTTTTTCACACCTTGCTGGTTTCCATATCTTAGACATTTATGCATGCAGATGGGGAGTTTTATGTTCGTAGTTTTCATGTCTGCTACATGTATGCCAAAGTCCTACTGAGCAAACCACTTAGGTCAACAGAGTAAACCATTGCCTGTTGGGTTTTTCACACCTTGTTCATTTCCACCTCTGGGGATTTTAAGTTGGTGGTTTTCATCTCTGCTACATGTATGCCAATGTCGTACTCCGTGAACCACTTGGGTCAACACAATAAATCACTCATTGTTGGTTTTTTCACACCTTGCTGGTTTCCATATCTTAGACATTTATGCATGCAGATGTCGTGCTCATCGAACCACTTAGGTGACCAAAGTAAACTACTTCTTGGTTTGTTTTAGATTGCATGCTTTCATCTTTGAGGCATGTATGTATGCGAAAGTCCTTCTCATTGAACCACTTAGACGAGTAGAGTAAACCACTTCTTCATTTATTTTAGATTGCTTGTTTCCATCTCTGAGGCATGTATGTATTCAAATGTCATGCTCACTGAACCACTTAGGTGACCAGAGTAAACCACTTCTTGGTTTGTTTTAGATTGCTTGTTTCCATCTTTGAGGCATGTATGTTTGGAATCAACAACAATTCATATACTGTTGGTTTTCAATTTGAATTACAAATGAAGTCATTCTATTTTTTTACTACCATAACTACATTTAAATTTTCTTCCTTGACATCATCCAAATAGAACACAAATATGGAATGTGGTGGCTTTGTATCCTTGCTAACAACATTGCCACAACTGGATAAAACACACAAGACTCTAGTTGTTCAACGTTCTTTGGGTATGTTGCCAATATTAATCTTTCATTAGAGTTAAATGTTTTAAAAAGTGGTATTTTATAAAGTAACTTTTGTAAACTATGACAAGCCATAGTGTGAAGGCAAACATTCAATGCAAAAATTATATCTTCTACGATCAACCAACCTAGGTCTGGGTGGTTCACGAAGTCTATTTATGAGGTTATCTGATGGAGTACGCCCCAACGACATTAATCAAAGAATAAAGAGGACAAAGACCTAGAGTAATAATTAAGAGTTTTCTATAAGATTGGGCCCATCTCAGCCTATTTGGGCTTTCAATCAGCTACTCGAGCCCAAATGCAAACATGAAGAAATCACTTTGGAGAAAGTAGAATATAAATGAGAAGTCCTATAAAATTGTATAAATTGTTAGAATAGTTTAAAATAATTTGGGCCTTGTATTTGGGTCAGGTAGAATAAATTTGGGCCTTGTATTTTTTAGCCAGGTAGTGTAAGTGTGGGCCTTGAGGTCCATAGATAACGTTGGGCTTGATCAAGGAGTCCAAGTAGCCCAAGGGAGAAGCTCTCTCCTGTGCCACTTCTCATCACCTTGTACCTTGGAGTGCAAGCTAGATTTTGGGAAGCTTGTCTTAGAAACTAGGGTTAGAAGCTTGTCTTAGAAACTAGGGTTAGAAGCTTGTCTTAAAAGCTAGGTTTAGAATACTTCTCCTACAAGTTTCTTCCTCTCCTTGCTTCTATAAATAAGTGTGTAGAGTCTTTGTAAAGTAAGCTTGATTTGCCTTAATGGAATGCTGCAGAATTTTCAGCACATTATCAAGTTTCTCTCTTTGAGTTGCTTCTCTAAGAAGCTCTTGAAGAACTCTAGAAGGTTCTAAGACAAGCTTCTATTCCTTGCTTCTTCTCCACACCTCCACCTCACGACCTTTGGTCTTCTAACATGAATCCTCACGTTTCTCCCATGCTTCCGCATTCATGAGGAGTTCCTTCCTTTCTTGTTCAATGCAAAAGACTTCTTCCTTCACTACAACAATTGAAGTGTGCACAAGAATCTAAGAGCACCTAGAAGCTCTTCTATCATTTGGTATCATGAGCTTTGGTCTTCGAGAGATGAGTTCTTAATCCTTTCACTTTTGTTTTAGCTTTTCCGTGTTGTATACCACTGTTTTTACAAGTCTTTATTGTTATGTACCAATTAAATGTTGTGTTCTTGAGTTTAAACGGTTCAAATAGCATCAATCTCCTTGAACCATCCAAGAATCAAGTGTTTAGGTGTTCTTGTTCTGTGCTGAAACTATTTTTGTGTTTTAATTGAGTTTTCTTCAATTTTAATTGGTTGAATCATCTTTTTAGGTATTTTCAAGTTTGTAATATGTCCTTGTCATGTTCTAGGTCATGTACTTCCAAATATGTCATAAACTCCAAATTTAGAAACTTGTTCACAAGGTATTTGTGAAAATGCTTATACTATGTCTACTATGTGTTTGATGAAATGTATTGAGTAAACTGCACTTGTGTGAACCTTTGTGTGCTTTTCCTTTTATGTTTTTGAGTTCTTTAGCTTGCTATTAAATCATTAACAAGTTCCTTAGAGTTAAGTTTCCATTATGTCTTGATGTTATGTTCAAACTCGTTGGACTCCTATAGATATCAATTTCCTGAAGTTGTTTTGTATACTGCATTGCAAACATTATACGCATTATTTTGAGGTTCAATTTTGTACAAGGCCGAATCATGATCTATATGAAGAACTGTTAAAAAGGTGCATTCTAATTCAAAATGTACAAAAAAATTATAAATGTTCAAAAGCCGAATGCTAGTGATGTTCAAAATTCTGACAGTAGTGTAATTTTTCCTCTGTGTTTGAATTACTGCAACCGATCTAGTGACTGTTAATTGCTCAAATTGGGAGTGATCATAGGTTGAGATGTTACCAGAATGTGGTTAAAATTTGGTGACTTAATTCGTTGTGTTTTGGATGAAATAAAGTTTTGAATCGGCGCTATCAGAAACCTAACGTTTGACAGCATTGCACTAGACCTAAAAATGCTCTCTGTTTTGGATTTATCTAGAACAACTCAGTGCACTGTTTGACCTAAAATTTGGTGTGGACGTTCCTTATTGTGTTTTAAATTTGTGGTTAAAATTTCATGAGAAAAAAAGAACTATAAGGAATACCATAAATCACACACCCGCTATTGCCAGAAAAGTGAATTCTGGTTTTATTTACTGTTTGTTAATCTACTCTAGAGCCAATCTTTAGCCAATCCTTTTTGTGTACTATCCTCCATTATGAAGCCTTAATTTGTTGATCGTCATTTTCATTCATAATTCATTGAGTTTGTCATCCTATAATCTCTTTGAGTGGTGCATTTCCGAATTGTTCTTTATTGCTTTCATTACTTGACATCTTGGTGGATTGATACATTGATGAGGAACTTTTGAAGTTGAGCGGGTTTCAATCCTTCAAGAAGTGCTTTGAGGACACTTTAGAGAGGCATTCACAAAGAGGGAAATGAAATTTTGATGCTAAACGTGAGTGACAAATTGACAAAGGAGTGATGCACTTGGAGAGTTAATTCCACCAAACACTTGGAGTGCACAGTTTAGAAATTTTAATTTTTAGAAAATTTTCTTTGTATTCCATTGAGTTGTAATTGAAAAACTCTTTATCATTAGTGGAATAGTTTAAAACCGTGTAGATGGTGAAGTGTGTCTAAGGTCCTTGGTGCCAAAGAACTTCACCTTAGGATTCGACTAGATTTAAGTTTTCAAGCTTTATTTTTACTTTCTTTTGCTACTTTCAATTGTCAATCTGACTAGTTTTATTGAGTTGCCTTTGTTTGTGACTTAGTGGACTCATTGTAAGAACGATTGGAAAGTTACATTGGGTTAGGTTCTGACAAGGAAAGTCTTGATACTTAAGTTGTCCTAGTGAAACACCTCAATTTCCTGGGAGACCCCCTAGTGTGCTAGACTAGTTTGTCTTATCTTGAGAGCACTTCTTCAAAAAATTTAAGATGTCTCGCCATTCCCATCACCATAGTGGCATTGAGTCTCATGACAATACATCAAATTTGAGAAAAGTTTTGGAAGAAATTTGGATTATGAAAATAAACACTGATGTACAATTTGCCATTATGGCAGAGGAAATGAAGGCCTTAAAGAAGAAGGATCACAAGTATAAATCAAAAACTAGTTCATCAAAAAAATATTATTCTGATAGTGAGGAATAGTACGAGAGCAGCTAAACACTACCAACCTGACCCTTATCACCACCACAAGAAAGAAAGAAAGCCCAAGGAATCTAGAGTAGATCTTCCCCATTTCCATGGCAATAATAACATTGATACATTTTTAGATTGGGAGATGAAAGTGGAACAATTGTTTGAATACTATAATGTGAGTGAAGAAAGAAAAGTTCATCTAGCTACTCTTAGTTTCCAAAGACATGTCTTACATTAGTGGACTGCCTGTGAGGGATAGGATTCTTCATCATGAGCCAGCCATAGCTTATTGGAATTAAGAGTTCCCTTATAAGAAGACATATTCCTTCTTATTATCATAGAGAACTCATGGACAAACTTCATAGGCTCAATCAGAAAATATGAGTATTGAAGAATATAGGCAGAAAATGGAGTTGTATATGATGAGGGCAGGAATTAGAGAAGATGAAAGTGTAACTATGGCTAGATTCTTAAGTGGATTGAGTCTAGAAATGAGAGATAAAGTAGAACTTCTCCTTTATATGGATTTCCATGACTTGGTGCAAATTTGTATAAAGGTTGAACAACAAGTTTTGAGAAAAGGTGTAAAAAATAGGTTGGACTGAGTTCAAGAAGGGGGTGAATTGAACTTTCAAAATCTTTTCACAAATATGAATTGTTCTTGAAATTGAGAATGAAAATTCTTAATTCAATCACTCAACTCGTGTAATTCTGGACTGTCCAGTAAACAATCAATTATGCACAACGGAAATTATTAAAGATAAACCCATAAAACAATTTTCAGTATAGAGATGTATAAATCCAGAATCTAGATGATTAACCACAATCCAGTGGATTAAAAATAACCCAGAAACACAGTTGATTCAGATATATGTAAACAGATTCAGTGATCAGTTTATTAAGCGAATGCAAACAGATAATAAAAAGATCAAGAAGAGAGAAGAGGAAATCAAGAACACAAAGATTTATCCTGGTTCACCCTTCCTCAAGGGCTACGTCCAGTCCTTTGCAAACTAGCAAAGATTTCCACTAAAAAGATCACAAGATCAGTTTACAACCCTTACTCCTAGCAAGTTACAAACTGCTCCCCGCAGTACTTACTACTCCCAGTAGTAAACCCACACCTCACTGAACCCCTCAGCTAGTGTGAAACCAGTGCACCAAAACACTTGCAACCCGTAAGTAAACACTGGTTCCAGCAGCACTCACACTCTACTGAACCCCTCAGCAGATGTGAGACCAGTGCAGAAACCCACTACACCAACTCAATTACAAACGCAGTAATTGAAAACAGTAAACATATTACAAAAACAGCAAGATCAACAATTAATCACACAGTACTTCTACACATAACAGATTACAAAGACTGAAGATCAAGTGTAGAAGACTTAGCTTTGGTCTATAACCAAAGTTGCAAGAACCTCACTCAAGGATGCTTAAAGATTCACGTTCTTGGAGGTTTTTTGTTTTGAAAAGCTTTGTCAAGGAAGTTCGCACAAAAGGGGCGTTATTTCTCACTTAGAATCTCTCAAGAAATGCTTTTCGAAAATCTTAGTTATTTGAAAATGATAGTGCCAATTCCTTTAAATAGCCAAATCAGTTTTAAAATAGCTTAGCTGTCACAGTTCAATTAATTGTGAATAAATGTCCACCCCTTTCACTTGTGAATAGATGACACCATCATCTATCTACATATTGGTAAGGAATACCTTCAGCAAGTCTGTATAGATATTCCCGGACTGCTTGACAAAGCGTTGAAGCCTTTGAAACTTGAGGAGATCCACCACTTGATTCAGATTTTCATTTATAAGGAACTCCATCCTTAGGAATTTTGGGTTGACAAAAGCTTTCTGGCTAAACTCCCTGTGATACTTGTTGATGCTCTCCATGTTGCGACCGAACCATCTAGCAAGGAAGCCAGATTCATTACTGTTATCGAAATCATGTTGTTCAACTTATTTCACCACGACTTTCTTTGTTCTCTTTTTAGATGTTGAGGAGGAGGCCATGGTTTGGTTGAAGGCAAGGGCATAATGCTCAATGGGTTCGAGAGATTTAGTGTTCACACAATGAGTAGTGTAAGGTGTGTGCAAGTGAATGCAGAACCTATTCCAATTTAAAGAAACTCTAATGCACAAACAAACAAAACACTGAACACTACAGGACATAACAAATGCATGCACAGATTCTGTTGCACAGTAACAGATTGATTGTACTTATCTCCAGAGAATATTCTGAACTGCTTTTTGACCAGTTGACCACGAATTAATCTGTGACACGTGGCACTGTGAAGATTCTTCTCTTTAAGCATGTTGGTCCCACATGCAGGTGTGTCACATGTTGTTGAACATTGACCAATTGTGTCCCTTGACCATGAGCAGGTTACAACCTTGCCCTTATTCTCCAGCTGCAATGATTCCCATACAGTACTGATTCTGTTGAAGCAATTGATCAGTTCTAAATTGATTCTCTATCCTTTTCATATACTTATTCTTCACTACACAACATCTCCATTGTCCAGATATCATTGCCTTCCCAAGAAGCATCTCTTCTGGTGCAATAATACACAGATTTTGTTTGCACATCAATCAAACAACTACAATAGTTTATGCTCAATATTTGATTCTCAATTAACTGAGACACATTCCAGTCCGTAAACTACTTTCAGAATTAATTCACATTTTTGAAATCAATAATGCCCAATTCATTTTTGAGAAAATTGAATCTTTCTTTATTCAAGGGCTTTGTGAATAAATCTGCAAGTTGATTCTCTGAATCAACAAATTGAATTTCGCAATCACCATTCATAATGTGATCCCTTATAAAGTGGTGTCGAATTTCAATATGTTTGGTTCTATAGTGCTTAACTGGATTTTTAGTCAAGTTAATTGCACTTGTGTTATCACAGTGTAATGGAATTTTAGAAATATTAAGTCCAAAATCACTTAGCTGATGTTTTAACCAGATGGTTTGAGCACAACAGCTTCCAACAGCTATGTATTCTGCTTCAGCTGTAGACAATGCAACACAGGCTTGCTTCTAGCTGTGCCAAGATATCAAACTGGATCCCAACAAGTGACATGTCCCACTAGTGCTCTTCCTATCCACTTTGCAACCTGCAAAGTCAGAATCAGAATATCCAACAAGAATTAAAGTTACCTCACTTGGATACCATAAACCAACTTCAGTAGTTCCTTTGAGATACTTCAAAATTCTTTTGGCTGCCACATAGTGTGATTCCTTGGGTTTAGCTTCAAATCAGGCGCATAAACATACACTGAACATGATGTTTGGTCTACTTACTGTCAAATACAAAAGTGATCCAATCAATTGTCTGAACTTAGTCTGATCCACATCAACTCTAGTTTCATCAGCATCTAAATAGCATCCAGTGGCTATAGGAGTGGAAGCTTCCTTGCAGTTTTCCATATTAAATTTCTTCAATAATTCCCTGCAATACTTTGCTTGACAAAGAAATATGCCATGTTCAACTTGTTTAACCTGCAAGCCTAGAAAGAAATTGAGCTCCCCCATCATGGACATCTCAAATTCTCCTTGCATAGTAGCAACAAACTGCTCACATA
>Ga0209489_106641_pt1 | contig 18334 bp, 20 predicted proteins | sample SiratrowhiteBW_FD_187527 | JGI IMG/M metagenome (GOLD analysis project Ga0209489, IMG submission 187527) | Root nodule microbial communities of legume samples collected from California, USA - Siratro white BW (SPAdes) (version 2) | ecosystem: Host-associated > Plants > Roots > Nodule | place...
TATATATATTTATATAAAAAAATATATATATATATATATATATATATATATATATATATATATATATAAACAAAAGTATTTTTATTGTGGGTAGTTGATTATTAAGTTCTAAGGTGAATGCATTGGAATTTTGAATGAGGTGTAGTGTGGTGTGGCTTGCATAATTTTACTTTTATGTTATTAACAATCAGTGTGAACAAGCTTACATCTGCCGGTTGCCGTGTCAAAATATGGATTGCTGATTGGTTTGCGATGATGAACAATAAGATGGGAGGGGATTTGGAGAAAATTGAGACGGTTGGTCGTTACTTGATTGAGATTTGGAAAGCTGTTGGGATGGATGTGGAGGGAGGGAAAGTTGAGTTTCTCTGGTCTTCCAAGGAGATTAACGCCAGAGCTGATGAGTACCGGCCTCTTGTGTTGGATATAGCTCAGAACAACACTCTAAAAAGGATTACCAGGTTCCTTTCCCTTTTTACAATGCTTTTCTGTTTGTTCTTGTAAATGGTGGCTTTGGACTGGAAATGATGTTCCGTGTTTTAATTTTGTGGATTATAGGTGTAGCGAAATAATGGGACGAAGTGAACAGGATGAATTAACTGGTGCTCAGATATTCTATCCATGCATGCAGTTTGCAGACATATTTTTCCTTAAGGTGTGTTTCATTTTTCACTATGTATTTGTGCTTGCATAGATTATTTCATGTATACTTTATTAGCTTGTCATCTGTACAAAATTATTCTACATTACCTTATAAGCTGACAATGAATGTTAGTTTAGATCTGTCATTGTTACAATGTTAGCATTAGAAATGGAAATTGTGATAGTGTGTTAATTATTTCTACCAAGTATAGATGATCTCTTTCTGACCTTAACTGTGCTGTTATTTGGTTTCAAATCTTTGAATGTTAAGATATTGTGCTGTTACTTATGCCCTAACCTCTGAAACTAGTTTTCAAGTTGCTTCAGAAGTAATAGTGAATAATGCATGGATGTTTCTTTTTGGAAATAGGCTGACATCTGCCAAATGGGAATGGATCAGCGGAAAGTGAATGTGCTTGCTAGAGAGTATTGTGATGACATTAAGAGGAAGAACAAGCCCATTATCTTGTCACACCGTATTCATCGAATTTCCTTTGGTATAGTGTATGTGTAAGTTGTGTCTCTTGCTAACTGTGTTTTCGGGGTGATTTGCAGACAAGTTACCTGGTCTGCAGCAAGGGCAAGAAAAGATGTCAAAAAGTGATCCATCATCTTCTGTTTTCATGGAAGACGAGGAGGTAAGTTGCTAATTGTGCTATTAAATCTGTTTCTTTAGGATATATGCATATCAATTGTCATATCTAGTTGCATTCTGTTTTGCTTATTAGGACTGCTAATGATTTTTTTTTTGTTTTTTTTTTTTTTTTTTTTTAAAAAAATGTGAAAATATAAAAAGGAAATAAAATGTTTAGTATGGAGAAATAGTTGTGCTTTTTATGCCAAGATATAACTATTTGTTCCTTAAGGATAAATATATTTTTTCAGTATTTCCTTTTGTTTGTAATTTACCTTTATTTTTAAAATTAAATTTGTTGTGTCTTTTTAACTTTATATTTGGATATAGGCTGAAGTGAATGTGAAAATAAAAAATGCTTATTGCGCGCCAAAGCTTGTGGAAGGAAACCCATGCTTGGAGTACATTAAATACCTCATCGTACCCTAATTTAACGAGTTCACAGTGGAGCGTAGTGCTGATAATGGTGGGAATAAGTAAGTTATGCTATTTCATCCGCTTTAACATAAAGTTCCTTTTAAGTAACAATTTCTTGGATAATTGTTTACTTTTGTCAGTTTTACAATTATTTTTATCTTTTCTTCTGCACAATGGTTTGGTTGATATATGTTCATTCTTCCATCCAATCTAGGACATTCAAAAGCTATAAAGAACTTATTGCAGAATATGAAAGTGGAGAGCTACATCCTGCTGACCTTAAACCAGCATTGTCAAATTCATTAAATAAAATAATCCACCAGCTTTGCCAAGTAAAGCATGACTATAACATCTGTTTAATTAATCTTTCTGCATTTATGTGTACAAAGTACAAATCTTTCTTTTTTTTTTGTTCTTCATTTCTAGTATGTTGCATAAGCTCAATGATTTTTTTGGACTATGCACAGCCTGTAAGAGAACATTTTAGGAAGGACAGCAATGCTAAAGAGCTACTGAAAAGAGTCAAGGTGAGCCTTGTTTTAAATTTGAAATACTTCATACAGTCATTTGGGTTTCATACATACACACTAAACTTGATTTTGGTTTGCAGGCTTACAGAGTCACCGTAATTTGCTAATTAAAGACTTCCGGCTAATGTCATGTAGCCTTCTCCTTATGGAATGATGCAGCTTTGGAAACGTAAAATGTGGCAGAGTTGAATGATGAGGCTCTCGACCGATAGGGAGAGGAGGAAGTATTTGCTTTTGAATCTAGTTTAGTTGCAAGCGTAAGCGAAACTCAGAACTCCATTTCTAGGAAATAAAATAAGGCATTTCAACTGTTCCCCGGTCACCTATGCAATTTCCTCATCTGTGACTCTCCTACGGGAAAGATTAAGAAAAGCATATGGAGGAGAGTTCGATGTAACTTGTATATTTCTTTCTACCTTTTCTTCTTTAGCTGAGTTCTCTGTAAGCGAATGAGCTGCTCAAAACAGTTTTCGAAGTGTAAAATGTGGCCGAGTTTTTCTCTTTAGAATGAGTGAATTTAATATTTGTTTGTGTATTTTGTTTACTTGAAAGATAGATATAAAGGGTTAATTCTCAAATTTTAAAATATTAATGTCCAAAAAATATTATTCTAGTCTCCAATTTATGTATTTTTTAACGATTAGAGTAATGCTCAAAATATTTTAAATGATAAAGGTATTCCTATATTAGATTGTCTTCAATCTGCTAGATCTTCTAATGCTTCTGCATCTTCTAATAGCTCATCTGCAATCGTCTAATGCCTATTTCTCTTAGATCAGTACTCCAATCTTCATAATTTCAAAATCTTCATTAAAGTTCCAAAGTTCAGGAATCTACTGCATAAAAAAACAGCTCCAAAATGTTCTGCAGAAAACAACAGATTACACTGTCTGAAATTTCAGCTGAAAAATTATCAGAGTGGAGGATGGAGAAATAAGCAGCAAACATGGCCAGAAAAAGTTTAACTCTGAATACCATGTAGAGAAAAGGAAGGAAAGAAGACAGAAAAGAGAAAGGACAATTGATATTGTTGATTATATTACAAGGGAAATACGAAACAGATATATGTAAGCAAACAAAACTAGTTTAATCTGGTTTTTCTGTTAACCTATCACCTTGAGCGAATCTAGTATATACTTACTTTGATTAATAAAGATTGTTTTCTTTTGAGTTACGGACCAAGTTCTATAAGTTCAGATGCAGCAGCCAGTTTCTTCTTCAAATGCTAAATTTTACCAATAATTTTTTGTTATGATAATGTCATCAACATATACAATCAAAACCACAACTTTATTATTGGTCATGTGTTTGTTGAACATCGTATGGTCATAGTAGTTCTAAAGTGTTTGAACCATGCTCTTGAAGACCGCTTTAATCCGTACAAAGACCTTGAGCTTGCATACTTGGTTAGACTTCAATTTCCCACCAAAGCCAGGTGGTGGTGGACTTAAACATTTATGCTTCCAAGTCCCAATTTAGGAATGCATTCTTTACATATAGTGATGAAGGGTCCAATTGCAATTTACAGCAAAGGACAAGAAAACTGTAATAGAATCCATTGCATACAGGCTGTAGAAGGAATTAAATTTCCAGTCAAGTAATTATTTTGTACATCGGTTACAAAATTTTGCTCTTTGTCTCCACTACAAGCAGCAATTGCCAATCTTTGTAGCAGCAACCAATGTTGCTCTACCCTTTGCATTCTTTCCAGTGTCAAATGCAAACTACTTTCCTTCAGGCAACTTGTTCAATTCTTCAGCATATTTTAAAAATATCAATCATATGTTATGGATGATAATATAATTTGGTACCTGTGCGAAAAAAGTACTCAAGACTCTGCAGGAGATCTTCATGCATTGGGATTTGGTCCCCTTGCAACCATTAGATAAAATAGCAGGGCTTGGTTTTGCCGAACCAGGGCTAGACAGCTTTATAACCTGTTCATCAAAACCTTCAGCAGATTAAGGACCAATTTCCTGTCTAATTCTGCAGCCTCAAGCAGTATGTGTAAAACAAGTTTCTCCCTTTTTCTTTGCAATAGTTTCTAAGGTAGGTTTATTCAATCCAAAAATCCTTTTCACCTCAACTTTATCAGGAGGCTGCACCATTTTACATTCATTAACATTCGCAGAGACCGTAAGAGGCTCCAATAGACCAAATAAAATCAGGATTTCCATGACATTCTACCAATTGCAGCATCATGGCTTTCAATAGTGACATCAATCTGAGAATGCAAATCTAAAGTCAAACGTCTAAACCCAGAAGCACGAAGTTCACAATCATGGTAGTTTAGAAGTTGAAAATATTCTGCCTGCAGGTTGAAGTATTCTAAACCAAGGCCAGAATCCAATATATTAGTAAGACAATGATGGGTGGAGTGTTTCTCAGCAACGTTTTTGGATTCCAAGCTCATCCCCAATATTAGAAACAGAACTATTTTGATTAGGAACATTATACAAATTTGTTAGTATCATAATCTGCAGTTCAGGTAGGGGAAAAAGGTAGATTTTTATCTTCAGAAGATTTTATTATTAAACCAGGTACATCCATGGAATGGACAATAAACCTGTAATGTTAGTTTTCAGTCATTAAAAAGGAACACAATTGCCAAGTAGATAAAAAAAAAACTCGCTTTTATATATGGGAATAAGCTACAAAAGATAACATACGACTTTTGGTTTATCTTTCATCTAAAAACTTTCCTAGAATTTTTTTGCAAAAATATTAGTAGAAAAAATACTTACAAATTTAATTTCACAGGAGAAATGGTAAGGAAAATTTGTTGCAAGTAATTGCTCACGAATTTAAATTAGTAGAAAAATTACCTGTAAATTTAAATTCACAGTAAAATGTACTTGCTATTTTTTAAATAATTTTTTTCTGCAAAAACAATTTGTGATGAATTCTTTTTTTTCATAAAAATTTGTTGCTGATATTTTCTGCAGAAAGTTTCTGACGAATTTTCAAATCCTATGTTAATTAATTATCCACCAATAAATTATTTATCAATTAAAATTCTTAAAAAACAATTCTTTTCTAGTAAATTTTTATAAGAATTTGCAGATAAATTCTGACAAAATATAAGAAATTCTAGTAGTTTACAAGTCGTACCATTGTCTTCTACAAATTATACAATCCAAATTCCTTATTAGTTAGGGATACTTTAATATTATAATATTTTATTACTTTTCTTTTATTTTTCTTCTTATTATTTATTATTCCTAATTTTTCTTTTTAAGTACTATTTAATATAAGTCTTCATACTTTGCTATACCTGTATTCTGACCAGAAGTGTGTGGCAAATCTAATGCTTTTGTTTTTTTAATGTGTTAATAATATTTGTTTTGTCTTTGAAAATTTAATAAAAAGTTGCATATTTTATCAATAAAATTCTACACATTTCATCATCGAAATTTTAATTCAAAAGTTTTATCATTAATAATTTTATTGATTTTTATTTCTTTGATCAAATATTTAAAAAGATTGAATTTTGTAATTTTTTTATGTACAATATATTTTTTTTCACTTTTTTATAATTCTATATGTCTTTATATTCATTAATTAACTTTTTAGTTTGTGTTATAATCGTACTTTGTGTAATATTGTCTCTATTTTTTTGTCATCAGAATGGGGTGACACTTTTTCACAGACTCTCATATGACGTGGCACCTATGTATATGTGTGGGACCCACATATGATTTCTGAAGTTAGAATTTTGGGTCTAGGGTTTAGGTTCTCTTCTCTGTTTTTCTCCGATTTTGGTCCGTTTTCTCTGGTTTTTGCTCCGTTTTGGCTCGTTTTTTTTCTGAATTTTCGCTTGCGTTTTGTGCCTTTCCTGCATTGGTGTGGCGTTCTGTGTTCGTACGTCGACGAGTTAGGGTGTGGGTGTTGTTTAGCATTTGCTTGATAAATCAATTATTGTGTCATATACTCTTCTTTTACATTTTGTTTTCAATGAAGGGTCTGTAGTATATACATTTTTTTTTGTTACCTTTTCCCCAATTTATCACAATCTAATTTTTTTGCTATTAAGCTTACTAGTTTGTTTGTAATCTGGGTTGTAATTTCTTGTGTGTTTGCAATAGAAGAACTTGTATATTTAAAGTTGAAGCGTTTTAAGCATTAATAGAGAATAGTTTTGGAATCATTTGGGTTTGTGTCCAAATTCCATGAGCATAAGATGGCCAAGAGTGTTGACACCAACCTACCTCTCTCAGATTATAAGAACCCAAAAAAACCCAATAAAGGCTCTTCACATTTTCAATGAAGCCAAATCTAGGTACCCCAATTACCGCCACAATGGTCCTGTTTATGCCACTATGATCAGCATCCTTGGAACATCAGGGAGGCTGACTGAGATGAGGGATGTGATTGAACAAATGAAAGAGGACTCATGTGAATGCAAAGATTCTGTTTTTGTGTCTGTTATTAAGACATATGCTAATGCCGGGCAGGTAGATGAAGCAATGTCTCTGTACAAGACAATTCCTCAGTTTAACTGTGTTAATTGGACAGAATCCTTCAACACCATTTTGCAGATAATGGTGAATGAGAACCGGCTTGAAATGGCCCACCGTATCTTTGTTGAGAGCTCTTGTGGTTGGGAAGTGAGGTCTCGGGTTCAAGCATTGAACTTGCTTATGTATGCTCTTTGTCAGAAGAGTCGCTCCGATTTGGCACTGCAGTTATTCCAAGAGATGGATTATCAAAGTTGCTACCCTAATAGGGACAGCTATGCAATTTTGATGAAGGGACTGTGCCAAGACAGGAGGTTACATGAGGCCACCCATTTGTTGTATTCAATGTTTTGGAGAATCTCACAGAAAGGTAATGGTGAGGATATTGTAGTCTATAGAATTCTTTTGGATGCTTTATGTGATGCTGGAAAACTTGAAGAAGCTGTGGAAATTCTAGGTAAAATTTTGAGGAAAGGACTGAAGGCTCCGAAGCGATGTTATAACCGTCCTGATCTTGGCGAGGTCTTGGATGGCAAAGATATAGAAAGTGCTAAACATGTGATTCATGAAGCTTTGATCAAAGGCTCAATTCCTAGTTTGGCTAGTTATAATGCCATGGCTGTTGATCTATACACTGAATGTAAGATAGATGAGGCTGATACGGTCATCATGGAAATGCAGGACAGAGGCTTTAGACCAACACATTGTATCTTCGAGGCAAAAGTAGCAGCATTGTGCAAGGTTGGTAAGGTGGATGAAGCAATCAAGGTAATTGAGGAGGACATGGTGAAAGTCAATTGTCAACCAACTGCTAGAGTGTACAACACTCTCTTGAAAAACCTATGCAATGCTGGAAATTCCACGGCTGTACTCGAGAGCTTGAACAAGATGTCAAACAAGGTAGGTAGTGTAGGTGACAGAGATACTTATGGCATCTTGCTGGAAATGCTTTGTGGTGAGAGAAGGTATCTTGAGGCAAGCAAACTTCTGGAGAAAATGTCAATTAAGTCATACTGGCCTTGTACCAGCAGTTACAATTGTGTCATTAAGGGTCTTTGCTCCTTAGGTAGGCAATATGAAGCAGTTATGTGGTTAGAGGACATGATTAGCCAGGGAAAGCTTCCTGAAACTTCTGTCTGGAATTCATTGGCATCTTTGTTTTGTAACTCAGAAAAGATAAAAGTGTCCTCTGAGACATTTAGTCGCCTATGTAGTTTGTGAAATTGTGATTACTAGAATCCTGTACCACCAATCTTTTTTTAATTTAAATGCTTCTTTAATAGCTTAAAAAACACGATATTGAGTGTTGATTCAGTTGCTGACTTGACCTTGCTACCTTGTTGAGTTACCAAGCTTGCATTCACTTTTGACCCAGAAAAACTACAGGCAGGGCATAAGATTGCCTGTGGAATCCCTGTCCTGTTTGCATGTCCTAGGTAGGGTCTACTAAGTTGCTTTATAGATTCGCCTTGTTTTCCTCCAGGATATTGATTTGATGAATAAGACTACTAATGTCTTCTCTTGGTCATCTGTGTTTCCTGTCTTTCTGTTGATAGCTTCTCTTGGTCATCTGTGTTTCACGTCTTTCTGTTGATAGCCTCTCTTGGTCATCTTCCTGATGAAGTGAACGACTCAGCAAGGGGTTTGGACCAATATGGCTGCCTTGAAAGGAGCAAAGCAGACAATGAAGAAGTGGGATGGGCAGAGTGAGAGGAACAAGAGATGAATAGTGGACAATGGAGCACCTGTGGCATTGGTCTCATCATTTGATGCATTTGCCAGTGATTCAGTGGAGAGAAATGTGGCGGTTCTTGAGGAGATTTTGTCAGCTCTCAATTGGATGTTTCCACTTCAATTGGAGAAATACATGTCGTTGGGATCCTTGGCTTCTCTAAGTTGCATGGTTTGGTTCTTGAAGCACCAAGATCTCTCAGGGAAAGAGAAGTCCATTGTGGCATTCAAAGAGCTTCCTTCCTTTGGTGATGTGCAGCATGTTGAGGCCTTGTCACAAATTGAATGAGCTCTTGGTGGAGTTAATCAACAAGAGGGTTAGCCCAACCATCACAAAGGCCTCATTGAGGGTGGTTTGGTACTTGGTCTCGTCCTCTTCCAATTCCAGTTGAGAAAATGAAATTGGCATTTGTTGAATTGGGTTTGTTTCTTCTTTGATTGACATTCTCATTGAATCAGACAAAAGTCGGTATGAGAAGGCTTTGGCCATTTTGGAATCTCTGCAGCTGTGAAGAAGGAAGGAACAGAGCTTGTGGGAATGACCTAACAGTTCCAATGTTGGTGAAGAAAATTCTAAGAGTTTCACCGTTGACCACAGACTATTCTGTCTCTGCCCTTTGGAAGCTGTGCAAGTTTGGAGAAAAAGTTGAAGGAAGAACCCTTGTTCAAGCACTTTTCTGATTGGTTACTGGATATTATGGCAACGGGAGATTTGGAGACCTTCTTCCCTGCAGCAACACGTGAGTATGCTCCTATGGTAGATGAGATCTGGAGAGATCCTGCTGTTCAGGAAACATACAAGAGGAGAGAGGAATTGCATAATCTTCCTGATGTTGCTAAATATTTCTTGTATCGGGCATGATTCTACTATTTCATTTTTTACTATTTTGTCTTGATAAGTATTTAGTAGTGTTGTTTTGTATATTCTTTGCAATTGAACTGATAATTACGTTTACATTGCTATTTGTGTTTGTCCTTTACAAACATTATTTTTCCATTTTAATTCTGAATTTAATTCAAAGTGGCTGGCAAAATTGTCACTGTTCTGCATAACTACTGTTTCTCCTTATATGTCATAAAAATATGCAAAGAGGTACAGTGTAACATTTTCGACAGTAGTAAGAATCCTGGATTAGAAAGGGTGTGTGTATCAATGAGATGCTTGAATATGTTGAGTGCTATATTGGCTTGGAACAGTTCTTTGAAAAAAAAAAATAATTCTTTAAAAGAAAGGATTTTAAAAGTTTCCATTTATCTTTTAAAAATAAAAAAAATTAAGAGGGTTGATGTGCCAAATATATTAGCTCTTTAGAGAGAATGAATGAACTTTTGGACTTGAATTTAGACCTTCTAGTGGCTGTTCTTTCTAAGACACCTCTCCTTTGGATTTGCCTTCTTAGTATTCATTCAAACATTTTAGCTCATAGTACAATGCTAATTGATAGTTTTTGGTTGCATCTTATTATTATTAATAGGTGAAGCAATAGATAGAACTAGAAGTAGCCTTTCATGAAACTGTCCTAGGGTTTTGGGTGCATTGGTACTAATAATGGTTTGGGAGTGCATGTTTTCAGTTTTCTCTTTTTGTATTTTCCTCTGCCTTGTTAAATAATACAATTTCCCTTGGTGGATAGGAATTGTTCCCATCACGTAAGCACAAATATCTATGGAACATTAAACTACATAGCAGAAGAGAAAGTATGAAAACAATAGTGGTTCCATATTGCAAAAGCGTAAATTATCCTATCAAAAGATTGAGAGTGCAATAGCCAGATGTTATTAGTTCATATTTTCAGTTATTTATTGTTTGTATAAATGTTTAGATGTCTGTACATTTATATGGATATCTAGATGTCTATCTAATGGACATGTATTTATGTACTTTTGTGCAATTCCAATGAAAATTTATTTACGAGTCTCTTAATATATAAATTGATATATCTCTTAATTCATATTTAAATATTTTTATAATAGTTTTGCCATCTCTTAATGTATAAATTGATATATCTCTTAATTCGTATTTAAATATTTTTATAATAGTTTTGCCATCGTGGAAAAACTAAACTTACAGGAAGATATTCACTATCCACAATTTTTGTGGTTGCTAAAGTTTATATGGATGGAAGATTGAGAACCGAAGTTTCAAAAGAGTGGTCGCTAAAGTTTATATGGATAGAAGATTGAGAACTGAACCTTCAAAAGAATACTTTTAAAGTATGGTGTAAACTTTAAATGATGGATCCGGTCTAACTTTGGCTCCTATCATGTGCTCTGTTAGCAAGATGACTAATCATACGGGATATTGCATGTGAAATATGCATATTCATATTTAAGCCTTTCTCCCTCATTTGCCTCCTCTCTTAACCAAGTAAATCAATGTCCTTTTCTCGTACTCTAACGGAATCTTCTGAAAATGTTCTTGCCTTGACACCGTTAGTATTGACTAATATATCAACATATTCACGTAAATTCAAAGGGACTGCGTGAAGGTTGCAAATGGTTAGAAATATTGGAAGATGTGATGGCAATCATGTTTTGTGTTGCCCTGAGTGACTACGACCAGCTTCGAAACAAACTGCTGGGAAAAAGCATAGGTCTTTTCGAGAGTGTGTTGAAGCATTAAAGATACCCCATTTGTGCTTCTCCTAAAGAAATATGTATGATGCCTTTAAAGATAAACAAAATTCATTTATCAACTTGTGAGTGGTTTGGAGACTTTTGCCTCGTGTGACCTCGTCACAACAACCAAGCATACTACGTGACCTTGAAGTTCAAGGAGCTTTATTATGACCAAACTTTCGATGAGGCATTCAAATGCAAAAGGAAATCAGATGGAACGATGACAAGGAGAAGAGTCTTTTTTCAGTACACAAATGAGTTGTGAACGATCTTATTTTTGGATAGAAACCCACCGCTCCGAAGAATTTGTAGGAGTCTTGCCTCTTTGATGGTCAGGGAGGTCAATTGGGTGAGGTGTGAGAGTATGTTTTCGTTTTTTTAGGTTTTGCCCCTTCACAAATAAGCTAATTTGATTGAGAGATTGTAAATTCAGAGGTAATTTGTTCTCTGAAACGCTTATATTATTATTCAGCTTAATTTGAAAAATAACAAATAAAAAGAGGTAACTTTCAATCTCTAACCGTCCATTTAAGAGCGTATAACCATGTAAGAAATATAAAATACTAATTTTACGAAGATGTAGGTGTTCAAAAAAATTTTAATTTACGAAAAACCTAACTTGTTTTAACTTATAAAGATCGTTCGAGTGATGATGGATGTTTATTAGGAAAGTAATTGAATTATGCATATTGAATTTATGATTCGATTCTAACTTCCGTTTAAACAGTTTTTTTTTTTTTTACTTTATGATGCCTCCACACGCGATTACGATGTTTATTTATGTCTCCAAAAGCTAATTAATATATATATATATATTAAGAAAAACCTTGATCACATATCTAAAAGAAAAATGAAAATAATTGTGTATTTTCTTCTTTCCAAATTATTATGATGAAAGAAATTACTAAACACACTTGAGTATAAGAACCCAACATAAAACAAACTCATCAAAACCATGTATATATTTCCCAAATCAATACACAATTGTAACAAAATCCAAAGCTTCACGCACCAACACAAGCTTAACCATATACAAAAACCTTAACCTTACCTTATTTTTGTTAGTTTGAATGAAAATTATTTCAAGTTTATGCTAATGGTGAGTGCCACATGGCGGGCACAATTAAAATTGATGACAATGTATACTGGATTCATAGAGCTACTATATATCGGGTCAAATTCAATTGTGAGGACGTCAAATTCAAGAGGAAACTAGAGGAAAGAGGGGATGGGTAGTAAGAAGAAGAAGTATGCGTAATATTAATCATAAACCAAGACCATTTGGTAGATCGATGGCAACCTAACCTTTGGTTCGAAGCCAAAATGAATGTATCTTTAGTCTCTTGCACTCTAAAGCCCATTCTAGTGAGACTCTATACATCGTATTACCACTTAGCAGAGTCGTGTAAGAAATCATCATTAGAAGGGGTTGATATTGGAATTCGTGTTTGCTATGTCTTAAATTCTAGGGTTACTGATAAAAATTTTCAATTAATCCCAAAAACCCATTCAATAGAGAACTAGGGTTCTTCCAAGAGAACCGAATTCATTCCTCCAAGCTAGTCGCGAAGCCTGATTCTCAACAACAAAGTTGGTAGAGAGACGAAGATTGAAGAGAGGATGAAAGAGAAATAAGAAGAGAGAAATACGAAGGAAGATTAGTTATTATTCTTTTGCCCAATTTATGTTTTTGGAATATACATATATAGGTATAACCTATATAGCCTCTTCTACAGCTTCCACGGTTTCAATGGGTTTCATATTTATGACTGTTTCTACAGCTTCCACTGTTTCAATGGGTTTCATATTTATGACCGTTTCATTATAAATTTGTAATACAGGAATAACTACCACTCTTTAATATATAACCATGCCTCCCCACCAAACATTCTTGTCCTCAAGAATGAAAAGAGGGATATTTCTTTTTCAAATCATAATAGAATTCCTATGTAGCATTTTCTTGTAGTTGATGCTTTCACTTAATCAACACTTTCGTCCCTGACATTCCTTTTCTTTTTAGTGTCATGCGGTTAAGTATAGCCTCTCGCTCTATGTATGCAACTGTATATTGTGTGTCATACGGAATAGTGGGATCCACTGTTACCAATCCTATGTGTTTCTTCAATTGGGAAACATGAAAAACATTATGTATACGTGAGGTTTTGGGAAGTTGCAGCTTGTATGTAACATGACCTATCCTGTCAATGATCTTAAAGGGTCCGTAAAACTTAGGAGACAACTTCATATTGACTCGTTGTGCTACATAAATTTGTCGATAGAGATGTAGTTTAACATAAACTAAGTCTCATATATTTAACTTCTATCAGTTTTATGTTTATCAACATTCAGTTTCATCCTGTGTTGGGCTCTTCTTAAATGAAACTTAAGAATCTTCATCATTTCTTCTCTTTTAGTAAGACTTCGGTTCACAAGGTCCACTTTTGACTCTCCTAGTAGATAAGAAAGGTAAATTGGTGGTGGCTGGCCAAACACAATTTCATATGGTGTAGTTTTAGTATATGTGTGATAGGTAGTATTATACCACCACTCTGCTAAGGGTAGCCAATTGCTTCACTGAGTTGGTGAATCAGAACATATACATTAGAGATATGTTTCAAGGCATCGGTTAACTACTTCTGTCTAACCATCTGTTTGAGGGTGGTAACTGGATGATAATTGTAGTTGAATCCCTTGAAATTTCATGAACTCTGTCCAAAATGTACTAACAAAAACAGAATCTCTATCATTGGTTATTGTACTTGGGAAGCCATGCAACTTAAAAATATTATCCAGAAATGCTTGTGCTACCTCCTTAGCTATGTAAGGGTGGCTAAGCGCAATAAATGGGCACCCTTGCTTAATCTAACAACAACCACAAAAATAACTTGTTTGCCTGAAGAATTTGGTAAACCTTCTATAAAATCCATGGATATATCCTGCCAGACTTGACTTGGAATAGGCAAAGGCTGAAGTAATCCCGGTGAAGCCACTGTCTCATATTTTGACCTTTGGCAGATTTCACAATGGTTTATAAAAGTCTTTATGTCTTTATTCATCCCCTTCCAATACAGTATAGATTTTACCCTCTGCATAGTTGCTGTAATAACCGAGTGTCTGCCTGCAGGTGAAGAGTGCAGCCATTGTAATATAGATTGATGCAACTCCACATCATTTCCCACTACCAATTTACCTTTTCTTCTTAATTCCTCATTAATCCAGCGGTAGTGTTTATGAGAATTTGGATCTGTTTCTGGCTCTTGCACCAATTGTTGTAGGTTGCCATCTCTCAAAAGAACTTGCTGAATTGCAGTCCAGTGTAGTCATTCGTTATAAGGCATCAGCCACAACATTGTCCTTTCCTTGCTTATATTCAATGGTAAAGTCAAACTCCACTAACTTGGCTAACCATCTTTGCTGAAAAACTCTTGTCAATCTTTGATCTAGAAGATATTTTAGACTATAATGATCAGTCATTACCATAAATTGAGATGGTAACAGATAGTGACGCCATATCTGAATCGCAAACACCACAGCTAGTAATTCTTTCTCATAGGTAAAAAGTGCTTGTTGCTGCCTGTTTAGGGTCCTGCTGATAAATGCTATAGGATGTTGGTCTTGCATTAAAACAACTCTTACCACTATACCGAAAGCATCTGTCTCTACTACAAATTTCTTTTAGAAATTCGGTAAAGCTAAGACTGGTGCTTTTGTTAAAGCTTCCTTTAACTGTTGAAAGGATTCTGTTGTTGCCTCTGACCATAGAAACCCATCTTGCTTTAAAAGATCTGTTAATGGTTTAGCTATCCACCCAAACCCTTTCAGAAATTTTCTGTAATAACCGGCTAGGCCCAAAAAGCTCCTCAACTGTTTAATATTTTGTGGAACCGACCAATTCAACATAGCTTCTATTTTTGTAGGATCAGTTGCTACTCCTTGCTTATATATGAAATGTCCTAGATATTCCACTCTGTTGACAATAAATTTTTTTTTGTCCTTTTAGCACATAATGAATTTTCACGTAGAACAAGAAAGACTTGCCTTAAGTGGTGTAGATGAGCTTTCAAATCTGCACTATATATTAGTATATCATAAAAAAAAACTAACAAAAATTTTCGTAGGAATTGCTGAAAAATAGAGTTCATTAATCCTTGAAATGTTGTTGGTGCATTGGTTAACCCAAATGGCGTGACAATGTATTCATAGTGTCCTGCATAGGTTTTGAAAGTTGTCTTGTAAACATCTCCAGGGTCCATTCTCACTTCGTTATACCCTACTCTCAAGTCAATCTTAGAAAAAATTGAACCGTGTAGCTCATCTAAGAGGCCATTCTTTGCAATTGAACTAATAATTACGTTTACATTGCTATTTGTGTTTGTCCTTTACAAACATCATTTTCCATTTCAATTCTGAATTTAATTCAAAGTGGCTGGGAAAATTGTCACTGTTCTGCATAACTACTGTTTCTCCTTATATGTCATAAAAATATGAAAAGAGGTACAGTGTAACATTTTCGGCAGTAGAAAGAATCCTGGATTAGAAAGGGTGTGTGTATCAATGAGATGCTTGAATATGTTGAGTGCTATATTGGCTTGGAACAGTTCTTTGAAAAAAAATTAATTCTTTAAAAGAAAGGATTTTAAAAGTTTCCATTTATCTTTTAAAAATAAAAAAATTTAAGAGGGTTGATGTTGATATATTGACTCAGATATCAACAGATTCGCATAAATTAAAAGGGACTGCGTGACGGTTGGAAGATGCGAGGGCAATCATATTTTGTGTTGCCCTGAGTGAAACACCCTTGTTTTAAAGATACGACATTTGTGCTTCTCCTAAACAAATAAGATGCCTTTGAAGAGAAGATAAAGAAAGTTCCTTTATCAACTTGTGAGGCCTCATCACAACAACCAAGTATACTACTGTGTGGCTGTGAAGTTCAAGGAGCTTTATTATGATTGTTGAATATGACGGGCTTAGCCCATGTTCTCTGTTATTTTGTTACTATTTCTGTTATTTTTATCATCTATAAATAAACATCCCTTTTATGTGTATTTACACACAAGGGAATTAATCCTATACCTATTTCTCTATTTTAATATGGTATCTAGAGCTTAGGGTTAGGGTTAGGGTTATTTTTTTTTCGGTGAACCCACTGTTCATCGTTTCATTCAAGTGCCTCCGTCGCCGCTGCGGTAACCTTTGCCGCCGCTGCCGCCGTCGCCGCCGTAGCCGATTGGGTCAGCGACACTACCATCAGAAGCGCCTCGTCCAGGCGATTAATGGGCCTTTGGAATCGCGTCAATCGGAGCACCGACGCTCCTGTAGTGGCCGTTTTAGTTTCGGTCACCGTCACCGTTGCCGCCGCGCGTGGCGGCGCGTCCGGCGACTTCTCCGGCGGTGATTACCTCCATTGTGATCACCGTCCTACAAGCATTCTGGATGTGTCCTTATTATTTTGATCGGAGCACGTTTGATTTTTTGCGTTTTTTCTCTCTCCTCCATGGATTCTTCCGCAACTACCAACACCTCCTCTACTTTTCCTATACCGGAGCGCTATACTAATTATGTCAATGTTCATTTGTCAATTGACAAATTAGATGGTAAAAATTATGATACTTGGGCTTCGGATATTAGGTTATGACTTAGGAGTCAAGGCTACGTTAATCATCTTACAACGTCTGTTGCTAATGTTCCTGAGAATGAGGTTTCTCGTTGGTTGAAAATTGATGCTCAATTATGCATGGTTCTCAAATCGACCATTGACTCGTCTTTGAAACAAATTTTTCGCTCTTATGAGACGTGTTCAGAAATGTGGGGGCATGCCAAATTATTATATACCAATGATACTCAACGTCTTTATGGAGTATGTCAAAATCTCCTTCATGTTGTTGTTTCGAAACATCTTGATGGTACAATGTCTGAGTATCTTGGTAAAATTCATGCTCTTTTTCATGATTTTAATGAATTGTTGCCTCCTGCATCCACTCCGTCTCAAGAGATAGAGCAACGGTCCAATTTTTTCATGTTGTTAGCCTTATATGGACTTCCTGATGATTATTCTCCTGTTCGTGATTAGATTTTGGGATCTCCTGTTGTGCCCACGCTTACTTCTACTTCTTCCACCCTTATGTGTGTACCGGATAAATCCTACATTGATATATCTACTTCAGGTGATGCCTCTTCTGCTTTAGTATCTCAACGTGATGATCGCACCCATTCTCGAAAGCCAAATAAAGGGCGTCATAAATGTGACCATTGTGGCAAACTTGGCCACAAAATTGACAGGTGTAATGTCTTACATGGTCGTCCTCTTAAAACTGCTGCGGTTGTCCAAGCAACTCCTGTGCCACCTTTTACCATGGATTCTACTTCATCTAATATCTCAGGTCCACCGGCTATGAGGATCGTCAGAACTCTGGTTCCACTGCATCTGTTGCACATACAGGTATCTCTTTTGCTGGGCTCACCCACTTCAATTCTCTTGGTCCTTGGGTTCTAGACTCAGGTGCCACAGATCATATTACTGGTAATAAATCCCTTTTCTCTTCTTTGTCTATCTCTGGTCATTTACCCTCCATCACCATGGCTAATGGTTCTAAGGTCTCATCCCATGGTGTTGGCATTGTTCATCTTTTTCCTTCTTTGCCTATTGATAATGTTCTTTATGTCCCTGGGTCACCTTTTAATTTATTATCTATCAATCGTCTCACTCGTTCTCTTGATTGTATTATTTCTTTTACCAAAGATTCTATTTGTTTACAGGACCAGAGTTCGAGGCGGATGATTGGCACCGGATGTGAGTCTCATAGTCTTTACTGTTTACGAACATCTGCTCATGTTGGCATAGTCATAGATTCTCCATCTCTTCTTCATGCTCAGTTAGGACATCCTAGTCTTGCCAAGATGCAGCAACCTGTTCCAAGTTTATCTAAGTTGTCCAGTTTGTCTTGTGAGTCGTGTCTTTTAGGGAAACATAGTCGCAGTTCTTTTCCTAGTAGTGTCTCTCAACGTGCTTCGTCCCCATTTGCCTTAGTTCACTATGACATTTGGGGACCAAGTCGTCTTAAGTCTAATTTAGGATTTCAGTATTTTGTTACTTTTATTGATGATTATTCCAGATGTACTTGGTTATTTTTAATGAAAAATCGTTCTGAGTTCTTTTCAATATTTCAATCTTTTTGTAATGAGATTAAAAATCAATTTGGTGTTTCAATTCGAATCTTACGGAGTGATAATGCTCGTGAGTATCTTTCTCAGTCTTTTACGACTTTTATGAAATCTCATGGCATTCTTCACCAAACCTCTTG
>Ga0209489_106643_pt1 | contig 18328 bp, 12 predicted proteins | sample SiratrowhiteBW_FD_187527 | JGI IMG/M metagenome (GOLD analysis project Ga0209489, IMG submission 187527) | Root nodule microbial communities of legume samples collected from California, USA - Siratro white BW (SPAdes) (version 2) | ecosystem: Host-associated > Plants > Roots > Nodule | place...
AAAATAAAAAAAAAAAAAAAAAGAGAAAATATATAAAATATTTTAATATTGATTTGTCTGACTATATAATATAATTTGAAATTTATTTATTTATGATCTTCTGTACACTTAAAATTAATTTGTTTAATTTCTATAATTAGAAAATAAGGAGTTTTAATGTTAGAAATTTAAAATAAAAACTACCAAGGACACCCATACATCAAGGTGTTTAATAATAAAAAGATCAAAATGAATTGCAATATAAGCAATTCTTTTTTCTAAGAAAAGTTTTTATCCATAGTTAAGTAAAGAGACAAAAGTATTTTTTTAATTACAAAATGCTAAAATTAATTTTATATTTGAAACTTACCTCTAAATTTTTAAGAACTGAAAAATTATATTGAAGATTTTTTTTTATTTTATTTCTTTTTACGTTGAAATAAACTTACGCCATATAAAGCAATACATATAGTATATCAAATGAAATTTGACGTTTGATCCCTAAGATGAGATTGTATTCATTATATATCACCTTGAATTCCTTAATAGTTGGCACACCTAAATCCATTTATATATAATAAAAAAAACACAACTTCATTAAAGAAAAAGTTGGAAAGTGGCCCTCATAATTAATTCCACTATTAATTAATACTTTCCATTAAGTTAAATTTAAAATCGTATACTCATACAATCATAAATGGACATTGACATTGACATTTTATCCCGTAGAATGATGTATCTCATTCAATTAAAACTAAGTTTCTTCTAAAATAATTACAAGATAAAGTCATGAACTAAAAAATCACTTTACTAAATTGAAATTAAAAAATGTAAAATTATGTTTCAAAATATCACTTCCTTATTTTAAGTAGAAACATAATTTACCCATTTATATTTTTTAAAATTATACGCTTCTGTGTTTTGAAAAACCCATTATGGTAGTATATTAACAATTATAATCAAATTGGAAAAGAAAAAGTAATAGTAGTAAATTAAAGTAATTTTAATTTTAGTGGATATCAAATAGTTAGAGGCACAATAAATGTGATATTTGCTCGGCTCAATTAATAACATGGTAGAGTAAAATCTTTGACTTTTGATAGGTTAACTAAACAAATTATTAATAATGATATTTTTAAATTATTATTAAATATTTGATATTGAAATAATTTTTTATATTTTTTGATAATTGAAATTCTTTATTGAAATAAGAAAATTAAAATTTAATAAATTTAAATTGTATTATCAAACAAAATAATTGAAAAATAAAATAATTTGAAATGAAGTTAATTCAAATTTAATATAATTAAATATCTTGTTAGAAACGAGAAAATTCTTTGTGAAAACCCAAGGTAAAATGACATAAATAATTTAAAAATAAATTATAGGAATTTCTAAAATTTAATTTTGTTGGTTGTATTCCAATAAGGTAATATAAATTAAAGATTTGACAAGTATTACATCTAGGTTTATCCTAGACTTTCATATTTGTCTTCTAAAATGAGGGATCCAAAATTCATTACATAAACTTGAATACTTGATTTATGTAAAATGAATGTTGAATTTGATAGGCAACCCTAAATCCATGAAGTGACAAACAAAATTAAATCAATCAAAGAAAGTTTGGAATATATGTATCTTTGTAATGGTGTGTTAATTGATGATCACTCAAAATGTTTAAAAATTACTATAGACTTTTAAAATTAATTTCATCATTAATTATTACCTTAGATTGTGGTAAACTGTGCATCATGTGGCTTAATTTTTACTATCAAGAGTAACTCATAGTTTGCATAGTTTAATTCTCATTAAATGCTCCATATTATATATAAACTCGTAAATTGCAAGTAAGTTAATTATTGAGATAGTTTTATTTGTACTTTGACAAACTTCTTTTATAGAGTTAGGTAAATATAAACTTTCAATCAACATGCCAAACTTATTGAATGTTTTTTAAAGAACTTCCATAATTATTCATGATAAATCACCAACTCTTGATTTCCCACAATTTATGATGCATGAGATATTGTTTACAAATCAATGATTATTTTGCTATAAAATCCAGTGATTTCTTTTATAATTAAATTATTGATATGAAATATTTATCAACTTTCTTTTAAATGTTAAACTGTATCGAAAAACTTAATCAATTATTTTAATCGAGTTCCTTCTTTTAACTACGTTTTTCTATTCCTAATATCGAAATTCTGAATATTACTTAAAAGGGCAAATACTACTTATTTACAAGATTAAGATATGAATCCATTAATATATATATATATATATATATATATATATATATATATATATATATATATTAAAAAGTATGTGCTTATATACTTAAAAGAAAATTATAATGTTATTAACTTGTGATGAAATTCAACCCCTTTACAGTGAGTAAATATGGTGACTTCATGCACTTCATTGTAGGACTCATTATTCAACAAATTTATATTACTAAATGTAATTATACATATATATAAAAAAAATAATGGAAGCTAATTTCAATGAGCAAAGTTTAATTCGAGAATTATATTTTTCATTTTATATGTTGCGTTATTATTATTATTATTATTATTATTATTATTATTATTATTATTATTATTATTATTATTATTATTATTATTATTTAATAAATAAATCATATGTTAAATCAATACATATTTTATTAAACTTAAGTAAAATAATATTATCGAGTATGATTAATACAAACACAAGTGTGTTGTTTAATTAAACTTATGCTCTTTTCCTTATTTGAATAATAAATAAAATAGTAAATGATTAAAGTATTAAGAAGTTTAATTTATCATTTATTAACTTTTGTTATATGAAATGCGACTTACTTACTTTCATGTCATAAAAGTGTAAATGTCAATAGTAAAAAAGTTCAATTTGTTTTAAAAAGCGTAAGTATTTTTATTATTCATAACAAGACGAAGAAGTCAATAATCATTCACTGAATAAAAGAAAAAATACATAATATTGAAAGAAAACTTAGGGATACACCAAAATTACTGGAATCAAATATGAATTGCACATTATCCAAAAAAGAAACAAGATATTGGATATGAATGCCCATCCAAAAAGATATATCATAATCATAATTTATCACCAGTATTACACGGTTGATATATAGATAATTTTATCTCTTAATTCAATTTCTTTTAGTAAATAACTTTATGTTTAATTTATCTCACAAATTAACTTGTACAATAAAATTTACATCCTATATATATATATATATATATATATATATATATATATATTTATTTAGCTATGTCTAACAATATTTATTATATACATATTAAAAATATTTATTAATAGATATCAACATCTTGAATGTAAGCTTTTGGTTGAGGGAGATTGATAGTTAAAAAAAAAAAAAATAGTCATAACTTAACAAACCCAGATATTATATATACCAATTATACTCTTGTTTATTGAGTGCCATATTTTATTACTAAATTACAAGATACAAGCAAAGCTTATCCCATTTTTTTCTCTCACCATTTTAGGAAGAAAAAATGGTAGAGGGAGATAGGCAACAAGAGAAGGAGGAAGGTATTTGCAAGAACCTAAACCTAAGATGAATAATACACAACACAGGAAAAGAAAAAGAAGAAGTTATTAACATGCCAATTGATCTCTAAAGGAAGAGATTTGCTCAAAGATTGGAAGCCTTCTTGGTCTATTTGTGTTCCATGCATTTAGCATATCATCTATCCCTTTCACAAAGTCATCATCAAGGCCCAAAGAATCCATAAACTCATGTTGTGGAAGATTTGCATTCAACTCTTCAAGCAATTCCTCAGCTCTTTTCCTTGATTTCATCTCATCACACCCTGCAACTTTTCCTTGCAGAACCTCTTCAAGGATGTAATATGCTTCCTCGTAACGAGATTGCTTCATAAGGCACAGGCCCAAGTTGCAGGCCTTGTTGGCATCAGCATCAACCATTTGGGCTTTCTGGAACACCACCTCAGCCATCATGTAGTTCTCCTTTTGCATGTAGGCCCAGCCCAAGTTTCCCTGCAGCATCATTCAATGTATCAAAATCAAGTTCCTAGACAAAAAGAAGATTCTGATATTTATACCAAAAGCTTCTACACAATCAACTAATAAAAAATTATAACAATGTTGATTTTTTAAGAAATGATTATTATAATATATATCAACAGACTTACTATACCTGATAATTTATGATCAATAACAATATAGACAGCTGTTAATTTTTTTCTACATAAAAATAAAAAAGGTTTCCTGAAAAAACAAATTAATAAGGGAAATATATGTATTTAACCAATTTCGGCTCAGGGAGTTACAAAAATTGATTACTAGAATCTGCTATGGCTAATTAATGGTTTGATTAATTGCCTAAATGATACGTAATGGACCATTGAATTATTATCTTTTTTTACTCAATGATGTATTTCTTGTGATTACTAAATAAGATAAAATAAATTCTTATTCAATTGATAAAAAAAAAAATCTTATTCCCGGGAAAAGTTAAAACAATCAAGTGTTTTTAAGAGCTTTGTTTTAGCACGATGCTTTCAAAGAAAATTCACACCTGATTCAAAGCTGGCATAAGTAATTTAAATATTTAGAACTAAGAAATATATATGTACCCATAAAAACTTAAATTATGTTATACATATTCTCTTGAAAAGTTCATGATACAATAATTTTTTTTTCTTTTTAAGTTTCAATATCTAAGCAAAATAATTGTCAAAGTATATATATAAAAAAGAAATAATTTAAGTACCAATAATCTTGCAGTTTCTTGCTTGATGGAAACTTGGAACTTCTTGCCATGAGACCGAGCAGTTCTAGTGGTTCTTCCATTGAAGGCCTCTCCTTGGTAGATTAGTCTTAGCTTTCTCTTTAACAAGTCAATTTGCTCCTCTATTTTTCCACATTTCTGTTTTTCAGGGAAAAAAAAATATTAGATTTACCATACAGTTTTTCATAATTGATCATTATGAGAAAACCTTATAAATTGATACAAATTTCACTAAAAGAAGCATATAAATTGTATTGAAGGGATTCATTGTGTATATACCTTGTAAAGGTCAAGAAGAACATTATCAAGTGACTCTTGTGAGTGTTTGGAGCAAAGGCCTCTAAAAGATTTGATGGCTTCAATGGCTTCTTCAGATCTATCCAATTGCTTCATCACAACAGCCATGTCCTTTAGGGCACTCTCCACTTTATCTCCAGCATTTATTGCCTTCCAAAACCACACTATAGCTGCTTCTGGGTCCTTATCAACCAACTGTGCTCATATGTAAAAAATATTATTTAGTATCAAACCATGATTACTCATTCAAATTCAAATATATTGAAAGTCCTATAAGAAGAAAATACATCAACTTGGCTAATTAGTTTTTAGTTGTTATGGCTGTGTTTACATCCTCATATGAAAGTAGATCTGATGACCAAGCAAGATTATCATTTAGCACAAATTATTCTCATTATTAAGGGATAATCATGTATCAAGGATTAATGCATGATAATGTAAATATGTCTTTGAAAATAAATAACAATGCTACCCACTTTTTATCCCTCTTTTTTTTTTTTGGTCACTGTTAGATTCTAGCACACAATCAGTGCTGTATATATTAGAACTAAACTCCAAAGTTTGACCACCAGAAGAAAAAGAGATGAAACTTTATATAACATAAATAGCTTAAAAAATAAAAAGGAAATATATTCCTAGAATTTGTAAGATTTTATGGTAGTTAGAGAAGCACCAGATCTAAAACCTTTGAATGTGGGAGTTATAGTACTTTACTATGTAGTAAAATGGAAACGTTAACCCTTAAAAGTCAACAAAACAAATACCTCATTACATGTCCATGCTTTTGAACATGTTTTTGAGAAACAAACAGAGGCAACTTGTCATAGCATGATGCCATACACATAGTGGTCAATTCCTAATTACCCTTTTTACACCACAACTCTTTTCTATTCACAACCCCAAAAGTACAAAACAGCAGAATACACTTTCAATCAGTCCTAATATTGTGAATCATAAAATTCTTGCAAAAGAAACATAAAATTAAGGTCAATTTCAAGAAGAACAAAGATGTTATGGGGAGAGAGGTGATTTTGACTTGGTATTTGAGCCACCAAAGGACAGGCTCTAAGCAGCAACAAAAAGTGAACTAGAATTGAGAAGGGTAAACATGAATATATACCTGAGCATGCTTGGCTTTGACATAAGGAGAATCTCCATAAGGCACCTTATGAATAACATGGTAGAGGTCATCTTTCTTTCCTTTTGAACCTTTCTTGCAGACACTAACTCCTTCCATCTTTCACACAGATTCACACAACAAACTGTTTTAATTGTTGGTCCTGTTTTTAGGTACACTTGCACCTAAAATGAGTTGTGATGAGATGAGAGAGAGATAAAATGTGAAGGGAGGGTCTATTCTCATAAAGGGAAACCGAAGACATAGGAAGATAATATATACAAAGGAATCTGTGACATAGCACTGAATCTAGATGGGAATGCGTCCACATTTCCTTGTGCACAAAACAACTAATCATGTACCTCTCAAACCTAATAGCCATGGGCCACGTGGCATTTTGTAATAAAACATTGCTCCACATGTCCTTTTGCATTGAGCAAGGGATAGAGAGCAAAATTCGTACCAAGTTCACTCGCTACCAGGATCCTCTTCAGTCTTCACTAGAACAAATAATTAAGGATGCTTTTTTTCTTCTTCAGAAAAATTTTAAACACTCATTATTTTCATAATGGTTATGCTAGATTTGATGTATATTTACCATAGATTTCGTTTGATGTGTTGAGAGACACAAGAAAAAATTGACTCAGATAATTGTCATATAGTAAACTGTTTTTTTTTTTTTTAGTTTTATTTTACACTGATACTATTTATTTGATTGTGATAATTATGAATTTGATATATATATAAGTAGGGGATGGAATATAGGAGAGATGAGGAGAAGATTGGTTCCATATCTTGAAAATTGTAATTATATTTTGGATTCTTATCCAAGATGAGTTATTTTTGTGTACCTGTAATGTGTGACGTTAGATTTGAGAATTCTAGAAATATTTTATTCCAATAAGTTCCTTAAAAAAAAAAACAATTCTGAAGTTCTTATCTGAGTTTTGATCATTTTCTTTTTTTTGTTGGTAATAGAATTCACCTTATATCTTTGTATATTCTATTCATTTTAAATATTCTTGTATTTGTATTATAAGTTTAAAATATGCATGACATTGAAAAATATTAATCAATGCAATTTTATTTTATTTATGACGACAAATTAAAAATGATGAGAAATACATCCGATCTATTAATAAAATATAATTAGTTATATCATGAATAATACTATTTCTCATAATGCTCTCTATTTTTTTTTTCTTTTTTCAAAACTAAGCATGTACCCACAAATCCACATGATTGATTCAGTTATATTTTTATGAATTGGGTTTTCATGTAATACATTCAACCAGAATTGGGTTCCACAACCAAATTTTTAAATTTAAAAAATGATGAACTTAACATAATTACATAATAAATACAAAACAAAAATATTAATTATCTAATAGTTTTATGTTTTATCATTTGTTATATAACCTAATTAATTTGTATTATTTTAACAATAATGTCTTATATGCCTTACAAATATTTTTATTACAAAAAAACTAAGAAATATTAAAAATATTCATTTTTAATTTTTTATTAAGAGTTAAATAAATAATAATATTATTTTAATTACTCAAATTGATTATATGACTGAACAAAATTCAATTCAATGGTAAAATATTAATGTTGTTCTTCTTCAAACTTAGCATAGAACAACTCTAACTTTTTAGTTCCAGTTAGAATAACATTCATGCATTCATCTTTGAAGGTGATCGAGATTTTCATTGATTTTCTACCATTTATATTCTATATGGATGTCAAACATTATTGTCTTTTTAATATATCTAATAATAAATTTCATTAAAAAGTTAATCACATGTTCATTAATATGCATAATTTATATTATTTTGTAAATAAAACATATTATGAATACTAATTATTATAATATAAACACCTAAAAGACCAATATTAATTAAATGAGGATTGCTCTTTTGAGTGATATTCACAAAATTCTTAGCCTGAATATCCCTGGAGTGAGAATTGCTAGCTTTTATAAATATTGAAAAACTCAAAATATTTCAAAAATATTCCAAAACTATAAAATATTAATGTCAAACATTTATTATATTATTTATAATCCAAAATCAATTATAAACAGATATGTTTTATTGAGTATTATCAATCAAATAAAAAAATCATTGACAACATCTAATTATAAAACATGCATCACTTATTCCTAAATTAAGCTTTGAAAATGTTTCACTTTTTTATAAAAGGTTTATGTCATTTAACAAGTTAAAGAAATTAAAGTGTCATTTGAATAAATTCTAACTTAAAATAAATTTTCCTATTGCATTCCACTTTAGTTTATAGGTTATTTTCATATATTCAAATTATAAGATATTTCTTATCAAGTTATTAATTGCACGAAAACAGGATATTGCATTCAGATAACATCAAAACTAAAACAAAAAATAAGTTTATTAACATTAAATTTTATAGAGTCCAATTAAAATTATATTAATATCTCAATAGGTCAAAAATCAACTTATCAAAATATATCAATTCATAATTAATGGTTAAAATTAAAGATTTTTTTTTCTTACTTTAGATTCTTGTACTCTAAGATATCTAAGACTTATATATAATAAAGTAAAATCTTATGAATTTCCGTAAACACTTCAAATCTTAACTCAAACCACAACCACCACAAAATAAACTCAAAAGTTTAAAACCCCTTGCATTTCAAAACCCTAAACTCATCCATGAAGTACTTTAAGAGAAAACAAAATAAAAAAAAATTACATAAATTACAACTCCAAAAATTGATGATTATGTTTCTTATCTTAGAAGCTTCTAGACTAAAAAAATCTCTACAACGAGAAAAAAAGAGATATAAAAATTGTGAAGAGTAAGAGGTATCCTCGAGTTAAGAAATTTTCTATTCACTGTCTACATCTCTCTTATTTATTACTAGAGTCCATCTTTCAAGCTAAACTAGTCTCACTTAATGTATTATTTAATATTATTATTCTCATCTTATAAACCATGCTTAAATAAATCTATTTATCTTTTAGCTTTCTACCTATGATCAATGAAGAATCCAACAACTCAATGCTCAAAATTCTATTTACCATCTACAATACCCATATAAAACACACCCTCTACATAAAACATAATATTAACAGAAATAATTTTAAACAAAAATTAAATTTAGTTGTCACTTTTTAAATAAATTCACACACTTACTTGAAACATACAAAAATTCTTACAAAATAATTAGCTTATCTTATATTGAAATTAAAGTATTAGAATAATTACATTATAAAAATTTCATAAAGGATTTTTTAGATTTAAAAGTTATAAGATAGTATAAAAATTAGAGCACTACTAAATTTGCTAGAATTTTGCCTTAGGTCCTAAACTTGTTCTATTTTAACATTGTATTATACTATTATAATGAGTTTAACATTTTATGTAGTAATTAATAAATTCAAGCAGATTGTTAAAGTCGGTTCAATAGGAAAAGATTAGCTTATTTGAATAAAATTTTAGGTTCAAACCTCAATGTTGTTACTGCAGACTAAAATAAATAAACTTATAAAATAAATGTGAAGTCAAAATTAGCATAGCATAAAAAAACTACTCCCTCTCGTTTTAATACAATTTTTTATTAAAATATTTTACACTTTTTTTTCAATTTATTTTTCGCAATTATTTTATATTTAAATAAATGGTGATTACATTTTTTATAAGCAACCAACACGAATTTATGAATCCATGGAATACTAAGATATTTTTATCTAATTAGTATTTTTTTTAGTTTTTATTTCCTTCAATACCATCTTTTATTTTTTATTTCTCTCAATAGTACTCTTTATTCTTTAATTTATGAAATAGTATTTTTTTGTAATATTATTAAAAATTATGACTATTAGTTTATTAAAATTAAAATAAAAAATAATGTAAAAATAATTAAATTCAAATTTTAAAAAAAAAGAATACAAAGAAAATAAAATTAAATATTTTATATGTTTTTTAACTAATTAATTATAATAGGAAAAAATGATAAATTATTTATTTTATATTTTATAATAAATTCAAATTTGGCATAATAAATTATATTAAAATAAATTATAATAATTTTGTGATTGTATTTTATATTAAAATTGATATTGGAAGAAAAAATTATAATAAATTATAAAATTGTTATTTGAATTAAAATTTTTATTTTTAGTTTTTTTAAAAAATATCTAAATAATTAATGGCAAAAATCAAATAAAAATTTGATAAAGATAAAAAATTTGATTTTTGATAAAGATAAATTTTGATTTTTGATAAAGATAGAATTTGGTTTTTGCTAGAGATAAAATTTGATATTTTATTAAATATATCATTTGATTTTTTATAAAGATAAAATTTGATTTTTGATAAAGATGTAATTGATTTTTTGATAAAGATAAAATTTGAGTTTTGATAAACATAAAATTTATGTTTCACACAAAGTATTTATTGTACCATTAACTAAACTATTTAGTGAATATATGATTGTCATTTATTTTTCTCTTTTTGTTCCACGTGTATTGCATTATTTTAATAATTAACAATTTTTAAGTAATAAACATAATATTTAAAAACAATTCATAAATTAATTAATTTTTATTTAAAAATTTTAAACCATTTTATTAATATTTATTTGCAAAAATACTTTAACAATTTTATTTTATTTTTACTACTAATTATTTAGATATATTTTTAACAAATGAAAAATACAAATTTTAATTCAAATAACAATTTTATATTTTATTATAATTTTTTCTTCCAATATCAATTTTTAATACAAAAATACAACTAGTAAATTATTATAATAAAATACAATCACAAAATCATAAAAAAAATTCATAATTAATGCACTGTACATCAATTAAAGAATTAAAAAAAGTAAAAGAATACTATTTCAAAAATTAAAAAATAAAAAATAAAAAATACCATTAAGGACAATAAAAATTAAAAATGTGCTAATTAGGTGAAAAAGTCAAATACTAAGAGTTATTCTCATCCAATTAATAATTTTGTGGCTTGTGATATACCAATTCTTGTTGAACAATAGTTTCTTTCATTTAATTAGTTTGTAACTAACAATAAAAGATTATAGATTAGTTTATGATGTACTTAAAATAATATTAGAGAAAATTATAATTATTGCATTAAAAGAAATAAACACAAATAAATTTAAAAATTATAAAAAATGTTTAAAAAAACAAGAAGTGAAATGAAGGAAGTATGATTTATTAGATGTAGTTTAACACAAATAATCACCTTAAGCAACTCGAGATCACCTTAAACATTTAATTGGTTTATTAAATCAGTAAACTCCATTATTAATCACAAAAATTTCTCATCAATTAATTTTAACACAAATAATCTGTAGCAAATTTATATAAATACCTTTTATTACACTCATTAAAGTTTTGCGATTCCGTTGTGACTTTTGTTCATTTTAATTAGTGTTATCAGAGTCTATTAATCATTTCAGCAACCAGTTAGCTACCACCAAAGGGGTTACTTAGTACATAATTACTATGAATCACATTAACTAAAATATAAATTCTACTTGATTAGGTTTAGATTCTCACCTTTGAAAAGGACGAGAATTTTTGAGTTTAGATTTAAGTATTTACTGTAAGGATGTCTCTGATATTTTAATATTTAGAGATATGATCTCGTCATGCTTTATCAATTAAAATCATAAAATCGGAATAAACGTGCATATATTATAATTTTTCAGTAAAAATATTATTTATATGGAAATGTATTCAGTGAGAATTATTCTTATTAATTGTGACAAATTAAAAATATTCTTATTAAAAGTTAGTATCTATTTATAAGTTGGGTATATTTTTATGTAAGCTGAAATATTCTTTTTATGGAAAAGCTTTTGATAATTTTTGTTTTCCACTATAATGGAAAAAAGTTTAATGGTTTTTCACAGGTTTATTTTCTGCGGAATTAAACGAGTTTTTGATAATTGTTTATGTTGTTTTTTTTTAAGTAGATAATTAAAATCACACGACAAAAATTTATTTGATATTTTTTTCGTTTTAAGGTTTGGACAATTTTCGTTTTTACTACGATGAAATTTTATGGATTTTGTTTCTAATACATTGGTTAAAAATTGACTGATATCGGTAGATCATATTTTTGTGTCTTAATTACTATAAGAGAAAGTAATTTTACAAATCAATTTATTAATTTATAAAATGATTAACTTAAAATATAATAATAATAATAATAAATGACTAAAATTTTGATAGTGAACCAATCTTATTGTCATTAAATAAAAATTAATCTAGATATTAATTACATATAAACTAATTTAACAACTAATTATAGAAAATTTAATTTAATAATTAATTTTATAAAAAATAATTTAGTAATTAAATATATAAAAATTAATTTAGTGACCAAATATATAAATATCAAAAAATTCTCACAAGTTTATAAATAATAATGCAGTATCTAAAAAATTACTTTATTATTTTAAGATGAATTCATTTTAAAAAAAAATATGGTCACACTTAAAAATAAAATTTAATAAAAAAAATATTTTCATGAATTTTTTGTGCTGCTTCAATTTTTGAAATATAATTAAAATAATATAATGTATTATTTGAATTATTCTCATCACATAGTGATGTGATGTTAGATTTAATAATATTTTATTATGTTTAGTCACTGTTAATTCTCTAACAATCATTATCTTCCAAAAAATATTTGGTAAAAATATTTATTAAAATTAAACAAATTCTATAGGCAAGAAACAGCCAAAATTTTAATAGCAAAAACACTTATTCAATTTATTCATTTCCATTATTCAATTTTGCCTTAAGAATATAAACAAAAGACTAATACTCAAGGGCTCAAAATTAATTTCTTTTCTTTCTTTTTAGTCATTTCCAAATTCAAATTACTAATTCAGGAAGTTACTGATTAAAAATGTCATTAAATGGTCAAGGAAATTATCTAACATTTATCTCACAAATTAATACATGATATAAAACAATAAAAAAAAATATTGCATGAGATTTTCTCCACTCACCTCCTATGTTACTCGGTGCACTTAACCCATTGCCCATTGTGAATTTGTTATGTTGTGTACTTCTTTTTTCTATTTACAGGTATAAAATCTAAAAGGATGGATTTAGAAAATGATGTGTTGAAATATTTAGTTGCTGAAATTGATTTAATTAAGACTTTTACCAATCAGTTTTTAAAATATCAAAACCGTAAAAAACATTAACTTTTACTATACGTAATAAAATATTAATAAATTTAATATTACATTATAACTAATATTAATAATTGGAAGAACACATTAAAACTATTGAATGACTAAAATGGCATGTACCAAGATGAATCAAAATTTAGCTAATGTACTAAAAAAATTAAAATCATAATAAATTTTTGTATTAAAAATAAAATTGTCAAAACTTGTATAAAAAATGAAAACATGTCAAATAAATAATTGGAATATAAGTTCAATTATTCATATCAAAATATTCGTTTCACGATTGTGGAATCAAGGCTTAAGTTGTTTTGCTAGTTTAGCTAAAACCTCGAAGTTACTATATAGGATTATAGTAGTTAGATATTCAAGTTTGAGTCTAAGTCCCACATTGAATAAAAATGAGAAAGTTAAGCAATATACAAGAAAGAAGACCCATAAATCTACTGTCTTTTTTGGATTAAAGGTGGCATTATTCCTTTATGTATATTTGGCCTATATCTCCTTATTGTGAGATCTCTCCGATTATGTCCCCTTCTCAAATTCTCCCAACAAACAATCACAACAAGTGGTATCATACAATTGTGTGTCTTAAAACTCTCTTTTTTTTTTATTGTCTATAAATGTTAAGATGATTAATAGGTGAATTCAGATGCACTCTGAAGTTAATGGATGTTGCTGCAGATTGGATGGGTATAATATAATTGGAGTCTTAAATAGGCCGCATTCTAATTCTAGTAGTCTAAATACTTTTTTTTAATTTAAAAACATGTTATTTTATCCTTTTTTTTGTCTTTTAAATAATCTAAGATATAATATTTTGAACTTATTTAAATATTTAAGCTAAAAAAATTGTGATTATAAATTGTAATTTAAAAAAAAAACATAACTAAAATAATAAAAAATATATTTAGAAATAGAAAACAACCATCACAATTCATAATTTATAATCATTAGTTCTTACTACAAACTCATCCAAACGAATAATCTAATTATGAGGGAAAGCATTAGAAAACAAATTCAATAGATTGTTTTTTTTGTCTACACAACAAAAAGGAAAGCTTTGTGACTTGGGTAATATCATAAGAAAAAATGGATACGGAGGCTGGAATAGAGAAGAAATCGCTTTTACTGAAAACAATATCAAATACAATTGTTGCAAATAATTAAACTATAGAAGCAAAACAATTTGGGAAGGATCATTTACTTTGGATGATAGAGTCAAATGAGGTATTCTCACTCAATTCAACATATAGGTTATAGCAAAATTGACTGTATAAGGAACAAAATATTTCTTTATGTATATATGGGATATAAAGGTAATATAAAAAACAATGCTAGCGAATTGAGAAGGAGAGAATTGTGATCAAGGATAACTTAGTAAAAAGAAGAGTTTAAGTAGGGTGTAATAATTTTATGGGAAGAAAATTAAGTACCTCTTCTTTGAAGGGAGTGTGGCATTCAAGGTATGAGATAAGTGTTTATAGATGGGTGGAGAGTAGGTTATGTCTTTCTAATCCCAACACCTCATGCAATTCTATTAATGCAACTTGGGTATATAGATAATAAGATGACATGGAGTAATATTTAAGAATATAAATAAAAAATTAGTTCGACTAGAAAAAGACTTGAATTTTGACTATTTTTTTTATAAATAAGCTAAAAAAAATTTTTGAGAGTGGTGCATAAATCGAATTGAGTGTCTTTTTAAATAAGTGTGAGTGGTAGTGTGTATTTATCTATGTTATTGTTAAGTGGAGAAATGAAGTTAGTTATGGTAACATATGTGAATACTCATATCTCTTAATTTCATATAAGGTGATAATTCATGTATACTAAGTTTTGGGGAAAAGTTTATGCTTATTGCAATTGTTAAAGGAAATGTTTTTACATAAAATGGTGCGTTATTGATATGGATAAGGTATGAGCATAGAAATATTTTAGCAATGTTTAAGAACTTAGCAATTCCTTCTTTCCTTCTTTTACTTGAAATGGTAGCTTTAAAAGAGTAGCTTTATATAAAGCTTGGAAGAAAAAGTTGTTGCAAATCTTTTTATGATTATTGAAAGCTTAAAAATTAGATATCACATCTTTTTGCCTTCAATAAGTAAGAATATAATGATACATTAAATAATAATTTCTTTTCCAAACAATATTATAGTAACTAACCAAACTAAATTGAAAAACTTTTACTTAAAAGTATAAACTGTATGTGACATATAACTAAACTAGAGTTGACTTAAAGTTGTATTAGAATGATCATTCAAACAAAATAAATTTAATTTATATCCTAAAAGATCTTGATGATCATTTTGGTATGCAAAATGTTAACCATTATGGATCCAAAATTTTAATCTGACAACCTGTAAACTTGTTCGATAACATTTTTTCCTTTTATATATATCAAGTTTGAGTGAAATTGCAGATTTAAGTGTATCCCTAAATAACTTGGTCCATTAGTCTTTAAACTTATTTAACTTGATTAGAAAGTAAGCAAAATCTTGTCAACGATTGTTTCTATCAAATTTGAAAATTCAATTATTCAATTTGTAGTTAATACATTAACTACTCGTGGTCACCTTATTGACTAAATTCACAACTCTATATATTACATTTAAATGTAAATGTGAGAAATTTGGTATTTTAAGAAATTTTGTATTTAATTACTTAAATTATTTTTTCTCCAATATGTCAGTGATCCTTTTAATATGTTAATTTTATCATTTTGATTTCTTAAATTCTTTTTTTACTCTTTTGGTCTATATAATATGAAAATTTTCTATTTTAAATCTTTAGTCTCGTGGTTTTATCGTTAAATGATGTAATAAATGAATATCATGACGATTGATGTGACATATTATAGTACCATCATAAAATAGCTTAATTAATTAAAATATAAAAGAAAATCAAAACAAATAAACCATATGCAAGATAAATTATTGAACTAAAATTACACATACATACATATAAAAATATAAAAACCAAAACCACCAAAGAAAATATAAGACAGAAAGTATAGATTTGGAATTAAAGAAGATCAAAATTGTAATTTAGATTTATTTTATAATTTAATGACGGTATACAGTTAATATAAAAATTTAACACTTGCCACCAATAAAAATAATGATTGATATAACATTTAAAGATATTGTAAAGGTCAACATATAGATCATTTAGTCTATTTTTCTTAAACTACTCTTTCTAAAGAATAAAAGTTAGTAAAAAATGTGTGTGCGACTATAACTTTTTAAAATCAAAATAAACCAATTAAATATACACAAAATGTATACCATTTACTATAGATTCCTCCAATACATGGATGAATATTATTGTCATGATTTTTTTAGAAAAAAGAACATACCATAGAATAGAACTATGATATTCCATAGAATAGAACTATGATATTCTTGTTAAAAGTGACAACAATGATAAACCTTGGTTCTTTTGTCTTGAACGATGTGTGACCTCAGAATGAATCAAAATATCATTCTGGTAAACATTCATTTGCAGGTGAAAAGTTATAGAATATGAAACAAAAGAAGAGATAGAGGAAGAGTGAGTTGGCATTTTCTTGACGTCACCATATTTTTAGGGTTTATGCAATCGAATCTGGACAGGAATCAAGCCTGATTCAGTGAGATGCTTTGGATGAAATGTCAACAGCAACTATGCACAAGAGTTGTGACGAAATAGGATTGGTATGAGTGAAGTGTGTGTTCACCTTTCATGAATCCAAATCATTGGATGAATGTTTAAGTGTATTAGGGTTAATCTAATTTGTTGAAATAAAAGTTATATAGATTGTTCAAGTTCTATGCAACAATTGAAAGTTTTTATCATTATTAATCTGTTGAAAATTATTTTTTTATTAAAGACTTCTTTGATTATTTTATAGTAAAGTCTTTAAAATTTTAATCCAAAACCTTCTTTAAACAAGTATAAAAAGGAAATTCCTTCGACAATCTAGGTTTAAGTAAAATTTACGTTCCTATATATATTTTACCCAATTTGTAATATTGGTTCATCGTTTTAAAATAAAGATATATTAGGTTGCTTATTTAATAAAAACCGCAATCATAAGTTAAGTTGTTCTACTTTTATTTCTTACATTTCAATTAGTTAAATAACTTTTATAATATCTCAGATGAATAATTTAAGTTTAGGGTTTAATTGAACTAAAAAGCGTATACAAAATTAAAAATTTGACAAAAGTTATGGATTTTCTAAAATAAAAGACCAAATATTTTGTTTTAGAATATATAGTCAAATTTAAAGATTAGACTAAATGAAAAAAGTAAAAATATATTTAAAATTGTGGTTTTTAAAGAATTTAAATCCGATTTTATTTTTGAAATATGTGTGACCGAAAACCCCTAATAAATTAATAATTTAATACTGTACATTTTCCAACTTGAGGAATTCGAATTGCATTCTTTTGGGATCCAATAATTGTCAATATGACCAATTGATGTTGAAGTTGAATGCCAATGCTTTAGGAGTTTTGTTGTAGAACTGTGATATTTAGTTTGAAATTATTTATTATTTAAATGTTTTACTTTAAAATATTTTAATTTTAGTTTAATTAAAAAATAATAAACTCAATTATATTTTTAATCCCTATAATTATTCAATTATTTTTAATTTTTTTCTTAAACAAAATTAATTAATAGAAAGTTGTTGATAAGTAGTGAAATGACTAAAATTAATGACATTATTTAGTATAATATCATCAAGTGTTTCAGCGTAAATATGGTATAAATAAAAAAAATATGAATGACTTGTTTCTTTGTTTCTTTCTATATGTTAGAAGGGATTTGGGATAATGAGGTGGAGGAAAAAGATTTTTTTTTTTATATTTATATATGAGAGATGAAATGAAATAAAATGTGTTGGAAATTATATAACATATAAATAAATTAAAGATAAAACCAATTTATTA
>Ga0209489_106644_pt1 | contig 18326 bp, 16 predicted proteins | sample SiratrowhiteBW_FD_187527 | JGI IMG/M metagenome (GOLD analysis project Ga0209489, IMG submission 187527) | Root nodule microbial communities of legume samples collected from California, USA - Siratro white BW (SPAdes) (version 2) | ecosystem: Host-associated > Plants > Roots > Nodule | place...
CCAATAAAGAAACAACATAGGTCAAGAAATATATCCTTTTCCATGTCACATAAACCCTCAAAACTGAATTTCAATATCTGTAGAATTTTTTCCATACAATTTATTATTAGTTTTGACGATAGTATTTGCAATACATTTTCCCAGTGTTCCATTTTCCTACCACCCAAGAAGGAAGAAAGGACCTGAAGGCTAGTGGTAGTCCTCCACAATAAGCAACTATGTTTCACAACAAAATTTTTGTTAGAATTTAACTATTGATACATTAAGAATAAAATTGCAACTATTAAGGCCTTGTTTGACTTTCTTTTGTTATCTAGTTTTTAAAAACAATTTCAAATCAATTTTGAAGAACTGTTTGTGAGAATAAAGTCGAAAAAATTTGTATGATTACTATTTAAAAATTTTTTTAGATATGAAAATGAAAAAAGAGATGTAAATGTGAGGAGAATTTTGTCTCGTTCTTCAAATTTTGAGAGGAATAGAGCAAGTTTAGACCACATATTGGAAAAAAAAAAAAGAAATCATTTTATTAGCTTTTATGTTTTAGCTTTATAAAAACAGGTTTTGAAAACTATTTCAACAAAACAATTATGAAATAAGAGCTTATTCTAAAGGAAACATTTTTTACGGTAAAGTTTTTTTCTAGTTATTTAATTAACAAATATGAGTTTGGATTCATTTGTAAAGGAGAAGACATGATCTAATATGGTTAATTTTACAAGTTTCTTTCGTTTCAAAATGTATTACATATTTGTAATATAAATGTGAAATTTAGATATATAAAAGGATAATATTACCTATAATAACTTTCCATTTCCAAAATCGTTGGTTACTTGCATCAATAAGTTGGAAGAGAAGACAAAAGTCATCACATTGGTGTGACAGAAGTCTTGCTGGAAATATCGGATTTGATAACGAAAACTTGACATATAAAAGGGTGAAAATTGTATACATAGTCACATTCTACTTATCATACCTTTTTCCATACTTTAGTCTTACATACTAAAACTTTAGTAAAGATTAATGAACTTGATCAAATTATTCATTTTAATCACATACCATTTATACACAAACAAACATGAAATGAAATTCTCTTACCTATCACTTGAATGTAAGTTATGTAGCAAAGTATATATAATATTATCAATGTGAGAACTTAATCTACTCTAAGAAAAAATAAAAATAATAAATATGTGAAAGGAAAGATAAAACTGACCTTTTGGTAATAATATTGATGATGGCGATAAAGATGATCTAGGAGGTTTTGATATTGGTATTGGTGGTAATGATGGTGATGGTGACGGTGAAAATGAAGAAGGAGTGGGTGACAAAATTGTGCAACCTGATACTGGTATAGGTATCGGTGAGGGCGGCAAAGAAGGACTATGTGATAAAATAATGGGTGATGGTGTTGGTTCTGATGTTGATGGTGACAAAGAAGTGCTAGATAATAACATTTTAGGTATAGAAGTTGGTGATAAGAAAGGTAATGGTGATGACAAGGGTAACAATCGTCGTGATAGTGGTGATAAAAAAGTTGGTGCTGATATTGATTTAGGTATTGATGGTGGCGACAAAGAAGGTTTAGGAGATAAAATAATGGGTGATAGTGTTGGTTTTGGTATTGAGGGTGACAAAGAAGGGCTAGCTAATAAAATTCTAGGTATAGGAGTTTGTGATAAGAAAGGTAAGGGTGATGACAACGGTAATAATGAATGTCGCAGTGGTGTTAAAAAAGTTGGTGTTGATACTGGTTTAGGTATTAATGGTGGCAACAAAAAAGGTCTAGGAGATAAAATAATAGGTGATGATATTGGGGATGTTGGTTTTTGTATTGATGATGTGACAAAGAAGCATTAGATGACAAAGTTGTAAGTGTAGAAGTTTGTGATAAGAAAGTTAGTGGTGATGACAATGGTAATAATTGTCTTCGTGATGGTTGTGATAAAAAAAGAAAAGTTGACGTTGATAGTGGTTTAGGTATTGATGGTAGCAACAAAGAAGAGGTAGGAGATAAAATAACGAGTATTAATTTTGATAATGATCTATGTGATAATGATGAAGTTGTTGATGGAGGTAATAATGCTAATAATTTTTGTTGTGAAGGTAACAAAACTATTGCTTGTGATGGTAGTGATTATTCTTGTAATGAGATGCATAGTTTTTCAAGTGATGACAATGTTGTGGTGTCATAACAACTTCGACCTCAACAGTTAAATAATACAAGGAAAATAATGTTGACAACCGTAACAATCACATAACAACTTACTTTTAAAGATATTATAGTTGTTATAAAAATAAAATTTTATATTTATAAAAAAATAGCAAAAATGAAGAGTAAAATATTAATTGTGAAGTGATTGTAAATATTTGTTGAGTATCAAACTATCACAACCTTCAATACAATATATGTTAAAAAAAAATTCAAATAATTTCTTAAGATAAACATATAAGTATATTTAAAGTAAGCAACAAATAAAAGATTCAATCATAATTATTAAACCTCAATATAATCAAGTGAATAAATTATGATTTAAAATATATTTTTGATATTAAAATATACTTATATTTACTTTGGTTCGAAAACCATTCTTCACATTCGGTTTATAGATTTTTTTCTATTATATCATTTTAGTATCTACAACTTTTTTCCGTCTTAATCTCTACTATTTTGTTAAAAGATTTTACGTACTTATGTATTACAAATGTAGATTTCACAAAATATGTTCACAACTAGTAAATTTACGCTCTTATGCAACTTCTTAACAGTTTATTCTTTCAATCCATATATCCTATCTTCTTTGTAAGCTGAAAATGTAGTAGCAACTGACTTTTTCTCTGTTCTTTCTCTTCTGAACACGAAACAGTCTTCGGTGACTTTTTCCGGTGGGTGATCTGTAAACTCAAAGGAAATGAATGTTCACCCTAAACCATTGAATGTGACTACATTTTTCTTCTCCCATTTTCCTCACACGTTTGGTGAAAAGGAAATGTGGAGGATATTCATGAGATGGGGTAGGGTGAATGAAGTTTTTATCTCAAAGAAGGTTAAAAGATGGGGGCATAAATTTGGGTTTGTACGTTTTTTGACGTTAAAAATGCGAGAAGGATGGAGCATGAGCTTGACACTATCAGAATTGGCACGATGAAGCTTTATGTTAATCTGCCAAAGTACTCAAAGCAGAACGATGCACTCTATATGAGTGAGAAGAGGAGGAACACAAAGGTGACTCATGCAGCAAACATACCCACCAAAATGGAGAAATCTGGGTCGGGGAAGATCATTCAAATTAAGGAATGTAGAGTCAAGGAAAAAGGGAAAAATAAGGAGCAGAACAAGGGCATTCACAGAAATAAACCTAACACTGGTTCTGAGTGGAAATGACAACATTTCAAAGTGGAGGAGGTTAAACCAGCTTGGCTGTTAGACAGCTGGGTTGGCACAATGGCAGAATACAAGACTATGGAAGTTTTGAGAGAAGAAATGTTACGGGAGGGAATGGGCTCAATCCGTGCTAGATACCTAGGGTACAAGGAAGTCCTGTTAACAGCTAGTGATGGGACCAAGATGAAGGACTTCGTCGAAGCAAACAATGAAGGTCTAAGTGAGATATTTGAGCTGCTGGAGCCGTGGAACGAAAATCTGCCGAAGGGTAACAAGATAGTCTGGACGAGGTGCAGAGGTTTACCATTGCATCTTTGGTCGCTTGATTGCTTTAGGCAGGTTGCTGGGATCGTAGGAATGCTGAGTGGGAGAGGCTAGAAAATGCAAGATTAAAAGTTAGAACTCCGGTACTGGATAAGGCTGATGCGTCGGTGAGAATTAAAATTAACGGCAATGAGTACTGGATAACATTAGAGGAAGAGGTGGCAGAAACGGATCCTGTACATAGAAGATGTTTCTTTGGTAATACAGTTTTAGACTCCAATTCGTCCTTGGTGTCCAGGGTCGGGGATACAGACCATTTGAACGACAACCATTGGAGCGGAGGGGAAGATGTTTCAGTGGAGGAATACGGCCAGAATCTGAGATCTGTTAGAGGCTCCGACGATGGTAATCATGAAGTCAGTGAACGGAAAATTGTGGAAGAAGCTCATATTCCAACAATTCCAAAAATAGATACTTAACAGCAACCAAGCATGGATCTAGAACTAAAGGTAAAGAGTAACACCAAAATGATAATGTTATGATCTGTATCTAAAATCAAAAGGAAATACCAACAAACAGTATGTGTGCAATATTGTTCATATAATAAACTAGTTTCTATAACAGTAACTTAAGAATAACGAAAAGTATTATAGCAACCAGTATTTGCTCCTAATTCTGACTCTCTGATATCACCTAGAAATGAGAATCAACAATAAGCAATGATGTTATAAGAAATTAGAATAGCAGATGAGAGAATGAAGAACTCAATAACAGAGGAGAGGAGAACTACTCACATTTCATACACTGTCTCTTCTCCTGCCCTTCAGCATGTATAATTCTCTAGCCACATTGGGCCGTTGACCCATTCTAGTGCTCCTCTTCACTTCTTGTCTGAGAAATTTTATTTTTGGGCCCCATTATATTATTATTTGTATCAATACCTCCTCCGTTGAAATTGACCTTGTCCTCAAGGTTGGCGATAAAGTCATTGAATTTCATGCTCCCCTTTCCATGTAGCTTCTTCCTCAGGCAATTTTTTCCACTGAATCAATACCTCTGATAACCAAGCACCATTTCTTTTAATCTTGTGTTTGTCCAATATAATTGATGGTTGAAGTATCCGTCCTTTGTCATCATTGAGTAAAGTAACAAGGATAAAAGGTTTGGCAAAATTAGGAAGTGCCAACACAGGTGCATGAGTAAGTGTTGTCTTGAGTGAATCAAATGCCTGTTAAGATTTTGTAGACCAATGAAAAGCATCTTTTTTTAGCAAATCAGTAAGAGGGTCAACCAACATGGCAAAGTTCCTGATAAACTTTCTATAGTAACTTGTTAATCCCAAAAAAGCTCGCAGTTTCTTAATTGAAGTTGGTACAACCAATTATTTAATTGTTTGTATCTTAGTTTCATCAACCTTGACTCTATCCCGTGATACAACATGTCCCAAATAATCAATTTGGGTTTGGCCAAAAGAGCATTTGGAGAGTTTGGCAAATAAGGAATGTCTTTGCATGGTGCTTAAGACCAAAGAAAGGTGTTGGATATGTGTATTCCATGTTGTACTGTAGATTAAAATGTCATCAAAGAAAACAAGGACAAATTTGCGTAAATATTCTGCAAAAACTGAATTCATTAGGGCTTGAAAAGTGGGAGGTACATTACTCAAGCCAAATTGCATTACTAGCCATTCATACAACCCTTGGTGAGTGCCAAAAGTTGTGTTGTAGCGATCCTCCAGAGAAACAAGAATCTGATGATACCCTGAATGTAAATCCAGCTTTGAGAAATATGGTGCTCCAAACAATTCATCAAGTAATTCATCCATTGTGGGCATAGGAAAAGAGTCCTTGATAGTGACTGCATTAAGGGCCCTATAATCGGTGTAAAAATGTCATGTTCCATCTTTCTTTTTAACAAGTAGCACGGGTGAGGAGAATGGACTTGAACTAGATTGTATGATACCCTTCAATAACATTTCAGCAATAATTTGTTCAATCTCAATTTTCTGACTATAAGGATAGCGATAAGGTCCAACTTTCACAGAAGTGCTGCCAGGCATCAATGGGATGGTATGGTCATGAGACCGTATTGGTTGTAACCCATGAGGCTTCTCAAAAACATTCTTGTATTGTTGTATAATCATAGCCAATTCAGGCTCTATGGATGTTGGCAATTCCAACAAATGGTGGGCTGACACATCAGGTGTTTGAATTTGAATGGTATGTAATTCCACTATTGAGTATATGGCTTGTAAGTGGGTGAGTTGATGGAATTGAGCTAGGCTAGGTAGATTTGAAGTTTCTCCATGTAAAGTGATAAATTCTCCATTGATGTAAAAAGTGAGGAAGCGCTCTTTATAATTCACTAAATGAGTATCCACAGTTGCCAACCATTGACTTCCAAGAACCAATTCAGCTCCAGCGATAGGTAGAACATAGGCTGAAATATACAAAGAATGCTCTTGGATTTGGACTGGGATATTCTGGACTTCACCTTCACATTCCAATTGCTCTCAATTGTCCACTAACACTTTTAATCGTGGGGTCTGATAGATGGGTAAGTGTAGAAATTTATCCACTCTAGGTTGGATGAAATTATCAGAACTCCCTCCATCAATAAGGATTTGAATCTTATGGCCCTGTATAAATCTTGTGAATCTAATTGTGCCTCTCATCATGTTACTTTTCATGGCATTGTATGATAAATTAGGTGTCTGATCAAATTCCTCAGACTGATTTTGGACAATCTGTTGGCTCTGTACATTTGGGTCTGGCTCCGGAGGTATTTCATCCTCACATTGGAGTAAGAAATAATATTTATTAACACACTGATGAGTAGGGGAATACTTCTCATCACAAGTAAAACAAATTCCCTTTTCTCAACGAAATTGAATGTTAGCTGGGGTTAAATGCTTCAAGTTGTTGGGTTTTGGTGGTGTGGGAAGTAATGGTAGTGGGTTTGTGTTTATAGGTGGGTTTGTGTTTGCTGTTAATGAAAGTTTAGAAGTATTTTGTGTAAGTGATTTGGCTAGGAAGTAAGGAAATTTGTGTTTAAGAGCTAGGGATGATGGGTGAAATTTTTCCTCAAAAAGTTTAGCAAATGACACAGCCTATTTTAGGGTGTTTTAGTGGTAATCAATTATTCTACTTAATTGCAAATAATCCTGATTAATAAAATTAGTTTCCCAATTTTTCTTAATAAAAGAATATTAATTAAATTCATTGACAAAAAAAATTAGAAGTGTGAAAAGGAAATAATTTATATCATTTGAAGGAGGTTGTAGATTAACAATGACACTACAAATTTTATTTTACAAACATATATACCCCCTACACAAGCTCTACAGAGGACACACATTCTGTTCATACAAAAGAAATTATACAAGCAAAGAACAATTGAGAGGTCAGAGAACGTAAAAAAAATAAAAGGGGATCTTTAGAGTGAGTATCTCTTCTTCCATTATCCTGCTCCACTCACAATAACCACTCAAAAGTGAGAATTGCATCATTCTCACTACCTACTTTGCTCTACTCACACCAAAGGGAAAATTCAAAGGTTATTATCATTTGTTTTATTTTAGCAAGATATTTTTCACCATGCAGTGTTATATTGCATGTTTACACGCCACACTGCCTATTCTCAATTTTTAATAAAATTTACTTTCACATTTCTCTTTCACAAGAAAAAAAGAAAACTAGTTAAACAAAATTATAAATATACTTTTAGTGTTTGTTTGTTATTTTTTCTTTCTTCATTCATTGTTATACTCTACTCTTATTATATTGTGATCATTTGCAAATGATTATTGCTTTGAGCACATCCTCTTTCCAAGCTATATCTAATTTTGGAAAGTTGTTGCCTCACGTACAATTCTTCATCCATCTCATGGTGAGTACCATAAACATCTTTCTGTATCTAAATTTTATTTTAATATTTTAAAAAAATAAATAGGTAATAATTAATTATTTTATTTCATTTTTACTTTAATTTTCCATACTAAATTTTATCTCATTTTTCTAATCTTGTTCTAATTTTATTATATTAATTTTTTTTACAAAAAAGTAAATGAAAATAATCAAATATAAATATAGTTATCTTGTACTTTAGTTTTAAATAATTTCATTAAATTTCGAAAGGACCATTCACGTCAGGAATTTAATTGAAAAGTTTTACTATTTTGTTTAGATATTCAAATGATCTCACACATTAAATATTACCTGTTGCAAATTTTTTCATTTTTAAAAATAGAAAAAGTATAAAAATAATTTTAAAAAATATAAAGTTTGAAAAAACTAAAAAAATATAAAACATTTCTAAAAATAATAATAAAACATAATTTTTTAAAAAATAAAAAATATCAAACATCCAAATAAACAATTTTATAATTAGAACTACATGAACCCTAATTTCCCTTTATGGAAATGAGTAGGACCAAGGTCAATTCTTTTCGGGCCTAAAAATAAAAAAATAATTTTCTTTATTTCTTATTTGGATCTTTTATTGTCTTTAATTATGTCATTATTTTTCTTTTATTTATATCTTTTATCTCTCCTTAATTGCATCTTCATTGTTTTTTTATTTATTTTTTATTTGTTTACATTTTTTATTTTTCTTTAATTGCATCTTTACTGTTATTATTTTGGAAAAAATAATATTTTGTAAAGCCAAACTAATTCTTCTTATTTGATTAACGGTACCATTTTAGGACAGGCACTGTGGGGGTGTTAATTCCTTCTCCATACGTAACCGATTATCGATCCTAAATTATTTGGTTCATAGATTATTTTTTATTTATTTTTGCTTTTTTCCGTAGTTTTTCATAATAAATTATAGTGACGACTCCGTCTATAATTTAACTTTTCTTGATTAATAATAATTCTTTTTTTTAATTTCTTTTTGTTGTCTCCCCGCTGCGATCCTGGTAACGATAGAAAAGGACGATGATAAAGAGGTTAATAATTGAAAAGAGAGGAGTCGCTACCATTATTTATTATGAAAAGCTTTGGAAAAAATCGAAAAAGAAAATGGTGTACGAAAGCGAATTTGGGGTTTGGGAGTTGATTACGCGAAAAAAAAAGTATTAACACCCTATAACGTCCGTCTTGAGATAATACCCTTAATTAAATGAACAAAAAAGATTGTAATTTTTTAAAATGTTTATTTTTTCCAAAAGAGAAACAAAAAATGCAAATAAAAACAATATATATATATATATATATATATATATATATATATATATATATATTACTTTTCGAGGTGCAAGAGCAAGGAAAAGGAGGGATATAAGGAGTAGAGAGGGCTTGCCCAAAAAGCCATCAGGGTGCGAGAGCAAGGAAAAGGAGGGGTGTAAGCAGTAGAGAGGGCTGGCCCAAATGACCGGGATGCGTGAGTAATGAAATTTAAATTTAAATTTCTTGATTTTCTAGATGCTTTTGGTACTTTTATCAAGAAAAGAACAAACATAATCTCATAAGTATATATAAAAAAGAAAAGTGGGACACATTTTCTTTGGAGAAATTTCATCATATTATGATAGATTTTCCTTCACGGATCTGTGTGTTAAATTTTTATGTACTGAATATGAATGTTGTTGTAGGTTTGTGTGTCCCACATTACCTAATTCGCTCTCAATGAGTTTATATACCAATATATTTCTTACAGTTCCGAAATATAAGTCACTCATGTAGTAAAGTGTTCATTCATGAGTATTTATATGGGTGTATACATAGTTATGTACATAATCTTAATCAATAGCCTATAGATTAATTTTTTTATTTTTTTGAAGATTCAGTTCAACAATTTATAAAATGAAGGTAACTTTTATTTCACCCCCATTATTTTTACAAAAAGTTGTAGAAGGAAAAAAAAAAAAAAAAAAAAAAAAAAAAAAAAAAAATAATAAAAAAAAAAAAAAAAAAAAAAAAAAAAAAAAAAAAAAAAGTGGACATCAATTTGTGGGTGAGCATGACCACTGGCTTGCTGAGTAATAAAAATCAATTTACAAGAAAACAATGTTCATAACTACTACCAAGAAAATACAATGAACAGGTCAAGGACAACCAAAGAGGCACAAGCATAGAGTGAGAAACAGGGGAAAATAAAGTGAATTTTCCAACTACAAGCTACTCAAAATAAAAACAAGGAATGATGGAAGGAAATTGAACATAATCAAGGACACTAGGATTTAATTCCACAACACAAGGGATTCTGAATTGTTCCTACAAAAGGGATATGAATATGACTTACCAGTCACACGATGCAATTTTCTTTAATAATGTAGTGAAAGCATTTCTATTTGGCTTAGGATCAGGCTTCATTTCCAAGACATTTGATTCCGAATGCATGGGCACAATTTCGACACCATTTGATTCAGAATGCATGGGCACAATTTCGACACCATTTGATTCAGAATGCATGCGCTCAATTTCGATATCCTTTGATTCACCATACATCAGATTCACAGCCGTTTTCTTGACCACTAAGTCAGGACCAAAACTCACAAAAATCTCCACCTTGTCCCCACCTCCCAAATGTGATATTATCTTCTGCCAATCTTTATCATTAAAGGAAATCACTGTCTTTTCCTTGTGTATCTGCAGGGTGAGCTTTGTGTAATTAGCTATTAAGACACTTGTAAAACACTCGGTTTCCATGATTTCGGGGTTTGATGAATAAACAGTACACAAAATCATTCCCTTCATGCCACAGTCCTCAGGCACTGTGAAATACACTGAATGTCCCTCACCGGTATGGGCCAACCAATGAGGAAGATTGTCACCTGGAAGTAAAACTTCACAAGCCTCATTGTTTGCCAATCCCTGTAACATGAGAAAACAAGCTTAGTCATTTATGCAACGGACTCCTTGGGCCTTCAATAATTTTTTTTATCATTCCAAAATAACAAAATGAGCATTTTTAAAAGAAATAAATGCTAATCTTATAACTTTTAGGGGAGGCCAACTGTTATGATTTAAAAGGGTCCATATAATTTTGCTTTTTTTGTTATTATATTTTTAGTTAAAAATCCCAAGAGAAAGGTGAATCATTGTTCTAGTAATGCAAAATAATTATGTATATAGTGAGAATTTAAGGCTACATTAGTCAGAGTTAATTACTATTAAATATTAAAGATTACTTAGTATATATTAAAGACTACTTATGAACTGGTGTTGAATTTAGAGAGTCTTATTATGATTGTACATAGCAACACATTATTTAACTAACCCTATAGGATTATTTCAAGTTCTCTTAATTAGTAGCTAAAATGAACAGTGAAGGTATAGTACAGAAATGTTAAAAGTAGAGAAGGAATTAACCTCAGATATCCTATGGCTGAGAATATCGAAGTATGCTGTGTAACTTCCAACTCCAATCAAAGAAGACCTCAAGTGATGCCTTGAAACTTCTAATTCTGTAATATTTACAACGTCTTCATCCAGACTTGTTTTTACATATTTAGATAGTTGAAGCTGTGTCTCGAATTGCACCAAAACACTTCGGAGAGTTGAAAGGCTTCTAAACACTGGCGCAAGTTCATCCAAAGAATTATTTTGTATACTACTTAAAACCAGAGAACCTAATGTGCCAGGAAAAGGACGAAGAAAATTGAGAAGATTCATTCTCGGTGACATCCAAGACTGGATGATAGAAGGAAATACATTTCGTGCCGGTCCTTCAAATCCGCATAATGATATATATCCAATGCTTTTGGAGCGTACTATTGAAAAAGGGATTTTTTTCACGCAAGTATTATCAGCAATTAGAGTTGTCAAGGATTCCATCTGTGCTATATCTTCCTCCCATTGGTCAATCTTTGAACAACCAGATAGGATTAATGTTTTCACAGATTTCAACATGTATAACTCTTGGGGGAGATTGCTTAGACTTGTACAATCCTTCAAATTTATCAATAAAATATTACAGAGATCTCCAATGGATTTGTGTATCTCGAGTAAATTTGGACAATCTTTGAGAATGACCTGCGCAAGACTTGGCATTCCAGAAAAGTCAGGGGTTTCTCTCAAGTACCTGGAGTGACTGAGATTGAGGACTTTTAGCTTATTCAAAACCTACAAAAAAGACAGTTATTAGAGAATGAAATAAAAAATGAAATAGTAGTAAATGGAAACAATGACTATTTCTATTTTAATCAACCTATGAATTTTACAAGAAAAAGGCATGTTATAAATACCTGGGATTGTTTCCAGAGGAATTGAAGACGACTGTGTTTTAAATCAATCGCAATTACATCATCCATATGAAAGTTGTTTGGCAGACACTTTGAAGGAAAGCCATGCCAAGAGATCCATTTCAGTTTCCTAGAAAGGTACCCATAATTTCCAGCAAGTTGTACATGATGGAGTTGCAACAGTCTCAATCTCTCCATTTTCTGGAAAGAATCGGCTTCGAAACAATCTCTGCTGGTTGAATGTAATTTCAGAACCAATCCCTCAATAGCATTTGTCCCCTGTGATGAAAAGAGCAGAGGGAAATAAATTTAGAAGTGTTTTTTGTTGGCTCAGCTGAGCCTAACTCCACTTATATATTGCACATGGAAAAGAAAAGAAAAACAGTACAAAGAAAATGTACTTACAGCTTTCTTCCTCAATACATCCACTACATCCTTTTGAAACCACAATCGACTGTGCTTCCCAGGTTCCTTTCTTGAGTTTTCACGAATTATCTCTCTTCCCATTTCTTGCAGCAAAGGATGCATTCCAAGTTTGTTGTTCTTTTCTACTTTTATGAGGCTACGTTCTATGAGAACTGTTAATCCATCATCAGCACATAGTTCACAACCATTTAGTATCTCCGTGACATAGCCTCTGTCTTTACCAATAAAGAAACAACATACATCAAGAAATATATCCTTTTCATGATGGTGTAAACTATCAAAACTTATTCTCAATTTGTCTAGAACTTGATTATTGGAAATTATTTTTAGTTCTGACAACATACTTTCGCACTCCTTCTTTGTCCTCTGACTCGAATAAGAACCAAGAACCTCCAGAGCTAGAGGTAGTCCTCCACAATAACCAACTACATTTCTTGCAACTTCATTCAAGTCTTCTATTGGTTTTTCTTCTCTAAAAGCATGCCAACTAAAAAGTTCAAGAGACTCATTTTCGTTCATATCATCCGTTTTATAAACATAATTAACATCGAGCAGCTTTAGTAGGCCTACGTCTCTGGTTGTAATGATTATCACAGTTCCTTGACCGAACCATTCACGATTCCCACATAGATTTTCTAATTGGCCAAACTCATTCACATCATCAAGCACAATGAGCAACTTTTTTCGACAAAATCGGTTTTTGATCAAAGTTCTTCCCATCCCAACGCTTTCCACATGGAGCTTGGATTTTAGGACATCATGAAGAAGATTTTCTTGCAAATGAAGGTGGCTTCTACTAATTAATTGATTACAAACTTCTCTAATATTTTCAATAAAACTCTTACCAATGAATGTACGATAGATTCGATTATAGATGGCTTTGGCAAGGGTAGTTTTACCCGATCCTCCCATTCCCCATATCCCTATCATACATACTTTGGTGGAATGATTTTCAATACATCCAATCACCTTTTCCACGTGGGAGTCCAATGCAACAGGAAATTGGGTAATAACCAATTCCTTATATTCCAGTAATGCTTGAACGCGGCTAACAATTAGCTCCACAAGTTTAGCATCATGCCTTGAAGATGAAGGATAATACATTACGAAAATAAATCACAACCTTAACATATGCTTCATTCAGTCTCAAACAGAAGAAAGTATGAAGAATTCGTTTGTTTACCTGAAATCTCTGACATCCCAACCACTGATACCTGCAGCTGTGGTGAGTGCACGTCTCCACCTCGACAATGCATGTTCCAGTTGTTCTCCTGAATAGCTTTTGTGCGCAGCTTCTTCCAACGCTTTTCTGAAATCACCCTTCTGTTCAAGTACCTCCAATGGGTCAATCTCGTAAAATACGGGCAGAACTATTTGGCCAAAAGTTTGTTGGCATTCAATGATTTTTTCAAGCTCATGAAGACTGCAGGTAGATTCAGTGTATGATTTGGAGAAAACAATTATTGCAATCTTAGAGGCTGCTATTGTTCGCATGTGTTCTTCCAGCTCCATTCCCTCGTGCAGATTCTCCTCGTTAATCAAAGTTTTGACTTGAGCTTGTAAAAGGACAGAATGGAGATGAGAAACGAACTTTCTACCGATGTCTTCTCCCCAAAAGTTGATGAACACATCGTATATGAAGTGGGGTTCCGATTTTAAGAAGGATGAAGATGACGATGATGATAAAGAAGCGAACTCCATCAAAGGAATTGAAGTCAACTATTCGAAGGTAAAGTAATAACGTTAAAGATGTTAGGTTGTTTATGGACTTATTATCTCATCTAAGAGTCCAATAATGCTTGTTAGTGCTACAAACATCAATATTTTTTTATATGTAATGTCGAAGTGCTTATGATCCGCCCATATATGTTTTATAGTTTTCCTCCTAAACCCAGCTCACTGTCTGGAATTATTCACTTTGGATTTCAGAAGTTTTTCAAATAAATTTTGTTGTTACAAAATTTATGATATTTAATTAAGATTTTTAAACATTATAAGAAATTATGATATTCTATCAAAACTATTAAAAAACTAGAAAAAAAAAACTAGATTAATAGTATTTAATTGATATTTTAAAGAAAAACAGTATATATTTTGCGGAATTATTAGTTTTTGTCTTTGTTTGGTTTATTGTTAAAGTGCTTAGTTCAAGCAAAAATATACTTACTGAAGACATTAAATTTTTAATGGAAGGTTTATCTCAGGTTTGTTAGGTAATTTTTTATATTATTTTTGTTTACGTATGTAATGCAGTGACAAGGAGTTTTTCACTCTTTTAACTACGTTAAAAGCTACATCTGTTAGGTTAGATAACAGACTGCTACCCTAAAAGCCATTTTAAATCCATGAGTTCTCTATCTTTCAGCATGACTACAATTAATGAATATTTCATAACATAATGCAAAGATAATGAAATCTAACATTAAACAATAAACGTATAAACCAAGCAGCATACTACAACACATTATTGAGAAACAGAGGAGCAATTTAAACATTAAGTTACACAAGTTTCAACAACAAATTTAATTAAGATAATTGAAACATAATTTACCATGAGTAACACAAGTTATAAATTTTGATAAATCTTTGCGGTTGTTCAACTTAATATCATTCTTATTGTTCTTTACACATGGAATATGGGAAATCTTAGGCCAATTCGTCCTTCCATTCCTTTCATAGCTCTCTTGTATTAGAGGACATTCACTAATGCTAAGTACCAAACGAAAGAGGGAGCAATTCCTTTTTGTGGCAACATCTTAAGGTTCAAACAGTTTGCAATCTGCAGATTTTCAAGAGAGATGAGATGTTGAAGTCCCACACCATTCAAGAAAGAAATGCCTCTGATGCACAGTGACAGGAGAAGTTGGAAGCAATTTCTTCTTCATCAAGGCATCTACAAGATCATCTCCTCCAATTGTTAATTCTAAAGAAAATTGAGAAATTGAATGCCCCTCTGAGTGATGGATGCTGTTCTTATTGCCCAACAATGAAAGACCTCAAGTTTTCGTAGATTGAAAGGCAAACCCTCTTCTACAAATGACTCCAGACATGGAAAACACTCAATTCTTGAAGGCTAATGAGGGTGTCAATCTGTTCTGGCAGACACTTGAGATTCTTACATGTAAGGACATAAAATTTCTGCAGATTGGGTGTGGGCAACCCATCTAGAGGGAAAGAGTCCAACTTACGACAATTTGTTACATGGAAGATTTTCAGATGTGAAAGATTTTGGCATGAATTGTCATCTGAGACGGAGAAGAATTTAAGGTTTGGACAATTGTCAATATAGAGTCTCTCCAGGATAGGGAACTGCCTAACGAAAAGGATTGGAGTGAATGGCAACTATCACTTAAAGTTAGGTACACAAGTGATGAATAATTAGGCATCGATTCAGAAGTCAGAAATTCTAAGTTCTTACAATTTTGGAGATGAAGGTGCATCAGTGAAACGGGAAGAGCATCTTTTTGAAAGTACATGAGAGTTGGAAATCTTTTGATATTCAAATATTGAAGACAATTATTGTTGGTTGGAATCCAAAGAAATAGATCTAGAGAATGGTAATTCCCAATAATAAAGTAGTAAATCAATGAGAATACGAGATTTCTCTTTTCAATCATTCATTTGTCCATGTGTTGGAACGTCTAGATGAGAATTATGCACTTCAATTTAGCTGAAGACATGAAAGTTATCAAACACAATTGATCTAGCTTTGTAATGAATATGGTGGAAGATTAACACATATATGCGAGATGCATTTGCTTTTGAGAATGATTAAAAATAACTAAACATATATGTTGAGTGATCCAGTTTACAAGAAATCTACAAAGATCTTACGAAGATACAATGAAATCAAATTCAAGAGAAAGAACATGTTACTGATCTACTAGGAGAAGAAAACAAAGGTTTTGGTGGCATTTCCAAGGAATTGATGTTGCCTTACAACATTTCTACCACACCACTCATTGTAGGTCTATCATTGAGAAAAGTTTGAATGCACCATAATCCCACTATGGTCATTCTCCTAACAATCTCATTTTTTCTGTGGTCATCACTTGATCTGGTCTTAAATAGTTGTCCTCTTCCAGCCTCCTGTATACCAAATATGGGAAATATATCTCACTTGTGTCGTCTGGCTTCAGCATTAATATTCTATCATTTCTAGCAACATCATTCCATAGCTATAACCATCAGACTTATGTGAATATCCACTAAAATGTCTATTGTACATTTCTTGGGCCATATACCCCATTTTCTCTAACTTCATCGGCGTATTCTTCAATCACAGGATGTTCTTCTCTTCAACCTTTTTCTTTTAAAGGTTTCAAGTTCCTTCAAGAATTCAAGCAGTAATTTTGTACATGATTCTCCTACACTAACTCGGGCTGTGCTCGTTCACTGTTCATGTTATGTATAGAAACCATGTGCTTCTTTTAGAAAATCTATTATTCTTTCTTATGGTAGACACAAATTGTTCTAACAAGATTGACCTTCACAAGACCATGTCTCAATTCTTATCACTTGCATTGCTCTTAGTAAGGGTGTGGTACAACTCTTCTTTGCCTTTGTATGTTCGTTCAGTGAGGGAGAGGTTCCTGCTAGACACTTTTACAGTCAATACAGTAGGGTAATAAATATGGTAGTAAATGAACAATAATAAATTTATCATATCTTATGATTGTTACTTATTTATAAGCTTTAAGGAGGCTTTTACTTGCATGAACCTTAAGAACCAATTTATATTCTCTTTAATCTCCATCTAGTTGTCTCTTAATGCGATTATCAGCTTAAGTATGTATTACTGAGTAATTTGTGGTGCTAATAACGTTCAATGTATTTCAAAATGGTCGGTTTGTCAGTGTTCCAAGTTAACCGACATCGTGGCTAATTTCGCTGATCCGAGATAGTCTCAAGAGATTTTATTTATGAATGTTCTAGGCTCTACTAGGTATGAGACGTCGTAGGAAATTATCTCCTATAGAATTGACTAAATACGTAAAATATATTTTTACTTTAAATTCTAATTTACAAATATAAAAATATAAAAAATACTTACCAACAACTTACATAAATAATTAACTTAGAGGGATCATCTTATACTCTTTAGAACTTGTTCCTGTACACGGGATTTTATCATATTGTATTATTATTATGGCATAAAACAGAGAATCAGCATAAATAGCGAAAGACGATATTAAAATGTGTTAATTGAATTCAACAAGGGATAGCACAAGTATTATTTTGAACCAAACACAAAAACTAATAGGTAACATAACAAAACACATTTAAGAAGAAAATACCGAGGAACAACTGCGTTTTATATATTACACGGTACTAATAATGGTAAAAAGGGAAAAAAATTCACAAAAATAATAACTAGGAAGGAATACAGTAAACAACTCATGGACAGCCATTATACCTAATGGGAGAAGTGAGAAACAGGGCAAAATAAACATTGAATTTCTTAACTATAATTCCACAGGACAGAAAAACAAGGAAATGATGAAAGAAACAAATGCCAATCAAGGACATTAGGATTAATTCCACAACTAAAGGGATCCTGTTGTTGTGAAAGAAGTCACATCACAATTTTCTTTATATATCTAATGAGGGAATTTTTCTTTGGCGCAAGCTCCTTTTCTAAGTTATTTGGCTCTTCTTCCAAGTCATTTGGCTCCCTTTGTAAGTCATTTGGTTCCTTTTCTAAATCATTTGATTCACTACATATCAGATAGACAGCAGCGTTCTTGACTATCAATCCATGACCAAGAGTCACAAAAATCTCCACCTTGTCTCCAGATCCTAAATTTGACATTATGCCATGCCAATCTTCATCATTAAAGGAAATTATTGTGCCATGCTTGTGTATATGTAATGTACACTTCGTGTAATTAACCATTAAAACACTTGTAAGACATTCAGTTGCCACGATTTCAGGCGTTGATAGATAAACAACACACAAAGTCATTCCCTTCATGTCACAATCCTGAGGCACAGTGAAAGAAACAGAATTTCCCTCACCAATATGGGCCAACCAATAAGGATGGTTGTCACCTGGAAGACAAA
>Ga0209489_106645_pt1 | contig 18326 bp, 14 predicted proteins | sample SiratrowhiteBW_FD_187527 | JGI IMG/M metagenome (GOLD analysis project Ga0209489, IMG submission 187527) | Root nodule microbial communities of legume samples collected from California, USA - Siratro white BW (SPAdes) (version 2) | ecosystem: Host-associated > Plants > Roots > Nodule | place...
TATATAAAAAGAGAAAAAAAAAAAAATATATATATATATATATATATATATATATATATATAATGATAAATTAAAAAATAAAATATGTAAAAAAATCTCCTTTATATATATATATATATGTGTGTAAGAGAGACTTTAGACCTCATGGATTGTTTGCCGTTAACATTTTAAATGAAAAAAAAAAAAATCTCGCAAATCATATTTTGTTTTATAGAGAATATCTATTTTTTTATTCAACGCAATCTTGCTCCATTTAAGTAAAGATTGTTACGAGCTTGTTTGAATACTTGTTTCAAAATAAGAAAAAAGTTAAATAATTTTCTTATGAAGTTAAATTAGTTTATAGAAAAAAAAAATATTAATGCAATGTGTGTCAAGAATCTGAATTCAAAATTAGTGATTACGTTTAAAGAGTTTTGTGCCAGTTGATTCACTTGGTTGATATGAATTATTGTATTTTAACATGCGGTTTATAATTTTTTTTCTTAAAAATACAACTTGAACACTTATAATTGTTTTAGTAAAAAATATATTTGGAACCTTTATCATGAATATGAGATTCTAAAAAAATCCTTTCGATGCTTTTCATAAGTTAAATAGAAAAATATCTAAAATAATTAAAAAAATTGTTTAATGAATTTTTTTTTGTGGAAAAAAAATTATGATGCACGTATTTTTGGATAGCAGGGAATATGATTCAGATAAGATACTACTCATCTCTGTATGTGGTGCAAACCCAAAATTTAAAGAATATCTATTTTTGAATCCATATTTTAAAAAAAATCTAAAGTTATATATAAACCTTTATTTAACTCAATGGAACTAATATCACTTATAGATTTTACCACGAAAGACAAAACAAATATTAACGATCAATGGGTTGTGGACAAACAAAATTATAACATTACTTTCAACTCCAAAGAAAATAAATTTGAATCTTTTATTACGTGTTGTTCATTTTATTTTCTTTCTAAATTTTAACTCATTTTGAACTGTTAACTTGTTAATTATACTAAGAATTTTTCCAATTGAAAATAGAAAAAAGAGTGATGTAAGAGAAAATTTAGTTTTTATTTTGGAAATATTTATTAGGTAGGAGTCCAATTTTCCTCCTTGCACCTATCACTATTGACTTATATGACAAGAGACACACATGTTGGCCCCAGCAATGAGTCCTTGCATCTCCATGTTCCTAAATACTCACTTATGTTTCCTACCTCATTTCACTTTCTTCCCCTTCTAACACACACTAACACATTTGTAAAATTCCAACCAATTCAACTGTAATTTTTGTCTTTCTTTCAAATTTAACACTGCACATACAACTCCAATTTTTACTTGTGTGCAGTTAACCTTTTGGTCACTCTCAAAGCAAAATGTCCACATAATATATGTTTAAAATAGACCTTAAATTTCATATAAGTTTTCTGTATTATGTGTTTTTTCTGAACAGAGCAATAAAGAGTATTATCATTCATTTAAAATATATATGATGGTTGTGTTGATCTAATTAATAGACATCTTACATTTACATGCTATGAGACGATCTTTATCATGAAAAATGGTGTATGAAAATTCTTCAGATCAACGATAATAAGAATAAGATTAGTTTTTATCTCAGCAAAGAAAAATGAGTTTGATGGACAATGTTTAAAAAATGGTTCATGAACATACTACTCCTATGAAGCCAAAACCATCCAATTAATTAATCTTTAAATTATTTTGTCAATCATCTTTGTCTATCACCAAAATCTCCAAAAATATAATAAAAAACAGACCAATGAACTATTCTTTCTTCTTTTTTCTCTGTTGCCATTATGTAAAAACACCCTTTAGCAACCTACTTCTCTTTCTCTTTATTCTCCCATATTATTATACACAAATTTTGCTGGCAGTGGCACCCTCTTCCCGGAGTCAGTTTCAAGCATTGATACAAATCATTTCTTTTTTGGGGCTACATAGACACATACAAATTATTTATTTATGATCATATATGAACGCAATCATTGATTAATTAATCTTTCTGATCAACATTAATCACATATTTTCACATGCATAGACAATACAATCATTTCTTTTTTGTTAGCAGCAATAATCCAAATCATCACTTATCTCAGAAGCACAGAGATCATCAAATAATAAAACAAAAACATTGTAACAAGCATCTTGTTTTTTAGCTTTCGATTCCACCAAAAGCCAATTGTCACTGTCAGTAAAAAAATGAGTAAATAGTAGATTTCCTGCACAAATTATCATGTATGATAGTAAACTTAGAAGTTATGATGATGTAATTTTTGTTAGATTTACCGTGTATAAAAATTGAACATAAAGAATATAAGAACATAAGACATAAAAATATGAAGAAGATTCCTGTGACAGTTACATGTTGAGGGAGTGGTAGAAGAGTCATTGTGGCAGTTCCTATCTATTCCACTTCATTGAAATCTAGTCCCACTTGAGCTTTCTTTCCACAAATTTATCTTGCATATCTTCAATGAAAACCTGAGTGTCACCAACTCCATCTTTCAGTTTCATCTTTCACATACACTTAAAAATCCACTTCTTCCAGTGCTTCCAATCCAATCCCCCACACACAAATTCTTATTCAAAATCTGTGTTCTGCATGTTACTCTACCAATCTTTAGAACAATTCAGTCTTTGAAATTGTTGAGAATCCTTTTTATCAATCAGGGCTACAGTCAAAATCCCAACTTTAAGAGGTACCTATAGAGTGTGTTTTTGTGTCATCTGTGGTATCTCCGGGTTCTGAATTCCCACATTTGTGTTTTCTTCCGGGATGCATTTTGTCCTTTTGGTGTTCTGATTTGGATTCTGTGTACCTTCTATTGTTGGATTGCGTTTGTTTTCAATAAAAATCAATCTCATCTTTTATGGGTCTGTGTTGAGTGTTAAGATCCAATGCCATTCTTTGTTGTTTTTGCTTTTGTTGAGAAACTGTAGCATTGGATTATGAGGATTTGAGTGCAGGAGGTGGATACACAGGAGCAATGGAATGTTCATTGAAGCTATTATTTAGCTTCGTTTTCTTTCTATTTATCAATCTTATTTCAGGATAATGATTGTAAAGAAAGAGGTGATGAAAAATGTGAGTCTAGATTTGTGTCAAACATTGCAAATTTGCAATGAATTCAAGAGTCCTTCTGATTTCAAGGGACACTGATCTTTTACATCTGTCCTCAATAGTACTTTCATTTCAGAGAATGTCTTCCTCAAGAAAAAAATGCCAAACTCAAAGCGTAGGGATTATCTGAGTTTCCGAGTAAAATCTATAATTCAACTGTTAGCTTTTATTGAATTGCAATGGCTTATACATATGTATGCTCATTATGCAATTTAATGGGGTTAAGAGTCTGATCTGACATAAAAACACTTACAAACACATGTTTGTAATCTTTAGTTCTTTGATTCAGAAACCTTTTACTACTTATAATGTTTAAACTCAATCTTTTGTGTCACTGTTTGCAGCACAATGGAATCTGAAAATGGAGTTGCTATGGAGGACGAGAAACATGTTATTGGGGAAACAACTAAGGAGAACATAAACAAGGAAGCTGAAAACAGTTGCAATGCTGAAATCCAGACCAAGAATGAGGCATCTGAATCCGTTGTAAAAGTTGAAGGGCCCAAATCTACGGCAAGTAGAAACTCAAAACTTGCCAAGGTACCTTTTGTGTATCAGAATTGTGTCTTCAATTAAACTATTAATGATCATTTACAATTACAATACACTGTACATGATCTGCCACCTAAACTAATCCATGTGAACATGGTTAGGAACATGGTGGCAAAGGTGGTGGTGTTGCTTCAAAGAAGAACAAATCTGGCACCAAAGACAAACCCAATTTGAAGTCCACAACTTCAGCACCTCAAGCACACAGGCCAAACCTCTCCAAGAGCCTTTCTTTCCCAGCAAAATCAGCTGGTGGAGATGTCATGAAGAAAAGCATTAATGGCACTTTTGTGAAAACAGAAACTAAGCATGTTAATGGGGCTAGAGCCCAGCCTTCCGTTCGTCGTTCAAGCAGGCTGACAAACAATGAAGTTAACTCAAAGGAGTCTGAAAAAAACACTGGAAATTCTAACCACAGGACCTCTTTAACATCCATGAATAGCCTTAAAAGCTCTAAGGTACATAAACTGTTTTACCCCTCAATTCCTTTCTTTTTGTAGCTTGATAAATTCTCTCCATTAGTCTCCATATTCATGACTTCTATTCTGTCTTCTAGATTGGAGAGTCTTCTCCGGAGGTGAATGCGGTTTCCAAGAGCCTTACATCTGAGGCATCCTTGTAAGTCTTAACCTCCCTAGATTTTCTATTCTTCTTCTATATGTTTTGCCTAAGTTATGGTGTTCAGGTTCTCTATCAATATATTTCAGTCTATGGTGAACTCAACTGTAGAGAACACTGAATACATTTAGGAGATTACTCCACAATCTATATCTGTTTGCTGAAGGGATTACTACCTTGTGGTTTTTTCCTTTATTGCAGACCTGTTGATCAGATTTTGACCCCAGCAAAAACTGAAAAACCAAATAAAGAGGATGATGATGCTCACTCCACTACATCGTATGATTTGTGACACTACTACTCTCAGATCACTATTTTGTCCTTGTGTATCTGCCAATCTCATTAGGATTTGAATAATGTTTCACAATGAAAATTTCATACTTCTTTTTCCTTAGCTAAAATGTTCATGAAATTTTGTTTGTGTGCTATCAGAAGTCATACACCTCGTAGGAGGAGCAGTGGTTCTGGATTTTCATTCAGATTGGAGGAAAGAGCAGAAAAGAGGAAGGAGGTGATTGTTAAAACCTTGCAGCCTATTGATGTGAATATTGAATATTCCAGATATTAATCATATTTTCTCCTTTCCCCTCAGTTCTTCTCAAAGTTAGAAGAGAAAATTCAGGAAAAGGAAGCAGAGAAAACTAATCAGCAAGAGAAATCAAAGGTGTCAAAACCAAAAACTAAATGAATTTAGTAATTTATGTTCCATGATGTGGTTTGAGCTCCCATAGCCAGGTTATCACCTTTTTCTTCATTTTTTTTTTTTCCTTCTGATTTTCTGGCAGGAAAACCAGGAGGCTGAGATCAAGCAATTGAGGAAGACTATGACATTCAAAGCCACTCCAATGCCAAGTTTCTACAAGGAACCTCCTCCAAAAGTTGAATTGAAGAAGGTAATTTAACCATCACATGTTCACACAGCTGTTAATCTTTAAAAATTTGTAGTTCTAAACCTTTTGTGGCAACAGAAGCTCACTGTCATAGTAATACTAAAGCAGGTTCATGTTATGGAAGTAATTCTTAGCTAGAGAACCTTTTATATTCATTCTTTTGATGTATTTTATCTACCAAATAGATACCTATAACACGCCCAAAATCTCCAAAGCTTGGAAGGAACAAAGGATATGTGGTGAACCATTCAGATGATAAATATTGTTCTAGTCCACATGCAAAGCAGAATGATTCAACCAAGGCAAAGGTAAAGGGTACTAATAAAGAAGTGGTTTCAAAGAAACCAATCAGAAAAACTCAAGCCAAGCTGCAGTCTCAGGAAACTGCAAGTGGAAAAACTGAGAAGAATTCTAAGAAGTCTACTAAAATCGACCAAGATGTCAAAGCAGGCACAGGAAACAATGAAGAATGCCATGATCCACCAGTTAGCAATTCTGAATATCAAGATGACATGGAGCTAGAATCCAAAAATGAGCTTCCTCAGAATGGTGCACTGGTCTCAAATTCTTCCACACCCGAGATTGTATCATACGAGGTTACTGTTGGAGTGTAGATTCATATATATATTTATAGCCGGAGAGTATTTATATAAACATAGGACTCCTTGTTACCAGTTATTACATTATTGTTGTGAATATAGAGGTTTCTTCACGTTCATTATAATCTTGTATTGCATTTGAAGATAGGTTGCTTGTTGTTATATTGAACTGTTGCTGTTTGTAATGAATATTTTGTTAATTCATTATTTACCAAACTGTTCATGGGTTTGCCCTCTGATTAAGTAAACACTTTGACTAAAAGACAATTTCTATTCTTTGCTTTCCATGATGAAAAACATGCAAGATGATCCCCTTCCAAGTCAATTGTAAAGATAACTCGCATCCATCACATAAATGAAACTTAGAAAGAAAAAAATTGAACTTGTAGGCAATGTTCAAGGCAAGCATTCCTACTTCAATTTGCTGAAGTTTAATACTCTTTTGGATTTGGCTTAAGTTTTACCCTGTGTTTAGATATGACTCACGTTGGCTTAAAAGTTGCATCAATTTATTTGATGAAATTCAACTATCGATTTTGCTTCCAACTTTGCAGATAATTAATCTACATCCAAAACTACATAGAGAAATTAATTAAAAACCATTGATTCATTGAGAATAGTTGTTTAAATTAAAGGCACCTTAAAGAATTACTTATAAATTAGAACTGACAGAATTAAAATAACTTTCAAAGAAAAAACCTCAAATTTTGCTGCTAAACTGTTTTTCAAAATATTAACACAAACATAAATTGTTTTACTTTAAGATCAATTTAACAAGAATCACTTTTTTCCTTGTTGAACAAAACCAAACACAACTAATATTGTCTTTAGATCACTTTTCCCATGTTGAATACAAAACCTAACACAACTAATATGGTTCTTTAGATCACTTTTCCCATGTTAAATACAAAACCAAACATGTCGTTAGTGTATATATAATTTCGGATTGAATCATTTAATTCACGTGTTTGGATTCACATTTTAAAAATTTTGTTAAAAAATTGAATTGAAATTGAGAAATTTCAAAAGAGAACAAAATGCTACTATTGCTTTTAAAGTACAAACACAAACACAAACATATATCACTGCGGTACTAAACTATATTTATTAATAATTTATTCATATTATATTACTCTATATGGTTGTTTTAATTGTCAAAGTATTATTTTTCTAACAAAAATCAGTTTTACAAAAATCAATTTCATTCAAAATTGACCATACTATTTCTCATCCATATACTAATACATGGTATATGTCTTATAAACCAGAAGGAATATGATCACAGTCATCAAATACTTGCCTTCTTTTTCTTTCAAATATATGGCTGAGGGAGAAACATTTGGCCTATTTGTTGTCATGCCCCACTCTGGGCAGAGATATGAGGTGCTCCTCATATAGACTAACGCAACTTGGTATCCTCCAACTATTGCAGATTTCCTTGAATTGAGTCACTTAAAGATTAAGGAATTGAAATTGTAAGGAATACCCAAATGTGTAGACAGAGTGAACACTTCCTCATTCCCAAGCAATTTATTTTCCTTTCAATTTGATGTAGTATTTATACCTCAGGCTCATTACCGTAACTTCTACTATGTGACTCTTATTTCAAGCAATACCCATATCAATTTGTACAAAGATTAACATGAATGCTTTTATAGATAATTATTAAAGATTTCATATTAATTAAAAATTATATCAATTTATAATATATAAATAATTTAAACTTATTATCTAATATGATATAAAAATTCAGGTTTATTGAATTTATCATGTGAGTTATGAGACTGTTGTCAACCATATATAAATAGCTTAGTCCTACACTCAATATGTTCAATCCTCAACATATAGAGAGTTTAAAAATCTCACATCCTGTATCACTAGAAATAAAACTCATTTTCTAATAACGAGATTGCTTCTTATGAACATATGAAAAACAATTTGTGCATGTTCAAGAGTTTGTGCATGTTTGTTGGCAGGGAGCTTATGAACATATGAGATAACTCGCAATGAAAAACACTTTGACTAAAACACAAATTCTATTCGATGCTTCCGGTGATGAAAAACATGCAAGATGATAACTCGCATCCATCACATATACAAAACTTGCAAAGAAAAAAGAAAACAAAAACTGAACTTGAGGGCAATGTTCTAGGCAAGCATTTACTGAAGTTTAATACTGTTTTGGATTTGGATTAAGTTGCTTCAGCGGCATCGCCTCCGTAAACCTGACTGAAGGGGTCGAGCGGTGGGGGAGAAAGAGCTTGCCCACCGGGATGGACCTGGCCCACTGGATTCGCATCTTCAGTGGAGGGTGGATCAGTAGCTTGACGACCGATTGCTGCCAAGATAGTAGTGTACTTGTTAGCGGAACGGATGTCGAATTGGGCACGAAAACCACGGACCCGGCCATCAACGTAGTCGAGTAACTGTTGGCGGTTCTGTTGCTGGTCGAGGAAGGACAGGACATGCTCCTTTTGGACTTCGGCGTGGAAAGCGACGTACGCCTTACGGACGCTATCCTCAATGAGGGGAAGAGACCGACGGCCCAGGCGAGTACATTCAGCGAGGTACAGGGCCCAGCAGCGACGGTTGAGATCGGAGGTCGGCAACTCTTGAAAGTGAGCAAAGGGCTCGAAGTGAGCTTTGGCGGCATCGAGTGCGGTCTCCATCTCAGTACGGAGACGGCGCACAACCATCTCAGCTTCACGGATGCGCTGCTCCCATTCCAGGGCAATAGTTTTGACGGCTTTGGAGCAGTCCGACGAAGCAAGTTCCCAACAGGACCACAAGGCGACCTGTTCAGTGGTCAATCGGCCTTTGCCCTGCTTGGCAAGCTTGAGCTGGCGGGAGAGAGAGAAAAGAGCATTCTGGCCCTCGGAAGAACGTAGATAGGCCAGGAATTCATAAAACTGGGCGCAGGAAGCCTCATCGGGCGAAGTGAAGATGCGCTTCGTGGAACCGAGTTCTAACACATCATAGACTTGACCATCTTCAGCGAACGCTCTGAAAATGCGGAGATGTGAGGCAAACAATTTCTTGGTGAAGCCCATAGAGATGTAAGTCTCCTCAGTAAGATATGCGGCGGGGATGCCATAGCGAACGAGCTTCTTGACGATAGGCGTGATGATCGCATCGTAGTCAACAGCGGGGGACGGATTCAGTTGAAGAGGTCCAATGGGTTGCGCATCGCTAGCCATACCTGAAAGCACAGAGTGAGAAAAGCTGCAAGAAAGAAGGGAGTAACAACAAAAGAGAGAGTACTAAGGAAAGGGAAGAGAATTTAAGTCTTTTTAAGTTACGTTTTAGTTAAGTGCGAGAGCAATCTTGTAAAAACTTTCCTTATTGGATGGTGCAAGGGAACTTCAAAAGGTTATAATCAGTATCGGACACTATTATTGATGGTAAGAACAACAGATTGAGTCATCTTCAAGTAACCATTAGACCTTACAGATATGCTCTTAAGGAACGAGAATTTCTAACTTCCACCACGTTATTCAAAACTTAATGCATGTTAAAGTGAGCACACTGAGAAAGCGGCTCTGGCTCGCCACAGACACCAGTAGCGACATCAAGCGATTCAACTTCTTGGTATAGGAACAGAATGAAAACTCACACCAGAGGCACAAAAAGAAACATGTACAAGAAATCTAAGAAACTCCATCGCCAATGGTTGAAGAATCTCATGAGAAAGAAGAAGAAAGCCAAAAGTCACAGTAAGAGCGATACTTGCAATGCGATATTCGGTGCAACTCTCTAGGAATCTATAGTTAGATAAGTTTATCAGTATACATACATGGCTTGGCTCACTTCTGGATGGGTTTCAAAGTTTGAGGCTTAGTTTGGTGTAAAACTACGGCGAGACTTTCACTGCCATGCAAGGAGCAGTAGCAGCAAACGCCATCAAATCTCGTACATTTGAACTTAATTTTACATCATTACACGTAAAAAAACAATCTCAATATATGCAAATCATCCGTACAACCCCCAGACAAAAAAAAGGAAAAGAAGACCATGAACAGTGTAATTGCAGAAACGATGAACAATGCAAAAAATGTTTAAAACGCATAACATCAATCAATTTATATGCAAAAAAAAAAATGTGGAAAACCTAAATGATAACTTAGGCTTTAAAGTATCAATTCAAAAGATCTTCAAACCTTTGCCTTCTTTATCAATGGATTCGTCTCCGGCACGCTCCTCCACTCTCTCCGGCAAACCTTTCCTCTCGAAATTCAGCTCTCAAGAAAACCAAACGTCAAACTCTGTTGCAACCAACCTTTAACTGTGGAAAGAGCTGTGGAAAGAGCATTCTATTTTATAGTGAATGAAGTTGCACGTCGTTCCACTTCCGGTCCAAGGTAACAGCAACCGACCGTTTCAACCAACTCCCAACGTCTTTGCCCATAATAATGAACAAGATACTCGCCATTCACAGCCTGACACGTGGCATTTCCTTTTGACTTTTAAGCTTCCCATTCTGCTTCTCTTTCTCTTCTCTCTCCCCCCTTATCTTACAAATCTTCTTCATCTTCTCTCTTTTTCTTTTTTTATTTTTTTTATTTTGTACTTTATTTTTCTTTTACTACTGTCACGTTATTTGTTTTATTTTTCTTTTCTTTTATTATTTATTTTTTTCCTTTATTATTACTATTTTTTTAAAATATAATCGTAAATATTTTTATTTTTTCTTGTGACGTTTGGTTATTTTTATTCTTATTTTTATCATAAAATATAATCATAAATATAATCATAAAAATTGTTAAAAAATTGAATTGAGATTGAAAAACTTCAAAAAGAACAAAATGTTGCTATTGCTTTTAAAGTAAAAACACAAACATTCACTTCGGTACTCAAATCAATTTATCAATAATTTATTCATATTATTATATTACTCTATATGGTTGTTCTAATTGTCAAAGTATTATTTTTCTATCAAGTATCAGTTTTACAAAAATCAATTTCATTCAAAATTGACCATACCGTTGCTCATCCATATACTGATACACGCTCAATGTCTTGTAAACCAGAAGGAATATGATCACAGTCATCAAATACTTGCCTTTTTTTCTTTCAGATATATGGCTGGGGGAGAAACAAGCCTAAGAAATAGACATCACTTCAGTAAAGGAATTTGGAATTTCTTTTGTCATTTTTTTTTATGAAGTTGTCCCCATCCTAACATGACCTCAGAAGAAAATCCAATAAACATCTTCAGAACCTTCTACATACTGATTGACATAAAATAATACAATCTGCCATTAAACTCGGGACAATATTTTAGATTTTTATAACTACAATATTTTAGAACAATATCAATTTTGCATTCATCACTCCCTCAAACCAGCATTAGAACATAGAGAAATCTGGTTCCAGTGTTGCTTGAGGTATAATATTGTTGTCATTGCATGTTGTTTGACATTTATGAACAAACACTCCAATATATTTGAAGGTAATTTTTCAAGCCATCATTGACGAAGTCCAACATTTGTTCTATTTGTTGTCATGCCCCACTCTGGGCAGAGATATGAGGTGCTCGGCCCAGTGGTACTACAAGATCCTTCAAAATCTCATACTCTTCCATACCTATTTGAGATCCACTCAAAACCTGTTTCACCAAATCAATGCCAGAACAATGCTTAACAGATTTAAAAGTATAGTTAAAAATTATACATCAAAATCTGACATGACAAAAGAGATAAAATAACAAAAGAAAATGATATATCATCAACCTCCAAATTCCAGCTTTCATATACAATTTCTGCAACCCCAAAACTCATTCACGTAGGAAATCAAATAAAAAAGGAAAATAAAAATCAGTCTAGCATTACAAGACGGGGAGCCATTGGAATGTAAACAAGAATTTCAAGTCCACAGCCATGGTACGAGAACCACACTAGATGAACTAAGTTATGGAATAATAAAATGTGGCGGCATCAATTTGAACCATAAACAGAAAACAAAACATTTGTAAGGAAATGCAGATGAAAAGTAATCAAATTAAGCAAATGAATAATGGAGATATTAAATGTTAGTTGAACAACCCCAATCACAAAATCAGTGTCCTAACAAGGGTTTATCCCTTTTTGACCAGAATATTTATACATTCCAACGTAAATATGTAATGCTTCATGCACATCAAACAGATTCCTTATATAATAACGGATATAAAATAATAAGTCAGTATGAAATAAACAAAGGGTCTCTTACCTTGTGAAACAAAGCCCTCCTATCTGTCATGTATGAGATAAGAGAAGGTATTCTACAAACGGACAATGCATCAACGAACAAAAGAGCAACCACTTGCCATTGTTTTGATCTGAAAGCTGGAAGTGCATCCACAAATGACATTGTCTCCAGCAAGCATGCCTACGAGAGAAAGTCATTAGAACTAAAACATAACTCATCCACACACAAACAAGTCATTAGGTTATATTAAAGACTACTACGCTATCAATACAGATATGAGGATTATATCTTAAATCTGTCTGCAACTCAGTCTTAATTAAACCCATGAATTACTAAATTTCTAAACTTCAAAAAAAGGTAGCATCGTGTTAATGTGCTTGGACCCAATATGCAAGGGATGTATAGTTGCCAACCTTGCCTTTGCAAGAGGCTGATGTGATGACTTGAATTGAAACCCTTGCACCAAGACTCCCTTTACTTTCACAAATTTATAAACTGATTCTCAAAATTATATTTCATCAAAATTATATTTCATCTTCTCAGACAAAAAGGAATAATTTTAAAATGGAAGACTCCTAATTGTCAATCTAAAGCACTTAAAGATCAATATAATAGGGATAGATGCTAAATCAATGTAATAGGGATAGATCAACATAGTATTTGCTTCCAGTATTGACAAGTCAATATTGATTAGGTGATTAGACGAATGCAACTTGGTATCTTCCAACTATTGCAGATTTCCCTGAATTGAGCCACTTAAAGATTAAGGAATTGAAATTGTAAGGAATACCCAAATGAGTAGACAGGGTGAACACTTCCTCATTCCAAGCAATTTATTTTCTTTTCAATTTGATATAGTATTTATACCTCAGGCTCGTTACCGTAAATTCTATGTGACTCTTGTTTCAAGCAATACCCATATCAATTTGCACAAAGATTAACATGAATGCTTATATATGATTATAGAAGATCCTATAAAAGATCCCACATTGACTAAAAATAAGATCAATTTACAATACATAAGTAGGGACAAATTATGAATCAGTTATATGAGAATGAGTTAGACTTAAACTCGCTTCTTAATATGATATCAAAACCTAAGTTTATTGGGTCTATCATGTGACCAGTTATGGGACCGCTATCGAACCATCTATAAATAGCTAGTCCTACACTTGAGATGTTCAGTCCTCAACATGAAGAGAGTTTTAAAAATCTCACATCGATTAGAGATAAAATCAATTTACAGTATATAAGTAGAAATAAAACTCACCTTATGAGCAAGTTTTGGAAAGATGGGTTAGGCTTAAACTCATTTTCTAATAATGAGTTTGCCTTTTGCACTATTAAAAAGTCCATTTAAGCATCAAATTTTGATTTCTTATTTTGAGTGTGTACAATGTGCATGTTTGTTGGCAGGGAGTTTATGAACGTATGAGATAAGTCCCAATGAAAATGAAAGTAAACCAGACCAGACCTCCTAGAGTATAATTGAACTGTAATGACTTAATGGATAATTGAACTAATATAAACCACAACAACACAAATAACTCCAAGGTCCTACCATCCCTTGCTCCAAGGTGGATATTGGTATTGGCAGTCGAAGCCCAGCAACAACTGGAGGAAAAGCTCGAGCAAGACAACCAGCTAAAGTTTGTTTTATTTCAGATGACCGACCATCTGACAAGACAATTTTGCAAGGATATTCTCTCCCATTGACCGATAGATATTCTTCATGAAAACTTTCATCCCTCCCATATATATATGCCAAAGAAGATGATGTCATCCACGAAAATATGGCATTCCACATATTTGCGAAAGGTGACAACTGAAAGAAAGTTATGCAAAAAGAAAGGCACAAAGTGTCTTAGAATATTGCATGAAAACTAATGCAGATTGGCATGTTTCTAAAAAATTTCACTAGACTTACAGTCAAACTGAAACCCTCTGGTGGAGCATCAAACCACGAGTCATCAGATTCAAAAAAATCAATGTCAGAAATTCCAGGCTTTCTTGGCCATTTCAGAGTAACTGAATCATTTTGTAGTATATCAGCATCCTCCTCAGTACCTTCCTCAACAGCATCATGTGGCGGAGGCAATATAATAATTCCAGCTTCAGAAACTGCAGAAGATTCATTGATAGATGAAAAACCCTTTGGAAACCAACTAAAATTTAAATCGAGAACTCGTAAAAGTAACAGTAATTACCAGCATCAGTGGCATCCGAGTCTCCAGATGCAACTGCTTCTGATGCTTCGCTCAATGCAATTGCACAAGCTTCTGCTGATGCTTGACGAAGCATATCTTCATCATCAGCAACATCTACGTTACCTACCGATTCAGATTTTTTTCTAATATCTCCAAATTCTTTAACCTCACAAAGATCTTTATTCCCAGCACCATTGATTTTCTCATCCGCCCAAGTAACAGTGCGCCTAGGTTTCTTTCCACCAGCAGATTTAAGGGAAGATTTGAGTTTAGTCTCACACAATCCACCTACTTTTTCTACTTGGAATTTCTCTTTAACATTGTCAGGATCAAAATTGGAAGTGGAAGCATCACCATTAACAGTAACTCTACTTGTCTGCCCTTTAACTTGCACTGATTTCCTTGCAGAATTATTCTTTTCTACATCATAATGTCTTTCTGATATGGAAACAGAATGTGCATCTTTCTTTTTAATATCCAGATTGGGAGAGGATTTGACCACATCTTCACGTGATTTGGATACTTCCTTCCCTTTTTCTGAGGTACTTAAATTTAAACCACTCTCAAAAGATGAAGACAGATCCTCAATGCTATCCTCATCTTTCCTGGTCACTTTAAGGCCAACCTTTTCTGGTTGCCTGTCTACAGCTGTTGGTTTAATTTGATGATGAGCAGTTGTTTCTGTTTGACCTGGGGACGCTTTTGAAACACTATACTCATCTTGCATAATTATAGTACTCACGAAGTTCATCTCACTATTAATTAAATCTATGTCATTATTTGACTTGCGATGACCAGCTTTGGACCCTGCAATAGCAAAGCTCACTTTGTTGAAAACCAAAAAGGGATAAAAATCAGTAATTACACTATTCCATTTCATAGAAATTAAGTCCTCAGCTTCACCTTCACAGTCTATGCCATAATCATCCATAAGAGTAAGATTAAACATGATAATAAACAGGATACTCCTAAGCAAGAAATAACATCGGGCTATCTCATTATCTATGGTTTCTCACAATTACCTAGAATACCAGAAAATCCTCACCTTTTTTAACATTTTTCCGTGGACCCTTAGATTCACGCTCTCTTGGTTTTGGCACATATCCCTCAATTGCATTTGATGGTCCAACCCACTGCTCCAAAGACACCTCCCCACTGCTTGTTACAGTTTTCTCCTGTATTTTCAAATTGGACAAACCTAAATCTACATCCTTTCGCACATTTTCTGTCTGTTCCAGATTCAAATTCTCAAATAACCCAAGTACATTGTTTAACTTTTCTGGGTCTAAAGCTGAGCATCTCTCAGCTTGCAAGCTCCGAGCAAAGGCTTTGCTGTTAACAACACAACTTGAAGAACAAAACATGTAAGTCTCTTGTAGGTCATAGACCTTGTGTTCCTTCAGCGAAATCCGGTATTTACCCTTCCGAGGGCGCTCAGACGGCAAAGCATTGCAGCAAAGCGGGTAACCACACACGTTCGTGATGGACCGTTCAGTCACAATATCTTCATAGTCACTCCTTGACATCAAAGATCCAGCAGCAAACAGCTGATCTTCATTTTGAATCCCTTCAAGGAGTAACATCTGCAATTTGAAAACGGCATCTTTGACAGAAACAGCTTTGTCCTTTGCCATTGAACAGAAGCTTCAGAACCAAATACCTAGAACTGCATCGTGCACAAAGCACACCAGAATAAATTCCTTCAACAATTCAACCCAATAAAACTCAAACTCACAAAAAACAGCAATTCAGCTGCATAACCGAGATAGGGGGAAAAAAAAGAAGAAAACATTGCATTGATAATTAAGTGCATGTTTGGATTAAAGTTTGCAAACAAAAGTCTTAATCAAACTGAGTTTTCAAAAGTAGCACAAGTCGTCCTTCTACAAAATCGAGTTTCCAGGCCAAATTTTAATGCGTATATGCATGGCTATCAAACTCGCAAGTTAACACGGTCCGAATTTACGTTTCTACTTTCATTAACTTGACTCGGAAGCAAACTAGTTTTTAAAGCAAAAATTCGGTGGTGAACTCGGCCAAACTCACGAGTCTGCGTTCGAGTGAGCGAGTGTGACAGAAAAGCCCAAAACGACCGACACATGGTTGTTTCGATTAGTTGGATTTAGGGCTTTCATACCTGAACTGGACCTGCTGCGTTCGATTTAGGGCTGTCGCGTCGCTGTCGTCTCGCGGAGGATCTCGCCGCCGTGTCGCTGTGCCTCGCCGCCCGGGTTCGTCTGGGTTCTTAGGTATAATGAATGTTTATCTTGTTGAAATTTTGTATGACATTTACATACCTCCACGGCTCAAATATGTTACAAAACTGAGTTTACTCTCCAAACTGATAATCAAACTTAACCTAATTTATACAAAGAATCAACAACAAAAGAAGAAAAAATATATTTTAAATCATTTTATGAGAACCCTCGTTATCCAAGTGAAATAATGAAAAAGATTTTGGGCTGAAAAATGTTTCTCTGGTCTTCCTCAGTTTTTTCTTTTTTTCTTCTTCACGACGAACAGAACAGGAGAATAAGGGTTTCATTCTCCAGATTAGGGATTGAGGGTTCTACTTTTTATATGGGATATTCATATTCAGTAGTCAAATTCCTATCTGTTGCCTTTAGTCACACTCAAAAAATAAAATTATTTCTTTATTAATATCTGTTTATGTAACTTTTAAATATTTATATTGCATATATATATATATATATATATATATATATATATATATATATATATATATATATATATATATATATATAATTATAAATTATGATATTCCCTAATTTATATATTAATTGTTTTTTATTTATTTTTTAATTCTTAAAATTTTTAAAATAACATAAAGTTTATAAAATTATTCTTATATTTTTATTTTTTTTAACTATTTTAATTTTTTCTTATATAATATAAATTTGGTTTTATTCCATATGAACTCTTGATACACCAATAATGGATGATAGAAGGATCAACACCTTATTTTGATATCATTTTAAAATATTAAAATTAAAATTTAATTTAATTTTATAAAATCACTTTATAAATTAAAATTTATATTTATTTATATACCATAATTTTGATTTGTCGGTGGAAGTATCATTCTATTATTTTGAACTTAATGTTGCACTGTCACAAAAAAATAAAAATAAAAACCTGTCCTTCACATCAATTTGTCTTTTCAAAATGAGATTGTTTTTTACTTTACTTTTACAATTTTTTACAACATAAAACTCTATTCGAAGTTTAACGGCCAAGTATAATATATACATTAAAATACAGATCAAAAGGATCTTGAAGATAAAATTGGATAACTGAGTGACAAAGTGCTAACGAAATCTACATTTTTTTTACTGTAAATCTAAGTCTTTGTCGTGTATTTGGTATTGCATGCATCTTTGTTGAGAAAAACGTGTCACTTGTTTTGTTTTGTTTTGAGTACACATTTCACTGTCAGTGGTGGTTTTTCTATGGTTTCAATTTGAAGCTGTGGGCTGATGCTAAGTATATTTACACTAAGTTGTGTTTATTTTATTTTGAAACCCATGGTTTTGAACAGGTTATGACAAATGCAACTTCATGTTGACTTAGGTGATACCTTGCAATTTGGCACTTGGAGACACATTTTCAATATTCCCTCATCCCAACATGGATTTTTGATGTAATAATAATTAATTCCATAGCCCCATGCTTTATTGGAGCTACCTATTTATCATATAGCTTTGGTATTTGGAACTATCTTTTTTTTCCCCTAAAAATTTCATCAGTTTTATCACCATTTCCTTTTCATGCATGCCCCTTTGTTAAACTGTCTAAATTAACCATATTTAACCAAAGCAATCCTCTTACAGAATTGGAAGCCAAATTTTTTATTACATGAATTTTTGTCATGAAATATGGATGCTTTATTACATGATAGTCACAATACATGACTTTAGATTGTGAACTATAATATTAATCCTTTAACTTATATATAATTTCAATAAAAAGGAAATATTTGTGAAAAAACAAAAAAAAAAAAAAAACTAAGTATGATCCATCTAAATTAAAATAAATATATAATTAATATAAAAAATTGACTTTTTACATCATATCTATTAAATAATCAATGTAAAAAACTTAATCTTATTTATTA
>Ga0209489_106648_pt1 | contig 18311 bp, 11 predicted proteins | sample SiratrowhiteBW_FD_187527 | JGI IMG/M metagenome (GOLD analysis project Ga0209489, IMG submission 187527) | Root nodule microbial communities of legume samples collected from California, USA - Siratro white BW (SPAdes) (version 2) | ecosystem: Host-associated > Plants > Roots > Nodule | place...
TGTCCAACCTTCATAAACTATTATATAATGCTTAAAGTATATATATGTCTTCTTGCTTTGAACTTTTATATATCTAACGTTATATAATATATTTATTGCAAGCGTTTATTTTATATATATATATATTATACTATACTAGTAAAGTCATGGAATAACTAAAAAAATTAATACTTTTTATTTTGGTCAAATTATGAAAAACTTTTAAACAAAATCTTTAAATATAAACTTGCATCTAACGGTAAATAAATAATCTTTACCTTACTAGTCATCACATAAAAAAATTAATCTGATAATATACTTTTTAAATTGGTAAATAAAATACAAAAAAAAAAAAAAACAATTTGCATCAAATTCCCACTTTCCTTTCTTCCATCACACACATCATTATTTAAACATCTCAATTTTTTTCCTTTTTCCATCTATTTCATTTCAAACAAAAAAGTTTTCTTTGTATCACCTCACTTTGTTTCTTATTTGTCTTCTTTTCTCTTTCCACTCTATCCATTTGTTTCGCAGCATCCACACAAAGGGCTGTGAAGCCGGCCAGTGACTCAGTATTACTCACTTGACCTGCATGGACATGGTTATATTATATAAAAACAAAATTAATAATAAATATTTTTTAAATAAAAGAATTCTCCATGAAGAAATCCTGACCGTTGATGTCATCACGCATCAGCACGCTTTTCATGTGTAAGAACGAATGCAAGCATTCCCCTCCTTCCCTATAGAACTCTCTAGAACCTCTCTCTCAGTGGCAACACTAAAACCTCACTCTCTTGTTCCTTTCCTCGGCGTTAGTGAAAGCGATGGAAGAAGATTTCGACATTCCCGCCGGCGAGGAAATGGATCTCGGCGAAGACAAAGTCGGCGAGGAGAGGGAGATCGGCTCCAACGGCCTCAAGAAGAAGCTCCTTAAGGAAGGTCAAGGCTGGGAAACACCCGAAGTCGGCGACGAAGTTAACGGTAACCCTAACAACATCAATTCCTTTGTCGTATTCACCTTTCTGTTATTTTTTTCTCATTTGTTTTAATTTGCAGTTCACTACACGGGGACTTTGCTCGACGGAACGAAGTTCGATTCCAGCCGCGACAGGGATTCTCCCTTCAGCTTCACGCTCGGTCAAGGTCTGCGATCTCGCTAGCTTATCGTGAATTCAGTGTGTTTTCATTTTGCTTGCTTAACGTTGGAAAATGATAGTGGAATTCTCGTGCGTGCGATTGTGCATGATTAGTTCGTTTTTTACTTGTTTAAGCAATCTTTTGTTTTGTTCTATGTTGGATTTTAATTTTTAAAGGAAGCGGGTTTGTGTGTTATGTTGGAGTGGTTTGCGTTTCTGGTGGCAGGTGCTGCTTTAACTGACTGTTTAATTTAGGTCTGTTTGGATTGAGATAGACATTTCTATGTTTTTTTCTCCCGTTTCGACAAATAATTAAAGAAGGTGTTACCTTGTTTTTCCTTTATTTCCACTTTTCGGAGATGCCTACGGAAAATGCTGGATTTTGTCTTCATAATTTCTTTTACGATGCTTTTAGAGCAGGAAATTAAGTTAAAACTGTGGTATTTTTTGTAATTTTTCAAAAATAGGAACTAAAAATAGAAAAGGTGTTCTCAAACCAAATATGTCCGTAGTTCTGATAATATTTTTGTTCTGTTAAGCCGTTGTGTTACTGTTTTAGAATAGAAACTAAAAATACATTGATTGCTAGTTATAATGATATTTTAACGTGTTGCACTTTTAGGCCTATACTTATAGCAGACAAGTGCGTGATATACATTGTAGTTATAATTTGTATTGTAGCGTTTGAAGAGAGGAAAGTATATGAATGAATAGTTAGTCATATATTGATTAGTATTTTGTAGGCCTTCTTTGTGGTGTGTCTCAAGCTTTCCTAAATCTTGTTTGGGTATAATGCCAACTTCCATTGCAACCTCAGCTCAAATTTTCTTCTGTTCTGTGTTACTGTCAATGTTCGAATAGAAATACATTGTATGCTGAACCATTGAGGGAAAATGGCTTGAAAGTAATCTTAGACACATGTCGAATGTATATAAGTGACATCTTGGTTGGAACTGCAGGGCAGGTAATTAAAGGATGGGATGAAGGTATTAAAACAATGAAGAAAGGTGAAAATGCTATTTTTACCATCCCTCCTGAGCTAGCATATGGTGAATCTGGTTCCCCTCCAACGATACCTCCTAATGCTACACTCCAATTTGACGTTGAGCTACTTTCATGGACTAGTGTAAAGGACATATGCAAGGATGGTGGTATATTTAAAAAGATACTTACTGAGGGAGAGAAATGGGAGAACCCTAAGGATCCTGATGAAGTATTGGGTATATATGTCTAATTTAATTGAGTTTATGTGATGCTCGTGTTAATTACTTTAGTGTTAACTAATTATTGTGCTTATTGGTAATGCAGTTAAGTATGAAGCTCATCTGGAAGATGGAAAACTGGTAGGAAAGTCTGATGGAGTGGAGTTCACAGTCAGAGAGGGTCAGTGCATTCAAACTTTCTTAGCAGATTATTGTTTTGTTTTACTGAGTATCTGAAGTTAATGTTTCTACTTGATAGGTCATTATTGTCCTGCATTGTCAAAGGCTGTTAAAACCATGAAGAAGGGAGAGAAAGTGGTTTTGACAGTTAAGCCACAATGTAAGTTATCCGAGCACTACTGAATATTTTGGTGATTTAGCTATGACTGACAATCTTCATGATATTTTCTGTCTCTTTTTCCTGATTTGAAGTTTTTTTCATTTCTTTGTCCGGTCACAGATGGATTTGGTGAGAAGGGGAAGCCAGCACAAGGTGAGGAAGGTGCTGTTCCACCTAATGCATCATTGGAGATTACTCTTGAATTAGTTTCATGGAAAACTGTTTCGGAAGTAACTGATGACAAGAAGGTCATAAAGAAGATTCTTAAGGAAGGGGAAGGATATGAGCGTCCAAATGAGGGGGCCAGTGTGAAAGGTAATACTTATTTTCAATAATGACTATTGTCTATTGCCTATTGCTATATTTATTTATTTATGCATTTAATACATCATTGCTGACTATATCTGTCATTTTCTGTCTCAGTGAAACTAATTGGTAAGCTTGAAGATGGAACTGCCTTTTTGAGTAAGGGCCATGATGAAGAAGAGAAGCTGTTTGAATTCAAAACAGATGAGGGTAACTTGAAATCTGCTAGCGTCCTCAGTCCTCTACATCCGCTATATATTATATTTTTTTGGTCAGTAAAGTGATTGTTTGATGTGCGTAACAGAACAAGTTGTTGATGGACTTGATAGAGCTGTATTGACTATGAAGAAGGGTGAGGTTGCATTGTTGACCATTGCACCTGAGTATGCTTTTGGTTCATCGGAGTCTCAGCAGGAGTTGGCAGTGGTTCCTCCTAACTCGACTGTGTATTTTGAAGTTGAGCTAGTGTCATTTGAGAAAGTAAGTTAATAATAGTGTTCAATTGGTACTTTTGATTTTATTATTGTTTTAAAAAGAAATTCTGATATTAAATGACAAAGCGACCTTACAGCCTTAACTGCAATGTAATAAAGAACTGGTCAAGACTGGATAGAAAGCTTGATATGTCTACGTCTTAGTGTTTTACCCAAAACCAGAACGTTCTAATTGCCTTTTTGTTTTTTTTTTCTTTGTACCTGCCTTTTGAATCCAATTGAACCATTTTCCCTATCCAATTTGAGCATTGGGAGTTCATTTCTATCTAAGCTTTAGTTATTCTACAATATTGAGTTTTTTAGCTCACTATGAAATAAGAGTAGTGATCTGGAAGTCAGAATCTTATGATTTGTTGGCACTCCTTTTTACATTTGCACACTAGTTCATTTTCGTACACTGGATTATATATTTAAGCAGTTTTATCGCTAGTTATCTAGATCTGGTTTCTCTCGACAGGAGAAAGAGTCCTGGGATCTGAATACTGAAGAGAAACTTGAAGCTGCTGGTAAAAAGAAAGAAGAAGGAAATGTGTTGTTTAAAGCTGGTAAATATGTAAGAGCATCCAAAAGATATGAAAAGGTAATCTAAGATTGATTATACCTTTCTTCACCTTCTATATGTTAGATACACGTTGTGATGGTACTGAGAACTTATCGTAGGCTGTGAAGTACATAGAATATGATTCTGCCTTTGGCGAGGAGGAGAAAAAGCTGGCGAAGACCTTGAAGGTTGCCTGCAATCTGAACAATGCTGCTTGCAAGTTGAAGTTAAAAGACTATAAAGAAGCAGAAAAATTGTCTACCAAGGTACTATTATTCTATCATCCCTCCTTGGGAATTACTAACATAGCCTTTTACGTAAAAATAATGACTTTTGGCATGGATGGGTAGGTGTTAGACCTTGAGAGTACAAACGTTAAAGCCCTCTATAGAAGGGCCCAAGCATATATGCAGCTGGTTGACTTTGATTTGGCTGAACTTGACTTGAAGAAAGCTCTTGAGATTGACCCTAACAATAGGTATGTGCTCTGAATAGGCTACTGCTTTTTACCTTCATGCATTATTTGAAACTGAGATCAGTTACTTTGTATATGAGGAATTTATTTTTTATTTTGCCTTGCAATCTAATTGTTCTCTGCCCATGAACCAGGGATCTCAAATTGGAGTACAGGACTCTGAGGGAAAAGGTTAAAGAGAATAATAGAAAGGAGGCGAAATTTTATGGAAATATGATCAACAAATTGACAAAGATTGGTTCCTGATAGCAATGTAGGTATTTTTCATCATGGTTTTTATGGTATGTTCCATCTCTTTTGGATCAATTACCAAATTAGTTAAGCCTTTTTCTTGTTGATTTGATAAGCGTATATTTTGTCCTTGTGATGATATACTATTTTTTTGGCATGCAGAAACCAGCTACCAATAATGGTATTGAATCCGTGGATACTGACAACAAAATCTAAATGGAAAGAGTAGAAGGTTTTCTAGGTTTGATCTTCATGGTATGGTTTGTGCCCTAGGAATATTTGATGGATATTTATTTAGGATTTATTATCGAAAGTTGACATCATTGACTTAAATTATATGTTCCACAATTAAATGATTTGTACGATAACTACTTCGAAATGCAATTGAATGGGTGATGGTTTGGTGGGACAATTGTGTTTGCATTAGATGAAGAAAAACATTTAAAGTAAAAATTAGTTTGTGCATAATCGACTTTTTCAAAATTATCAGAAGTCAGATTTTTTTTCTTTTTTTTTTTCACATATATTATTGATTATTATAACAAATGATAATAACATGATTTTTTCTTTTTTCAAATAACACGATGAACAGTAAATGACCCTTTTTCCCGAAATAATCAGGAAGGAAATCACATGCCTGCTCGATTGGGCGTCAGTCTAAGACAGTAATGGCCACGATAAAAAGAATGTGTGGTAATTATGATTTTAATCCCCTCGTTTGTTGATTTTTGTTTTTGTAAGTCCTTTTTAAATCTTTTGACGATTCCTAGTTTCTTTTTTGGAGACTTGTTTCCTCTATTATTAAGTGGTAATGTGACGGATAAAAGTTGATATTAAAGTAGGCCATATATGTAAATGTTATTTTTTTTTAATTTTGATTTTTCTAGTATTGTTTTATGAACATAATTATACTGAGTTTCAAGTATAACATTTGTATGAATTTAGTTTCATAAGTTTAATTCTGTGAATTGAATCCTTCACATATTTAAATTTTAGTCTTTATAATTTTAATTGTATGAATTCAGTTATTTATGTGTCACAATTTTGTGATTCTAATCTTTAAACATTTTATTATAAGTACTAAAACAGTATCATACTATTAAATTTCAAGACTAAAGTAGTATATGTAAAGAGTTTAATTATAGTATGTTATGTAAAGCGTTTAATTGGGACGAGACTAAAATTGTATTCTCGTGATACTTATAGATTTGTTTGTCATAATTGAAACCTTATAGACAAAAATAGTATAGTTACATTATATTAAGAACCTCTATTTTCATATAGCCATAACCCAAAGTCACTTATAACATAGAAGTAGTACACATCTCCACGAGAATGGTTGAATAATGATGACTCCATGGTAATTTTGTACGACTCCCCTATGTTATATCATTAAATAAACCATGCCTTATAACTTGGAATGTAGTTATTACAGTCCAAAGCAGCTTGTTCATTAGAATCCCTTTCTATAATATTGTTTTCCAGCCACCCAAAACTATCCCATAGAGGAAAGGAGGAATATTCCATCCCTGGGTTAAAAATCTCATCACATTAGTATCTAACCATATAAGTGATAAAATGGGAAAATTACAAGACATTAAGATCAGTCAAATATTTTTTTCAATACTAAAAACAAATTTATATAAAAAAACAAAATCAATCCTAAAGTATATATAAAAAAATTACAACATAGGAGTTTTTAATATAATTACTTTTACAATTAGAATATATATATATATATATATATATATATATATATATATATATATGTATGTATATATATATATATATGTATGTATATATATGTATGTATGTATGTATATGTATGTATGTATGTATATATATGTATGTATGTATATAATTTTTGAAGGGAGTGTTAAGCATTTGAAATGTGTAGAGATACAAACTTAATAAAAAAAACTGAAAGTCCTTGTTAGATGAATAAGAATATAATAATTTTTTTTGTAATTTGATTTATTTGGTTTTCTTTATTGATAAAAGTTAAAACAAATGGGAACTCTTAAAAGACAAATTATCTTTGGAGTGTATTTCTAATATAATCTCTTGGTTGCTATGACAATAACAATCATTTTAAGAACATAATCCGTGATAAAAGATAAAGATTAATATATAATACCGGATATTAAATTTGACTTTTTTTTACGTGATCTTTTTATTTTTTATTTTCTTCAATAGCATTTTTTATTCTTTAATTTTTGAAATAGTATTATTTTATTTTCTGTAATAGTATTTTTTTAATAGTTATTAAAAATTGTAATTATTAGTTTATTAAAATTAAGATAAAAAATAATATAAAAATAATTAAATTCAATTTTTTTTAAAAGAAGAATGCAAAGAAAATAAAATGAAATATTTTAAAGGTTTTATAGCTAATTAATTATAATAGGAAAAAATGATAAATTATTTTATTTTATATTTTATAATAAATTTAAATTTGGCATAATAAATTATATTAAAATAAATTATAATAATTTGTGACTGTATTTTTATATTAAAATTGATATTGAAAGAAAAAAATTATAATAAATTATAAAATTGTTATTTGAAATAAAATTTGTAATATTTAATTTGTTAAAAAAATATCTAAATAATTAATGGCAAAAATCAAATAAAATTTTGATAAAGATAAAATTTGATTTTTGATAAAGATAAATTTTGATTTTTTTGATAAGGATATAATTTGGTTTTTGATAGAGATAAAATTTGATATTTTATTAAAGATATTATTTGAATTTTTTATAAAAATAAAATTTTATTTTCGATAAGGATGTAATTGATTTTTTGATAAAGATAAAATTTGAGTTTTAATAAAGATAAAATTTATGTTTCATTTCACACAAAGTATTCGTGTATCATTAACTAAATTATTTAGTGAATATATGATTGTCAATTTATTTTCCATTGCATCATTTCAATAATTAACAATTTTTAAGTAATAAACATAATATTTAAAAACAATTCAAAAATAAATTAAAATTTATTTAAATTTTTTAAATCATTTAATTAATATTTATTTACAAAAATGCTTCAACAATTTTATTTTATTTTTGCTATTAATTATTTAGATATATTTTTAACAAATGAAAAATATAAACTTTAATTCAAATAACAATTTTATAATTTATTATAATTTTTTCTTTCAATATCAATTTTAATACAAAAATATAACTAATAAATTATTATAATAAAATACAATCACAAAATCATAAAAGAGAAATAAAAAAATAAAACAAATAATAATCATAATTAATATACTGACTATATAAAAAATAAATAAAAGAGTGTTATTTCGCTGTTAAAAAAAAAGTGTTATTTCAAGAATTAAAAAAATAAAGACGTCTACTGAAAAAATAAAAAATAAATAGGTGTTAGTGAAGTAAAAAAGCAACAAAAAAGTGTTATTTCAATGTAAAAAATAAAAATAAACAAAAATAAAATAAAAGAGTGCTATTTCATGAATTAAAAAAGAAAAGTGTTGAGGAAAAAAAAAATAAAGAGTTTTATTAAAAAAAATTAAAAATAAAAAATGCTAGTGAGATAAAAAGGTCTATTAAAGTAAGGGAAAATAATACTTTGATTTGCATACTTAATAATTTTATTTTTTTTATAAATGATCTTACTACTTTCACATGTAGCTAGCTTTGTTAAAAATAAATTTATTATCTATAAAAAAACTTTTAATTTATGATGATTTATATACCTAATAAAAAGCAAATAAATATTAAAATTATATTAGTGTAGTTATAAGTTGTATATCTCATCAATTACTGATTTTTGTCTAATGATTTGAATTATATATATATAGATAGATATAACTTAGACCTAAAGATTAAAGTATACCTAACTTTTATTAGAGTAATCGAGGATTTAGGATTTAAAATTTATTTATTAAAGAAGTACGCTAACACGTCATTTTCATAGTAATAATTTAAACAATTAATAAATTTGTAAATACGTTAAAATATAAGATTAATGATAATACTAAATATCTTATTATCTATCATTTAAGTTATTTAAGATTTAACATTAACATGAAAATAAAATAAATAACTTATTTGTAATGGTCCATTTATTAAATTAGTGTAAGAGTGAGTTTTCCACTCATCATTAAAATCTAACTAATTAAAATATTAAAAACTAACTAATTATAGATGATCTAAACTTTTACATCCTTCTAATTAAAGAAAACTCATATTCAATTTAAAATTATTGCATGAATACTTTCACAAAATAATTAAATAATTTACTTTTACAAAATTTTTCACAAATTTAAACAAAACATAAATCATATTAATTAAATTTTATTTTTTTTTCAAGTTTTATGTATTTCACTAAATTTATACTTTCACAATTTACATAAATTTTTTCATACAATTATCAAATATAACAATTTAACATTCATACATCACATAGTATAATCACACTTATTGGTATTCACAATATTATTGACTCACTGGATCATCATGAATTTTTATGTCACGTTAATAGCTGTGATTGATTATACACATCCATATATATAAGGTGTGACAACACAATCTCTTTCACTAGAAATATGGAAAAGAATATGAATTTTAACCAATCATACATAACCATTAAAAAACAATGTTAAGCAGAATTATCTATAATCTTTCATATTTAAGTATATCTCTAACTATTTACACTCCTCATGAATAGATCGTCGATAACATAAAATTCAAAGAACTTGAAAAATGGCTAGTTTAAGTAACTCACATCAATAAACTTTTCCAAACAAGTATTTCTTTATTTTAGGATGCGTTTATTTCCACGACCGAAAAGTTCGGCATCAACGAAATGTGTTGAAAGTTCACCATTTGAGAGATAAAAAATAATTAAAAAGCGAATATCAATGTCAATAGTATTTCGCTAAAGAAGAAGATTTGCAGAGGAATCTAAACTTTTATAATATTTTTTAATATATTTAATTTATTACATAATATAACAACAAATATTTTTTAATATAATAAGTTATTACCTTATATATATATATATATATATATTAATTTATTAAATAATATAACAATAAATAATATTTAAAAATAAAAATAAATTTTATATAAATTTTATAACAAAAATGTTATATAATATTATTAGTAAAATAATTAATAATAATATAAATATTTAAAATGCAAATAAATTATATCATAATAACTTTTTATTATGAAATAATAATTACATTTAAATTTATTATTAACATTATTTAAAGTTTTAATTTTATATTTTAAAATATTAATCTTTTTAATCAATAAATTAATATATTTTATATTAAATTAAATTTATTTTAAAAAATTATTAATTTAATATTTTCATAAATTTTTTAAAATATTAGTAATTACATTAAATAAATAAATTAAATTTTATTTTTAATTTTAAGAATAAATTTTTAGTTTTATAATTTATTATATTAAAATATTATTATATCTATCACATCATTAACAAACTTTCACAAACTTTACACTTAAATCTTATCATCTTTCCTTTAATCCAAACAACCAAACTTTCCACACACTTTCATCTCAAATCATCTCCAATCCCCTCCCTCAAATCCACTCTCTAATTCAAACACACCGTTAGGGTGCGTTTGTATCTAACGATGGAAAGTTTTTAAAAGAGAAAGGCGAAGAAAGTACGAAAAACGAAAAAAAAATTCACGAAAAACAAGAAAAAATTCACCCTCAAACTTTCTTCGCTCTTTAGAAAAAATTTGCAACGAAAGTTGATTTTTTATTTTATAAAATAATAAATAAAATCAAAATAATTATTAAAATAAATTATTAAAAATATTTTTAAACTAAAAATAAAATTATAAATAATAATTATAATAATAAAAATTATAAAATTATAAAGAAAAATATAATAATAAATAATAGTTAAAAATATAAATATTAAATATTATATAAATTTTTTAATAAAAATATTATATAATAATAACATTATTATTAAAATAATTAATAATATAAAAAATTATTATTCAATAAAGGTGAGTATTTAAATAAAAAATAATAAGATGATAACTTTTATTTTATAATATTAAAATTTAATATTAAAATTATTTAAAATTTTTAATTTTATATTTTAAAAAAATTAATCAATCTTAATTAATAAATTAATGTATTTTATAATAAATTAAATTTTATTTTAAAAATAATTACGTAATTTAATATATTTATAATTTTTAAAAATATTATTAATTATATTAAATAAGTTAATTATAATCTTTTTTTAATTATAAAAATAAATTTATAATTTTAATATTAAAAAAATATTAAAATATTTATTATACATATTACATGATTGACAAATTTTCCATTCAAATCTTACCATTTTTCCCTTAATTCGAACAACCAAACTTTCCATACACTTTCATCTCAAATCATCTCAAATCCACTCTCCAATCCAAACACACCCTTAGTGTTATCATAATCTTAATCACAAATACATGATCACAAACAATTACCGGTTATAGTTTTCTTGCAATATAGTTAATCATATTCCATCTTTTCCCAATATTTGAAGTTACAATTTCCATGAAATTTTGGTATTACATATTTGAATATTTTCTAATTTAAAAAATAACCAAGAAACATATTGTGATTACTGTATATATTTATTATATACATTTTTATTTAATAATATTTTATAAGATATGATGGGTTATATTTGGTAGGTACTGATTGTATTAGCGAATCTTGAACAGATTTGAATTTGTAGTAGAAAGTTTAAGAAAACATTGGTGTATATATTTTAATCTTCTGAGAAATAAAGGAGTGAGATATTTTGTCATGGTATCAGAGTCATACCCATATACACCCAACATATTGAATCATGGCAAAAGAAACCCAATGATGACACTCATCAACAAAAAATTATCTCATCTTATGACATAACCACTCTTGACAATCCTAGTTACTTGATTACGCAGGTACAATTGAAGGGTCACCAACTGAGAAGATGACCGGTAGGAAAGTATCATGGATAATAAACACAGGAGCCTCGAACCACATGACAGGAAATTTGAGTGATTTACATAACTTACGAGTTATATCTCTATGTCCTGTTGGTTTACCAAATGAGAGCAATATTGTGGCTACTATGGAGGGATCCGTTATTTTTGGCAGTGATTTTATCTTTGAGAATGTTTTATATGTGCTTGGATTACCTTGCAATTTAATTTATGTGTCATAACTTATAGATTATTCCAATTGTACTATTTAGTTCACCCATAACATGTGCGTAATATAGGACCGTACTTCAAGGATGATGATTGGTGAGGGTGAACGTCGGGATGAACTCTATTATTTCAATGAGATATCGCACATTACGAATTTGAATTTGAAAGTTGACAAAGGGGTGTCTTTGGATCTTTGGCATCAATGATTGGGGCATCCGTCTATGCAAGTTACCAAGATAGTTTCATGTATAAACTTTAAGAAAAGTACTGAAAATTTAAATAAATGTTGTGATGTTTGTCAAAGAGCAAAACAAGCGAAAAATAAATTTGTCGTTAGTGATTTTAGAGCATCTGATGCTTTTGAATTAGTACACTGTGATTTATGAGGTCCCTATAGAAATGTTTCTTCATGTGGAGCATACCATTTCTTGACTATTGTTGATGATTAGTCTAGAGCTGTGTGAATTTATTTGTTGATTGATAAGAAAGAGGTGTCAAGTACTTTGAAAATGTTTTTCTCCATTGTAGAGAGTCAGTTTAATAAATAAGTGAAAATTATAAAGACCGACAACATAACAAAATTTACTTGCATGAAAAATTATTTTCTTGAAAATGGAATAATTTTTCAAACATCTTGTATGGGAACACCACAACAAAATGGGTGTGTTGAACGTAAGCATCAACATATATTAAATGTTGTTGGAGATCTCACATCGACTTGAGATGAGGTCTTTCAATAGTTTATAAGTGGGTGCAAACCTCACCTTACAAGCCGGTTTTGTAAGGTTGAGTTAGGCTTAAAGTCTACTTCTTGATATGGTATCAGAGTCTATCTTAGCAAGGTTGTTGGGCCTATCGAGTCACCCGCTATCGGGTCGTTATCGGACCACCGTTACATAAAAGTTTCACGCTCGAGTTGAGGAGTCTTGGTGTGAGGAGGGTGTGTTGGAGATCCCACATCGACTAGAGATGAGGCCTTTCAATAATTTATAAGTGGGTGCAAACCTCACCTTACAAGTTGTTAATTTGTGAGGATGAGTTAGGCTTAAATTCCACTTCTTGAGATTGTTGGAGATCCCAGATTGACTAGAAATGAGGTCTTTCAATAGTTTATAAGTGGGTGTAAACATCACCTTACAAGCCGGTTTGTAAGGTTGAGATAGGCTTAAATTCCACTTCTTGATATGGTTTCAGAGCCTATCCTAACAAGCTTATTGGGCCAATCGGGCCACCCGCTATCGGGCCACCCGCTATCGGACCATCCTTACATATAAGTTTCATGCTCGAGTTGAGGAGTTTCAATGTGAGGGAGGTGTGTTGGAGATCCCACATCGACCAGAGACGAGGTCTTTCAATAGTTTATAAGTGGGTGCAAACCTCACTTACAAAAAAAGGATATCCATATGGGAAAAAAGGATGATGTTTGTATGATACAGAAACCAATGAATTTTTTGTCTCACGAGAAGTCAAGTTCTCAAAAATAAATTTTCCTTTTGCTTATCTTCCTAAAGAAGACTTACTTACAATTTCTGGTTTAGGCGGGTTTGATGTTGATTTGGAGGAGTTTGATGACTTAAAAAAAAAAAAAGATGGAGCAAGACATGACGATCATACTGTGGCTGATGCAATACCAGTGCAACATGAAATTGATGTTATTTCGCCAATAAATAATACTTCTGTACAAGAACCAAATGAGCAAGATGATCAAGAATTTCATGAGGAATTGTTGAGTCGAGGTCACATATAGAAAATACCATCAATTTTGTTGCATGACTATGTCACTCATACAATACGAAAATTGAGTTCATTCCCACTGACACCTAAACCTCAACATCCCTCTAGTAATTCCTATCCTATTGCATACTATGTGAATTGTAATAATTTTTCTCTGTGACATAGAATGTTTCTTGCAACAATACATGTAGACCGTGAACCTGTGACGTATTCTGAGGCAGTAAAAGATGAGCGATGGCAAGATGCAATGAAACGTGAGATGCAGACATTGAAAAAAAATGATACGTGAGTGATAGATGACCTACCACTAAACAAGAAGGCACTAGGTTGGAAGTGGGTCTACAAAATCAAGTATCACTCTGATGACACAATGGAAAGATTCAAAGCTAGGCTTGTAATGTTTGGGAATCACCAAGTTGCAGTGATTGACTACACTGATACCTTTGCTTCAGTTGCTAAGATGACTACAGTGCGAGTATTTCTTGCAGTAGCTGCTGCAAAGAATTGGGAGGTTCATCAAATGGACATCCACAACGCCTTTCTTCATGGTCTTCAAGAGGAAGTTTATATGAAGTTGTTGCCTGGTTTCCAAGTCTCGGTTCCCGAGAAGGTGTGTAAATTGAAAAAGTCACTCTATGGGCTTAAGCAAGCTTCTCGGTGTTGGTTTGCTAAACTCTTAGTTGCATTGAAGGGATATGGGTTCAAATTATTCTTTATTCTCCACGAACAATGGTAACATTAACCTTAGTGTGCTTGTATATGTTGATGATCTAATTGTTATAGGGAATGACACTACAACTATCTAGAGACTTAAAGCCTATTTGAGTGCTTATTTTTATATGAAAAATTTAGAGATCTTAAAGTATTTCTTTGATGTTGAAATCGTGTGAAATCCATATAAATTTTACTAGTTAATATTTTCATTGATATCCGTGTAAAAAATATTATTTTATTAAATGATAACATTATACATTTTTTTTAAATTTTTTTCTTAATTTATAAAATATAATTATTATGAACTAAAATTAATTATTATTTTATTATTATATAATATTTTATTAAATAAAATTAGTTTCAAATGAATGTAATTTATAATCGGTGATGTTGAAAATAAAATTTATTTTATTTTCACCGTTCTCTCCGTTACAACATTTTATAACATAACATTTTTGTTTGTCTTGCTTCATTTTCCTCTCTTCATCTCATACTCGTTTTGTTGTACCATTTTCTTTTGTCTTGCTTCATTTTCCTCTCTTCATCTCATACTCGTTTTGTCGTAGTGAGAGGTTTTACGTATTTTTTTTTTCTCTATAAACATTGTGCTGCGTTCTCTAAATACGTAGCACCACTCCATTTTTTTTCTCCTCTCTCATGGTCCTCAATATAATTTTACTTCTCTCACTTTCTTTGTTATTCTCTATTCTCTGTTTTGACATCACGTTCTTTTAAATAATATTAATAAAATCAATTATTATTAACATGATTTTATTATTAAAAATTATAAAAAAATATATTTAAATTATTTTTAAACGAAGTTTTTAAAATTTTTAAATAAGACCATGTATTAATCAACTTCCAAATCAAAATTGAAAAAACCAAAAATTTATGTTTAAAATCCTTTTTCTACTTTCTTCATTGAGAGTTAAAAGAAAAGAAAATTCATCTCTAAAATCAATTTTTCATTTTTCCTTACCGACACCAATATTAAACTGAATCATACTTGTATATAACATTATTCTTTTATATATATATATATATATATATATATATATATATATTTAAAATATTAAATATTGTTACTGTTTTTTTTAATTAGATATCTTCTGTCGAGAAGATTCATGATAGAGTTCATTTGTCTACGTAGATTAAATATCCTTTCTCGAGAATATTCATAATAGAATTCATTTATCATTTATTTATATGGATGATTGTCTTTGATTATATTATACTGATTTCTTTATAACCTAATTAACAATAATTTTTTCTAAGTCATGTAGACAGTAATAGATTCTTGATTCTTGGTTACTATGTAATTAACTCTTTTTGGCTTAGTTTTTAATATGTCCAGCTTGACAGATTAACTATTACTTAACATCTTGGAATTATCAATATGAAAAGAAATTTAATTTTATATTTATTTATACTTTGGGTAACCAACAAATAGTCTCTTATATCCCTTTAATTCAAACATGTAAATGACTTGTTCTGAATATAGATAGATAGGTAGAAAAAGGACGAATGTGATTTATACTGATAACCCGGAATGAGTGGTTCCAGAAGTATGTTTATCAAAGACAGAACGTGCTAGAAATGGCACGAGGGATATCAATAAGAAGAAAGTTTCACATGTAGGACACGTGTAAACCAAGTTTGGCAAGCTATTCACAAGAGATGATGGAGAGTAGGACAAGGACAAGACGGTGTACCAGATTCAGCCTGGAGGTGCATGTTATACGTGGTTTCAGCTTGTGAATTGCATGCAAAGATGTTGCCACGTAGCATGTGACGATGACATTTGGTGTTGTGTGTTGGGACATGTATAAAAGGCTGCATATGTGTGACACTCTCAAAGCATATTTTGAGTGAGTGAGAGAAAATGAGTAACACTGGTGGAGAAGGAGTTAGAGGGGTGCTAGCCTGTGATGACAGGTGTGGCTGCACAGTTCCATGCCCTGGTGGTTCTTCTTGCAGGTCTCTTTCATAATCAAATAACTTCCGTTTTCAATGCTTTTAGATGCAGAATTCTTCTGATATCAAACAGTGTCTTCTGCTGTTGAGAAATCATCATACTCTTGACGTTTTTTTTGTAAATATTAACAATTCATGATCCTTCAGAAATTTTGTTTCTGATGTTGAGATTGATGATGCAGGTGCAGGAGTGCTGGGACTACTGCGGGAGGGGGTGATCACATGACATGCACGTGTGGAGAGCACTGTGGATGCAATCCATGCTCATGTCCCAAAACTCCAGCTGCTGGAAGTGGATGCAGGTGTGGTGCAGAATGCGCATGCGTCTCTTGCCGCACCTAATTAGTATCAAAATTTAAGGCATATATAATTAGCCTAGTTCAATGCCTTAATAGGTGATGCCTTAACAGGGGGTTTCTACTATTAGGTATATCTACAAAAATAATAGGTAGTTGGTTGTTTGTTAACTTATATGTAGTTCGAGTACTATATGTTAAGGGTTTTTCCTTATGGAATCAATCAGAGAGAAATGCATCTTGTCATAATAATGTCTTTATTATAAAATAAAAGTTTAAAATAACTATATTGACAGATTAACAGATCTTCACATGAATCAAATTTGTACAAATACATGATTGCTGAAAATCTTTAAAATGATATACAAATTTAATAATTTTACTTTAATTTAAAATTTGGATTAAAATTATGATGTTCTATAATAATATAAAATTTTAAAAATATATTATTAAATTTTTATGCAGTGTACTAATATTTCATTTGCTTAATATTAAATATATATATATATATATATATATATATATATATATATATATTTTTTGGATTTATTAAGATCACAGGAAGCTTTATAAAGTGGTGCAGATTTATCCCTAAAATTACAATAGGTAAAAGGTTTATAAAGTGGTAAGGTTTATAAAGTGGTGCAGATTTAACCCTAAAATTACAATAGGCAAAATTACAGCAGATTTAACCCTAAAATTACAATAGGCAAAAATTACAATAGGCAAGTGCAATTTCAATTTCAGAAGTAAAGATTTATCCCTAAAATTACAATAGGCAAAATTACTAAAGATTTATCCCTAAGATTACAATAGGCAAAATTACAGGTAATTTCAGATAGGTAAAGATTTATCTTTAGGCAAAATTACAGGTAATTTCAGAATTACAATATTTATCCCTAAAATTACAATAGGCAAAATTACAGGTAATTTTTATTTACAGGTAAGTGGTGTAATTTCAGAATAGGCAAAATTACAAGGTAAGTGGTGTAATTTCAGAATAGTAGTGTAATTTTAGATTTTTATTTTAATAGATAATTGTATCGTGTAATTTCACATAAGTAGTGTAATTTTAGAAATTTCAGATAAGTAGTGTAATTTTAGATTTTCATTTCAGATTTTAATAGTTTCATTTCAGATTTTAATAGATAATCGTATCGTATAATTTCAGATAAGTAGTGTAATTTAAGATTTTTTTTTCAGATTTTAATAGTTTCATTTCAGATTTTAATTAGATAATCGTATCGTGTAGATAAGTAGTGTAATTTTAGATTTTCATTTCAGATGTAATTTTAGATTTTCTTTTCAGATTTTAATAGTTTCATTTCAGATTTTAATTAGATAATCGTATAGTGTAGATAAGTAGTGTAATTTTAGATTTTCATTTCAGTAATTTTAGATTTTCATTTCAGATTTTAATAGATAAGTTATCGTGTAATTTCAGATAAGTAGTGTAATTTTAGATTTTTATTTCAGATTTTTTTCAGATAATTAGTGTAATTTCAAATATTTCCTGTAATTTTAAATATCTAGATAAATCGTGTAATTTCAAATATTTTAAATCATTTCAGATTTTCAGATAAATTGTGTAATTTTAATTTTAAATATTTCAAATCATCAGATAAATAGTGTAATTTCAAATATTTTAAATCATTTCAGATTTTCAGATAAAT
>Ga0209489_106650_pt1 | contig 18308 bp, 18 predicted proteins | sample SiratrowhiteBW_FD_187527 | JGI IMG/M metagenome (GOLD analysis project Ga0209489, IMG submission 187527) | Root nodule microbial communities of legume samples collected from California, USA - Siratro white BW (SPAdes) (version 2) | ecosystem: Host-associated > Plants > Roots > Nodule | place...
TATATATATATATATATATATATATATATATATATATATAACAAAAGGTCATGGATTAAAATATTTGTGACATAATAAAAGCACATGTTGATTAACACAATAAAATATTTGCTTACATTTATTAAAGAGTCACCATAATTAAAATACAAAGATAATTCATCATCATCATCATCTTGCTCAAAAAATTCATGATCATCATTGATATTAATGCCATCATCATTAGATATATATTCATCATCAAAATCATTTTCCTCTTCATACTCTGTTTTAGTGAGTTGTGTGTCATCTTCCATGTTGTCTTCATTATGTTCACTATGATTTTGTACATCATTTTGTACTACTTCGTATCCACCTTCATCATCTCTTAGTTGATCAAGTAGCTCATCATTTGACACATATTTAGTATTAGAAAGACCATCTTGATATGCAACCTCCAATGTATATTGTTCTTCAACCATACTTCTTGCTCTTGTTTTAATGACAACCCACTAATCTACCTTTTCTTTAATTTTTTGGGAATAAGGCATATAATATACCTGAATTGCATTTGTTGCAAGTATAAAAGGATCATAATTCAAATATCTTTTACGATGATGAACCTCCACAATATCATATTCCTTGTGAACTTTTACACCACGATTCCTTTCAATATCAAACCATTGATAGTTGAATAAAGCTAATTGTTTTCTTGGTTCCCCTATGTATTCAAGTTGCATAATATCCTTAATGATACCATAATAATGAGTTTCTTCATCTCCACTATGCTCACCCTTAACACAAACTCCACAATTGACTGTTTGTTTTCCAATACTCCATTCTTCTATATGAAACTTGAAACCGTTGACAAAATAGATAGGCTAAGTGAAAACCTTTTTCCTTGGACCCCATGCTAAGTCATGCAAAACTTGACTTTGAACCATATTGTTCCTATCATGGACCTAAATGAATGACAAGAGGAAATCGAATATAGTCACAAGTGTAAAAACATATACTATTAGTGTTAAAAATTTACTATTACTCAACACTTACAACCATCTAGGAAAATCGGAAGCAATCCTAGTCTCGATTTGTCTTTGAGTGATATTTGGATTTATTGCTTGTAGAAATTGTTCAAATATTCTAACATTTATACATAACATTATGTTAGTTATTATATACATGCTTAAAATATGTATGTTAACATAAATGAAAGAACTTACCTGATCGATGGTTGAACTTCTTCACAATTAAGCAATACATGCAAATGTGCAGCTTCTAATTCTTTCTTATTTAAATACCTACACGAAGAAGTTCCACTATAGCGACCAGGATTATTAAAAATTGTTGATGTTTGGTCCACTTCTTCATTTTCACTACCATCATCATTGCGACTTACTTTATTTCTCATTATTTGCACATGAGACTCAAAATAATATGAACAAAACTGAGAAGTCTCTTGCACCAGATATGCCTCACATATTGACCCTTCAACACGTGTCTTGTTCTTAACCATTTGTTTCAACTTATTCAAGTACCTAATATAACATCATCATATCACTAATAAGTAATTTCATACAAGACCAATTTGCTTGTTAAATTAATAAATTAAATATATTACCTCTCAAATGGATACATCCAACGATATTGAACAGGACCTCCTATTCTTGCTTCATAAGACAAATAAATAGGTATGTGTTCCATTGAGTTGAAGAATGCAGGCGCAAAAGAATCGTTCCAATTTACATAATGTAATGACAATATTATGTTCCATCAGTGATAAATCATTCACCCGCAAAATAGTTGAGTACAAATCTTTAAAGAATTTACTCAACTTAGCTATAGGTTTCCAAACCTGATTTGGCAATGCACTATAAGCAATAGGCAACAACTGCTCCATAAATATATGGCAATCGTGACTTTTCATTCCAATCATTCTTCCTTGTTCAATGTTCACACATCTACACAAATTTAAGGCATAACCATCAGGCATTCTCAAGTCAGTAATTCATTTAAACACCACAATTTTTTGCTCCTTAGATAAAACAAAATTTGGTTTAGGCTGCAAAACTTTTCCATCAGGTAGATTTTGTAATTCTAACTCTTTTCTCAAACAATATTTTTTTAAATCCATTCTTGCTTTAATATCATCTTTGGTCTTATCTTTGATGTCCATCACTGTATTAAAGACATTGTCAAACACATTTGTTTTCAATATACATCAAATCAAGATTATGCCTTAATAGGTTGGAATTCCAATATGGCAACTCCCAAAAAATGCTTTGCTTTATCCAATTATGAGCTACACCACAACCATGACATGAAAATTGTACTTCCTTGGTTACGTTGGGAAAATAAGCAACTTCTTCCCACACATCATCCCCGGACAACATCAATGGAGGTTGAGAACATTCAATTCGATTCTTTAAAAATGCATTCTTATTTCTTCTATATGCATGATCCATAGTCAAAAATTGAGGATGACAATCAAACCACGAAAACTTACGGCCATTGTCCAACCAAAAGCTCTTCGAATTATTCATGCAATATGGACATGCCAATATTCCTTATATACTCCAACCAGACAACATACCACATGCAGGAAAATCATTGATAGTCCACATTAATGCAACTTTCATCATAAAATTTTATTTTTTTGATATGTTATATGTCAACACACCTTCATTCCACAATGGTTTTAACTCATCTATCAATGGTTACAAATACACATCTATTTTTTCCTTTGGATTTTTTGGCCCAAGGATAATCAAAGTTAAAAACATGTATGGAGTAGTCATGCACAATTCAGGTGGTAAATTATAGGAAGTTACAATCACTGGCCAACAAGAATATGGTTTTCCTGATTGACCATATGGTGTGAAACCATCAGCACATAACCCTAACCTTACATTTCTTGGTTCAACTGCAAAATTAGGAAATGTTTCATCAAAGTGTTTCCATGCTTCTCTATCTGATGGATGACACAACAGTTCTTCCTTCCTTTTATTTTCAAAATGCCACCTCATATGTGGAGCAGAACTCATTGAGGCATATAATCTCCTAACCCTAGGAATGAGGGATAAATAATACATTCTCTTCACAGGAACATCTTTATGTTTACCCCTACCCACCCTCTTTGTCTTGTAACGAGGTTTGTGACAAAACCTACATTCTGTTAATTGTTTATCTTCATTAGAGTAGAACAACATACACCTATTAATACAACAATCAATTTTTATTGTAGACAGACCATGTTTTGAAACTAGTTTCAAGGTTCTATAATAATCTTCAGGTATAAAGTTCTCTGCAGGATGTGTTTCTTTCAAAAGAGCCAACGTTTGATTAAAAGATCGTTGGGACATGTTTCTCTCTGATTTAATTGTTAATAATCTAACAGCAATAGATAATTCAGTGTGATTAGTACATCCTGGCCACAGTGGTTTCTATGAAGCATGTTGTTAGCACCAGGAGTTGCTGTATTGATTTGATAAAGCCAAAGCAATTACAACTAAAGCTGCTGGGTTAATCTAAAGAAACCAGCCAAGTTGACCAAGTCAAGACCAAGTGCTTTCAAGTGAAGATGTATGGAGTTTGCATGAAGATTGGAGTTTTTGGGTCTAGGCTTTAGATGGTGTTGGTGTGTCTAGATTGAGGTTAAAATCTATGATGATGAATGTGTTGATCATTGATAAGCTTCATTGTGAAAATTGGCTTTAGCAAGGTTTTAAAAATCATTAAAAACAGATTTCAGATTTTGATAAACCGCTTAAAATGTCTTTTAAAATTTAGTTGACTGAGTGTCAAATCAATCGACTAAAGTTTGACAGTTGTCACTACAGCTGTTTATATATAGCTGGTGCGTTTTCAAAAGAACAGAACACAGAGAATTTTAAAACATACTACACTAATTTGATTTGAGATTTTGCAAGCAAGAGAAAACGCTACTACACTTTTTGAGATAAAGATCATTTGAAGTTTTCAAGAATTCATCTAGAACTAATTTTCTGCATTCTGCTAGAGCTTGGAAACTGACTGCGCATTTCTACATCATTGATCTGACCTCAGCCTAAGCACTCTATACCTGTTTCTTCTTACATTTATGATCTGTTGTATAGAGTCGCTTTCATTAGTTGATTTCTGTGTAAATCTTTCAAGTGTATTAAAATTGCTACTGAGTTCTTGAATTACTGGAGTGTAATTCGTGGTACAGTGAGTCTGTACTAGTGGTTTGCCTACTGCAGGGAGCAGTGAGAGGCGTTTCTTGATTATATAGTGGATTTTGTATAACTGTGACTTGCTGTAGGTTTCAGCAAGGGTGTTCTTGAAACACACAGTGGGTTTCTGTGTGGTTTCTTGTTCTGTTGTAGGTTCAGCAGTGGTCTACTGCGGGGAGCAGTGAGGCGTTTCTGGGTTATACAGTGGATTCTGTATAACTGTGACTTGTTGTAGGTTTCAGCAAGGGTGTTCTTGAAACACACAGTGGACTCTGTGTGGTTTCTTGGTCTGTTGTAGGTTCAGCAATGGTTGTTGTGGTGTGCAGTGTATTCTTGTTGTGGGCAAGTGTTGTAAACTTGATCAGGTTAATCATTTTTAGTGAAATCCTTACTGTGTGTGAGGGACTGGACGTAGCCCGTTTGTTGGGTGAACCAGGATAAAAATCCTTGTGTTCTTGAATCTTCTTTCTCTTTCTTGATCACTGATTTAATTGAATTGTTCACTGTATAAACTGTTTTCAGAATCAATAACTAGACTCTATTTGGTTTAAGACTTAATCATCTTTTAATAATTGTTTCTTGTATAAAAACAATTTTATTTTTTGATTCATTCTTAATAATTCAAATTGTTAACTGGATTGAATCTAACCAGTTCATTCTGTGTTGTTATCTTCTTTTTGTTTCTGTGTAGTGAATTAGATAGGTTCCGCAGTTGCATTTGAATCAAGTCTGTCTAAAGCATTTGAATTCTGATAAATCTGTTTGGTTTGTTGCATTGTGTTGGGACTTGATTGTGTTCTATTTACTGATTCATTTTACTGCACTGATCAGTAAAGTCAATAAAGATCCAGTTTATCAAACTGACTTGCATTTTCTGAAAAGTCAAAATAGTTTTGAAAAAGATTTTGAAATCCAATTCGCCCCCTCTTTTATTTCAGCCAAAACATTTTCTTACACATGTAATAAATCATAAAACATTTTTTGCTTCAGTATTTAGAAAATCTTCATTTTGTTCATCATAATTAACTGAGAACTCTACACCAACTGCTTCATGAATCATGCGGTCAAAGTCTTGATTATGACTCTCATGTACATGTGTAGATAAATTTGAATAAGTATGATGCACGTAACTCAAAGTTGGATCAATTTTTCTGTGACATGTCCAATACCAATAACCAAGAATAAATCCCTTTCGACAGAGATGAACTTTAACATCTTCAGAATCTAAGAAGTTAAGATTTTTGCATGTAGTACAGCGACATATAATTTTTCCATTTGATGAATTTCTTTTTCCATGAGCGAAAGACACAAATTCAGCCACACCATTTAGAAATGTTTTCAGTGTACCCCTTTTGACCATGTAATGCCCTAGAAAATAGTTATAGAATAAAAATTAACCTAGAATTTAGTTTAGATATAAATAAGATAACACTTTTTTTTAACAGAAAAGTTGTTTAAGTAAATAAAAGATAGTTATTTAATTTTATTTTTATAACAACCACCAACTCTCTCTCAGAAGATATTCTATCTCTCTAAGAAGATATTCAGATTTATTTTTATAAAGACTATCAACTCTCTCCCTAAGAAGATATTATGTTTTATTCTAATAAAAACAATCAATTATCTCTAAGAAGATATTTTGTTTATAAAAACTACCAAATCTTTCCCTCTCTTTCTTAAGAAGATATGCAGTTTCATTCTTATGAAAACCACCATCTCTCAAACAATTTTTCTTTAAAGTTTTCTACCTTCTCTCTAGATTTGTGATCTCAAAAGTTATCAGATTGACAATCAGAGCACATCCCTAGATTCCTAGCGTTGAGTAGATCAAGAGTGTCCGATCATATTGTTGAACAAAGTTATGTTGCCTATGATTTTAGGGTTTTTGAGTATCTCTACTCTATAGAGGTAAGGGAAGCTAGTTGCATATATTTTTATAAATGTTTGTCTCCTTTGAAATATAAATTTATCTAGAATGATGATATTTGGTAAGGGAAGCTAGTTTGATTATTTTTCATAAATATTATAATTATTTGTTTATTAATGAATTGGATGAATGTTTGTGTATTGTATTATGTAGTATCAATGGTTGTGAATGATGTGGTGTGTGATCAAGACATAGTATATTCAGGAAAGGAGATACCCGTGTTGAGATTATTAGGATGTGCATTGTTTGGGGATTTTAGAGAGGTATCCTAACTCTACTAGTACATTGGATTCACATGGATGAAGATTACCAATTAGTGAAGAGTTGAAGAAGGTTCATATGGTCTTGTCCGAGGTTTGAAATATGAGCCCGATCGGAATAGGACATATGGATTAACCCTGTGTATATGGGATCCGAGGTTTGAAATATGAGCCCAATCGGAATAGACTGTTCTGAGGTTTGAAATATGAGCCCGATCGGAATAGTTGGGTGGTATATGACATGCGCACCTCTGAGTCTAACTCAATGCACGAGTGTCTTCCGAAAGTAGAGAGTCTAGTGTCTTTGTTTTTGAGTCAGTGTATGTATGATGTGAGATGAATTATGAAAGATTGAATTGTTGTTGTTTTGTTGAGATAGAAATCCAATTTATGAAAAAATATATTTTTTTTTAAACTCTCTAGATTACCCTTCTTTTTGTGTGTTGTTTGTTTTGTTTTTAAAACTGTGATGATCGTGTATATTATAGACGTGAGCAGAGGATTTGACAGGTGGTGTGAGTCCTAAGTGAATTTTTGGAGAAGCTTGATTTTATTTTATTTTATTTGTAATTTTAAGAAAATATTTTTATTAAATCTTATTTAGAGAAGTATATTTTGAAATATATGATGAATGTATGGATTTTTACATCCAAGTTTATTATATAATTTTATGCAATAAAGTTCCTATCATATGAAAAATATGGGATGTTACAGACTAGGTAAGAGCCTATTATACATCTAACTACGATTTTCATGAACATCTATACTCTGTCATATAATCAACCAATACTAATTTTTAATGATATACAATACAACTATACACAATAAGATAATTTTTTTGAGAAAGGTTGTAACACCAATCATTCATTATAAAAAAAGTGCAATGACCCAATTGAAATTCAAAAATAGCAGTCCAACAACTTAAAGCATACAAACTTAAAATAGAATAGTATGACTCAGGTGGAACATAAATCTTACATAATGAAAGTTTAACGAGTTAACTAAGTATATTTCGTTCCCCTCTCTGTGGCCTTTAAAAGTGAAGTTTTTACCCTGCTGACTATCATCCAAATGATGCACCCCAACTCTTCCTTCTATTGATTCAACCTATAGTAAGTGTATTGTCAGTTTCAACATCTCAAAAGTAATCAAACTAGGCATACAACTTACAAATTGATAATTACACTGAAATGAGAATCACGAAGGAAGAGATATTTTGTATATTATTCTTATAAATCATAAATATTATCATATTTTAGAAATTCATTTTATTTGAAATGTAGATATATTATTTTGTATATTATTATTATTATTTATTATTATTATTACTATTATTATTGTCATTACTACTAATATTATTATTATTATTATTATTATTATTATTATTATTATTATTATTATTATTATTATTATTATTATTATTATTATTATTATTATTATTATCATCATCATCTTCTATGACTGAATCTGTAACTGATTCTATGAATGAATCTATGACCGATTTTGTGACCGAAATCAGTGACTTAATCAGTGACCGAAATTAGTGACCGAATCTGTGACCAAATGAGTGACCGATTTTTTCGGTCAATATTATTATTATTATTATTATTATTATTGTTATTATTTATTATTATTACTATTATTATTATTATTACTATTATTATTATTATTTTTATTACTATTATTATGATTATTATTATTTTTATTACTACTACTACTATTATTATTTATTATTATTACTATTATTATAATTATTACTATTATTATTATTATTGTTATTATTATTGGTATTATTATTATTTTTTATTATTACTATTATTATTATTATTTTTGTTACTATTATGATTATTATTAATTGTTATTATTATTATTGTTATTATTTATTATTATTATTATTATTGTTGTTGTTGTTGTTACTATTTATTATTATTATTACTATTATTATAATTATTACTATTATTATTATTATCTTTAGTGACCAAATTTGTTATCGAATTTTTCGGTCACTGATTCGGTCACCAAAAGTGACCGATTTTTTTGGTCACTAATTCAAATCAATATGCTCTGTAAAAATTAAAATCAAAAGTTTAAATTTTAATTAATATATTCTTGATTAACTTTAATATGGATATATTTGAGAGAAAATAAAGTGCAAGAAAATTAAGTCTCAACAATATAATAGGAAAAGTAGAAATTTCCAATTTGAAGTTCAGTACATCAGAAGTCGAGATTATGCTTTTCAAGCATCCAGTGACTAGTTTTTACAAAGCTACATATAGAGGAACAATTTCAATTTGAGCAAAACAATAAGTAAAAAGAGAAATACATTATGCATTACATTGAAGAATTAGACTATTTATTAAGTCTCTATTATCAATATACTACCGAGAGCATTTAGATTTTTGGGTTGTACGAAACCATTGTGTAATTTTTCACCATTGTGAAGTAACTCTCGTGAGCTTTAATTGTTAAGAGAGTTTCCTTAAAGCTTGAATGATCTTGATCTCAAAGGGAGATTGAGACTGGTATAACCTATAGAGCTTTGTGTGCTCGTTGTAACCTGAAGAGGTTTGCGTAGTCAATGTAACCTGAAGTTTTTTGTGTACCGAGTGTAAACGTTTACGGTATAGTGGAACCTATTGAACAATTTGTTCAAGGGAGAATTGGACGTAATCCAAGAAATTAGGACAGACTTGTATAAAACTGCTTCATTTATGCTTTTATATTCTTAACTTGGACGATCTTGCTTGGTGATTTTGTTTAGAGCAAATTGAGTTTAGGCTCCATTCAACCCCCCTTTTAGAGTCAGTTGTTCCTACAAAATTATCATAGTGTAGTAGCTCAACTTGGTTCCTAATATTCATATCATTGATCCTTAACCTTATTTAGCTATCTAAGATTTGACATAAAATTATAAAAATATTTAATTTATTTTTCATAATTTATATTCTCACACAAGCTATTCAAATTATAGAAATGTTCTTTGATCTAATTCTATTATAATTGTAATTATTGTTGTGTATTGCATAAGTTTCTTAGGAGAGAACAATATATTTATGAGTTGCTACATGAACAACAGGTGCACTTGTCATTAAATGCGGAAAGTGTTAACAATAACTACACCTCTCTTCCTCTCTTTGGTAATGAAAGTCCCTATGATGTTCTCTTTTCCTATGCTCTCGTGAGGGTTGTTGATGGGGTCATCACGATAATTCCTTCTCCTATTAGATCCCTCACTATGTTTATCTTTATTTTGATTCATCAACCTTTCCATCATCACCCTCATATAGATTTAGCCATTTTTCACTCACCATCTTAGATATTTCTCTTTTTGTATCTCTTATCTCATCTCTCACCCATTATCCCTTATTATTTTTAACACTCACTTGAACACTAGAGGAATGAGTATGATCATTCATCTTTTGTTTTAAAATATTTTCATAAAGATTTTAGAAAACATAAACAAAAAGATTTAGTGAAGAAAGAGTTTTCACAAATAAAATATTTTAAATTTGTGGTAAAGTTCTTAACAAGAAATATAAATGAAAGAATTCCAAGTAGACTCCTAAGAAAGAGAGGTGCATCACTTGGACAACTTAAGTACCAAATATTTCCTAGTCGGAGTGTTCCCCTATCTTCTTCCAAAAAATCTCTCAGAAGAAACTTCAAAACAGTTTTTCCTAAGTAGTGTGTGCTCACGTGAATCTTAGAGACCAAAGGAAGGTCTTATAACTTTTAAGAGCTTTAGAGTTTGGATCCTAGTTGTCATGGAGACTTAAGAAGGAAACATAACAAAGTGAAAGTAATTTCCAATGTTGTAAAACAAATTAAAAAAATAAGTAAAACTAGATGTCTTAGGTGAAAGTGCAAGTGACACTTGGTAAATTTTCCCAACGCAACAAAACAGCAAATAAATTTACAATTTGAACAAAATCAAACTACAAAATTTTGTGACAAGTTTACAAAATTTTGCTAAACTATTGGTCTTGTTTTGTGACTTTTCTTTTCCCTCTTTTTGTTCCTCACTTTTCCTTACGCCTTCCACTTGTAGACTCTCCAAATAGGAGTCATCCTTAGCAAGCTCTTCTTCTTCCAAGATGTTACCAAAAAATGTTGGATAACCATCCACAAAAATCCACAAGCGCATGAGTATTTCCATCTCAAGAGCTAAATGAATTAAAAAATCAAGAATAGCTCAATTTTAAATGCTAAACTCAAGAGGAATTTATATTTGACAAAACTGGAAGATTGTTTAAGAGGACACAAAATCAAGAAATTAAATCTAGAAAGTAATCTTAGTACACAAAAGAAAACCTAAGAATGGTTCTACAATGTATTACGAAATGAAAAAAAAAATCTAGAGTGACTAGCAATTGTGACTGTTTTATTTATTAAAATTTTTCTACAGGATATTTGACCTTGAAAATATTTTCTGAACTCAACAACACAATATAGAAGCACAAAGTAATAAAATTTCACAAGAAAGGGAATGCAAAAAATTAAAAAAAAATGCAAAACCGAGAGAAAACTGTGAGCATAGAACTTTGTTTTTTCAACACTTGACATTCAGGCTTTTACGATCTTTTCATTGTGTTTATTGGAATTTGGATGGTCATTTTTTATAGTATGTTTTTAACATTAAAGACATAAAAAGGTTCATTCAAAAATATTATGTATTTTGTTTGCAGTAAATTTTCCAATCTAGTGCAGTTTATCAAACAGTTTCAGAAATTTGATACTTATAAGAACCCAACGGTTTTGAACAATACATCAAGACAAAATAGAAGCCTAACTCTAAGAAACTCACTAATAATAAAATATAAAGTTTATAAACTAAGAAATAGAAAAGGAAAAAAAAAAACAAAGCTCAATCCAATTCATATTACACAAGTCATTTCAACAAACACATAGTAGACATAGTATAAACATTTTTACAAACACCTTGTGAACAAGTTTCTAAACATGGAGTTTATGATATATTTGGAAGCACATGACTTAGAAAATGATAATAACAGATTATAAACTTTAAAATACTTAAAACAAATTGATTTCACCGATTAAAATGAACAAAACTCAAAAATTTAATTGTACTAAAAATGAAACAACTAGAGCACCTATATTTTGTTATTTTTGAACGGTTAAAGGAAGAACAATTATTTTGAATGAATTAAAATCAATATCAAGCATTTTAAACTGTAAAAATATTCAAGACATGTAAGAATGATATGTGTACAACACTGTTTTGAAAAATAAATGGAAGAACACTTAGCTCATGAAGAACCAAGCTCTGATGCCAAATGAAGGACTCTTGTCATGCATGTTTGCATTAAATATCTTCTCCATGGATATTTGTAATTTTTTATGTTGAATTTATTTTTTGCAGTGGAAGGATGAAGTTGAAATATTGTTTGGACGTGATTGAGATGGAGTTAAAAGTAAATTTAGTGTGAGATTGCGCCAACATACTAGAAGGAAGCAAGAGAAGAGTCTTGAAGCAAACTACTCTTTGGAGAGCTTAGGAACAAGTACATTGGCCAATTTTGGTTAGCAATTAAATATTTATAGGCTAAAAGATGACTTGTCTTGCAAGTTTCTCAAAAACTCTCCAATAAGAGCTTGACAAGTGGCAATCCATGAGTGGATATGACCCTCTTCATTTGGACAGTTTCCTGTGTCCAAGGTGACTTGCAGTTCAAGCTTCATATCCTCTCCAATGAGATGAGGACAAGTGGAAAAAGAAGCTTGGAAAAGAGCTCCCTATGTGGCGCCTAATTGTAAGCTTCATAAGCACATGTGACACCTTCTATCTTCCTAAGTGGCACCTTTTTAGATGCTTCCTCCAAAGGTGGTCATCCACTTGTGAGCTTTAACACCTAAAATCCTACACTACTTGATCCAAAATCCTATTCTACTTGGTCTAAAATGCAAGCCCCAAAATAAATTCTACATTATTCTATATAATTTTTTACAAGTAGAGGTCTTATAATCTTGAAGCTCCAAAATCTCTAAAGTGATATTTTTCCAAATTGAACTTGGGCCTAAAAGTTTGTTTTGATGCCGAAACAAGCCTAATTAGGCCCAAGCAAGCCAATTAGACCCAAACTCCTTATAAGCTCCTGATTAAGGCTCTAGCTTAGTGACCTCTTTATTCTTGTTTGCAGTTTTAGACATGGTCCTCCATCAAGAGCTCTACCTGCTTTATTCCTTTAATTTCTTCTTCTAAAACTCTAATTCTTCCTCTTGTTTTTATCCTTGAAAACTCTTCTTTGTATTTCCTAGCCATGCTCATTGCTTTAATTCCTTCATGATTCTCTTCATCTTGTTCCTCAGGTGCCTCATACTTACATGTATCATATTGTCATGGCCTACCAAGTATAATATGACCAATTTCCATCGTCAAATAAAACGTCTTCAAAATAATTACCCATGGAAATAGGTACACTTACTTGGTCTTTAACTACTATACCACCATCACCATTAACGTTTCAACTATCCATAATAAAAAACCATATATGCTTAAAGTTTTTACATCTTGTGAGGAAAAGGTTCTCACATTCTGACTATTTTAGTTCAACTAGATGGTTTTGAATAAGCCTTCACATCAATAATAACTTGTTCACAAGGAAGGGTTTCGTCTTCAGATTTTAAAAATTTTTCTTCACTAATGAAGAATGAGTGTTGTCCAAGCTTCGTGAGTCTTCATCATTCAAAAATCATATTTCTTTTGGGGAAGACACTCAAAAGAGTAATGTTCTTGTTCAAGACACTTATAGCACTAGACACCTCTTCTTTTTGTTTTTCTATCTCCCTTTCCTTTTCTCATAGCTCTCATACGTAGATTCGGGGCCTTCCTCTTTGAATCCTTCCGGGAATAAGAGGATATAGTAAGGTAGTCTCTCTTAGAGCTAGTCTTTCTCTCCAGTTGCTGCTCTACCCTAATACATAGTGAACCAGATCATTCAAATTATTATAGGAAAGAAGTTTGACCCTATATAAATTTCATAGTTAAGGCCACTTTGGAACCTAGCCATGGTGATCCTAAGCCCCTCTCTAATCCCCACCCTCATTAAAAGTAACTATTTTCTAACTATGTTCTTCGACACTCAGATCTTTCTAGAGGAGTCTTTGGAGTTTATTTATAAACCCTCTATCATAGTATGAGGTCACATGTCTCTTCCTTAGGGTAGCCATAAGTTCATTCCAGTATTGTATTTGGGGATTATTATGAACCCTAAGCTCTCTAACCAATCATGTCCACCAGTACATTGTTGATCCCTGAAAGCTAAGAGTAGCGAGAGATAGTTTTCTCTCTTGGTCTATTTGGTAACACTAAAAAAATTTTCTCTACCTTCATCTCCTAGACTAAAAATTCTTCAACGTGTTCTTTACTATAGAATGGGGGAAAGTCGACCTTAGATTCCTTAGGAAAGGAAGAATGCCAAGGCCTATTGTGCCTAGGAGGTTGTTGATAGTAGTCTATGTTGTGGTGACTACTGTACAACTCTTTACTTTGGGAGTGGGGTTCATCATGATAACGACTTCTTCTACTGCCCCCCTCAATATATTTATCTTTAGCTTGTTCCAGAGTTTGCATAAAGGTAAACATATCCCTCAACCCTGAAATGTCTCTTTTAGTTTCTCTTAATTCATCTCTTAAAAATTCTTCCTCATGATCCCTCATACTCCCACGCACACTAGAAGGATGAGAATGATCACTCCTTTTCAATCCAAAAGTTTTTCGCAAGTTGTTTTTCCAAAGTTCAAAAAACTGAGTTTTAAAGATTCTCACAAGTGGGTTTTATATTATGGGTGAAGCTTCTATAAAGAAAAGTTGTTAAAAGTTAACAACATAGACTCCTAAGAAAGAGAAGTAGGTCACAAATGGACATGCTTAGTACCGGGTCTTTCCTAGCCAGGTATTTTCTCAAATCACTTTCACAAAATCTTAGTAAAAACATAAAAAAAGTTTCTTGTCCAAATGTGTGTGCAACGGAATCCTAAAGACTATACAAAGGTTTATAATTAACTTCAAGATGATTAAGTCCTAATTATCGTGGAGACCTAAGAAAGGAAATAACAAAGTAAAATTGCAAACAATAAAATGAAAGCAATTAAAACTAGATAGAACCTAAGTAAATGTGCAAGTGATACTTCGAGCCCTTAACACAAGACTATTGCTCTTACTATTGCAGTGTGAAAACTTGGGATTGCTCAAGAGGGTATTTTCGAAAACATTAAAGCAAGAAAAAAATTACAAATAAACAAAATCATTTCACAAAGTTTTGTGACAACAAGTTGTGTACAGGGCGTTTTGTTTTGGGTGTTTGAAATTTTCTAACTCTTCCTCTCAAGTTTTTATCACTCTTCTTTTAAACCTTCTACTTGTTTGTTCTCTCAAGAGGAGTCATCCTTAACATAATCTTCTTCTCCAAAATGCTACCTAGTAAGTTAGATAACCTTTTCACATTAAGATTACAAGCCCAGAAATTATTCCATCTCAAGGGGTCAATAAACCAAAAGTCAAGAAAAGCTCGAAACTAGAAATGCTAAACTCACAAGAGCAAATGTGTGACAAGCTAAAAAGATTGAATTGAAAGAAACAATCAAGAAATTAAAGCTACAAAAATAGTAGGCACACAAATGAAATCCTAAAAAAGATTCTAGATTAGATTTTCAAACAAAAACAATGTATGAAATGGCCATAACAAAATTTTGTCCAAAATCTACTCGAAAAAGTTGAAACTAATGTGCACAGTGAATAAACACATAGTTCGTCACATCAGCGACAACAATTTCACTTAGTGATGAACTAGACATATTGGGTTTTGTGACTTATCAATCTTTTTCCTTTTTGAATTTGGGTGTGCCTTTCTAACACAATTTCAATAACATGTTGAACTATTCAAATCTACACTTCAGTTATTATTGTATTTTTTTCTCAATAAATTTTTCAGTCCAGACTAATAACAAAGTGCATTCAGCAGAAAGTAAACCTATGGAATTTCAAGCACTCAAAGGCATATAACTTGCAACACAAATGATTAACTACTCCAACCAATTTCACAAATATCGTACTAGAACATACTAATGAAATTTATGACAAGTTTAGAAACACATGATTTTATGACAAACATATAATAAGCATAAAATCAAAATGAATCAAATATAAACCATTTTGATCAAACAAAATTTGAATTAAGACTAAAAATTCAAAAGCAATCTTGTTTACTCAATTACAAAACCTAAAGCACAACTAATGATGGTTCAATTAAGATCTAACCAATTTGAACCAAAAAATGAGACATATACAACATATGATTTATTACAATTAACAAAAAAGACATGAAAAACATATTATGAACAACACGAAATTCAGAAAAAATACAAGAAGGATTTAGTTGTTGAAGAACCTTGGCTCTAAATACCACTTGATGGAAGAACACCTTCCATGGCAAGCTCTTCTAGAATTTGTTTTGTGTGTTTTGAATTTCTTCAATAGAGGTTAAATGAAGATTGGTGGAAACATGTAGGAAAGTAGAGTGTGTCAGGCTTGAAGTTAGAAAAGTGCTTGAATCTAGAGTGAGGTTAAGCCAACACTACTAGCAGGAGTCTAAAAGAGGTCGAGAAAGAAGACTACTCTAGAGAGAACTTAAGAACATGTTGAATCTCCAAATTGGTATAATTTCATTACTCATTCAAAGTTAATAAAAAATAAGAGCATAGCACTCCTATTTATAACACCCTAGGAAGTCTAGGTTGTAGTAGAAGCTTCTACAAACCCTAACTTGGAACATAAAGCCTCTCAAATGAGAGGTTGCCATGTGGAAATTTGTGTTAGATGTGCCCAAACCCTATGGTAAGCCAGGTTATATACCCTAGCTTGGCACCCAAGCATCTTATGTGGATTCTTACAACCCTTAATCTATGTATGGCATAAATACAATGCCTGAAATAAATTCCTAATGTACACTATACGATTTTTACATATAGAAGTCTAGTGTCTTTGATGCTTTATATTTCTAAAGTGATCTCTTCAATGTTTAAACTTGGGCCCAAAAAGCCTTATTCGAGAGTCAGATAAGTTCAAATAGGCCTAAACTCTTGGTAAGCTTCTGATTAAGTCTCTAGCTCTAAACCTATTTATTCTATTATTAAGGTGGTTGGATGGTCTTCCATCATAGTTTCATTCAGCATGGAATAAACATCAGTAGGATGATCAATAGAAGTGTAGATCCCACATAGTTTAGCAACCATCTGAGTCATGGCCAGTTGTTTAACCAATGTTATTAGATCATCTAGTTTGCTGTCTAGTTTTACGTGATCAACTAATAATTGGTCCTAATCTCATGGAATTCTCTACTCAAGGCTATTGTGTTGCTTCTGGTGTTGAATTGCTGATTGTTGGAGGTCATGTTTCCAATTAGCTATCTCATTGCAATTGGAGTCTTATCAACCAAAACTCATTTACTGCCTACATTTATCATCTGCTTATCTATAGGCATTAGACCTTCACAAAAATACTAGATGAGTAGTTACTTATGAATCTGATGATAGGGAAAACTTGGATAGAGTCTTTTAAATATCTCTTAGTACTCATACAAACTCTCTTTATCCATTTCTTTGATGCCGTATATCTCCTTCTCGACTACAGTTACTCTGGATGCATGGAGGAATTTCTCTAAGAACATTCATTTTCAATTGTCCCAACTAGTTAGTGATCCTGGTGATAGTTAGTACAACCAATCTTTCGTTGTATCTTGCAAGGAAAATGGGAACGCCTTTGGCTTGGTGTTCCTTTGGGACTCTAGTTGCTCTCATGATGATGCATACAATATGGAATTCTTTAAGGTTCTTGGGTGGGTCTTCACTTGCAAGTCCATAAAACTTTGGCAAAAAATGAATGAAACTAGCTTTTAGCTCACATTCCACTTCTAAATCAGGATATCAAATACACAAAGTTTGAATATTCACATCAGGTGCAACATGTTCTCTCAGAGTTCTTTTAGCCATATTGTCAGTATCAAAGTTAAAATCAAGAGAAACAGATGATGAAAAGCAATCAGACGCTCTGTGATGAGTAATTATCTTCCCCTATTTACTTGTCTTTATGTACCTATTTTTATTAGTGATTTGTGTTTAACTACTTATTATTTTCTCTATTTTACTATTTGGGCTTCATTTACCAGAAATTCGTAATTTTATTTAATTCGAATTTTCTGAGCTAATTTTATTATTATTTTCAGGGCAACTTTAGAATTTTATTGGGCTTGGATATTAATTCTGGAATTGAAGAGGAGCTGCCACATTATCAGTTTTCATTTTCAATTTTTATTTTTAGTTTTTATTTATTGAACCAGAATTGAACGATTTGGGCGCATTAGGTTTAGTGCTCACGACTGACCTAGGTCTAGCCGTCTATTAAAGGAGGTGAAGCCAAATGAGTTGGATACACTCGGCTTTTGGGGTTCAGTTCATTCTCTCTCTGGAAAAACTGGTTTTGTGTTATTTTCTTTCCTCTATAATTACATTCTGTTTTTGTTTCAATTCAATTTCGTTCCTTTTTAATTCCGTTCCTTTTAATTCATCAATTTATTTCTGTGCTTAATGCTTTTACTGGTTCATGCTTAATATTTCAGTTAATATGAATTTCATGTCTTTGTTCATGCTTAATGGAGTGAGTCACGGGTTGTTTAGGTAGAATGAATGATGTATGTGAATACTTAATTTGAATAAGGAAAACTTGTGTTAATTATCGCTTAGTTAATTAATTCGGGTTGGAATTAGGGTTCAATAAGTTGAGCATGAATTTATGTATCCTGTGGTAAGTGAATTGCAATCTAATCAAGAGGGTAATTTAAATTTCAGTTAAGAAAAATCTAATTCGGTTATTATTTTAGTTTTATTTTATTAAATCTAGTTATTTCACAACAA
>Ga0209489_106651_pt1 | contig 18305 bp, 10 predicted proteins | sample SiratrowhiteBW_FD_187527 | JGI IMG/M metagenome (GOLD analysis project Ga0209489, IMG submission 187527) | Root nodule microbial communities of legume samples collected from California, USA - Siratro white BW (SPAdes) (version 2) | ecosystem: Host-associated > Plants > Roots > Nodule | place...
AAATAAAATAAAATTTTTTAAAAAAAAAAAAAAACAAAATAGAACTAAGAAAATTTCATATAAAAGTCTTATATATCCTCTTTGGATTTCAACGAAGAAATGGTCGTCCTACAACATGAGCAATCCTTATATAAAAAAAGCTTGAATACTTAAGAATTGATCTAGAGAAATTTCCAGAATTAAGCAGATCATGTTGTAAAAGTGGTATGGAAAAAAAATAATTGTAGCAAATTATCTACTGGAATAAATGAAAGGAGAAATAATAAAGTTGACAAAACAAATGTAAACTAAGAGATACTAAAAAAACATAAGAGACCTCAAAGTCATTTCAAACAGATCATCAAGAATCAATTTAGATAACAGGACTAACAACAAGATTAACAAGATGGCATACTAGAATGGATAGTCTTATAGTGCCAAATCTTATCTCTTGATAAATCATTACATGGAATTTTGTGTTTCATTTGCTTCTTATATAAATTTTTATCTTAAAGGATTATACTTTCTTGTAAATTCTATTATTTCTTTCATTATTTTTAATTAATATTATATTTCAAAATTATCTTGATATTGTAATTTAATTTTCACCACAATATATCTAAATTATTTTCTTTTATAAGAGTAACATTTATTTTCTTTCATAAGTTACTCTTATGACAATATGATATTAGATACTTATTTCATTCCGGACTTTCAATTAGCTTGATGACCAAAAACACATAAATAAAAGTAATCTAATAATATATATTACATTTACACACGAGTACGCAGGTGTAACCAATCTAACATACCTGCATCGTGAACCTGTATATTCTTTATAACTTAGTTACCACAAGAGCAACAAAGTTTGTTATTTTGATTCTAGATTATATAATTAATTATCCAACCTAAGTTTAGATAACTCTATAAATATTATTTCATTCTATAAATATTATTTTATTTTTTAGGAAGTTTCACTTTTTCATCACTTACTTACATTACATATAATTCATTCAAATATATATATATATATATATATATATATATATATATATATATATTGTTCTTATAAGAATTAAAGGCTATAACAATTTGTTTTTTTATTTAGGCTTCAATAGTTTTTGTATAGTTTTCTGTCTCCAACAATTTATATGAATAAAAGAAGATAACTGTAAAAGATACTCAGATTTCAAAAAGTCAATTCTTAAATATATGATATTAGAATTTTTCTGGATATGATAAAATATACATTTTTTTCTTATAATCTTTTGATAATATTTATATTGGTAGTTACTATGACCTGTAATAATTAGTTATGCTTTTTTTGTTTTCTATTTTATTAATAAACAACTGAAAATGTTTATTTATAGAAAAAGTTAACAGTCAAGTCTCACTTTCACAAACTCACCATGTCTCTAAACTTTTGTTCCTTTTTTCTCTCTGCTTTCATCCTTCATCAGATCAATTATCGGAGTCCACCACTGGACTTGTGGCTGCAATCTGAGCAATACTGTCCGATCAAAAACTCTGTTTGAGTAAGTTAAATTTTATCATTTTCTCTTATGAGTCAGTTTCAAATTTGTTCAATAGGATTCTATAGCTCATGTATGTGCCTTCAGAGACTTCAAAGAGAGTCTCTGGTTCCACATCCATCCTTGTAGTGTAGTTTAATAATTGATCAGATACTTTGTGGTACAGGTTAGGGTGCTCCTATTCTTAGGTTTTTCAAGCTCTTTTGGAAGAGTGTATGCTCAAATCAGGTAAGAGAAGTTGGACTTTGAGCATTTTGTCAATAGAGAATTTAGGTTATGCCTTTGATTCTTGGTAAGATTGAAATTGATTGTTTGATTAATTATGATGCACAACCTCAATTAAATGTTAAAAACCTGAATTGTTACGTGTTTGTAGAGTTATGTTTGGTTGGTGGTTAATGTTAAAATCTGAAAATAGATAAGATTTATATAGTAATTAATTTAGGTTGATGGTTGCATGATTTTTATGGTATTTATTTGACTAATAGGAGAAACTAACTTATTTTAACTGAATATGAGATTAGCTTGTCTTGGTGGCAGTGGGATTTGCTGATGCTAGGTGTTTAGTTTGTTAAAAATTGAAAGTTGAACTTGTATTGTATTGTGAAGCATTGAAGATGAATTTTTGTGAATTGAATGAAATTGGATAAGTTGCGAAATTTACGGGTAAAAAGGTGATTTCATATGTAGAGATGTTGTTATGTGAAGAAAGTTATTTAAGCATGATTGGCGATGTTGAAATAGTGAACTAGGTTAAAAAATCATAAATGCGTTTGGTTTTTATATATATTTCGCTCAAGCTAGATTTAGACGTGCTCATTGTACTATTTTCGCTCAAGTGAAAATAACACTAGAATTAGGGTGCTCTATGGACCATTTTTACTCCAGTGAGAAGCTTTTCGCCACCCAAGCGATATAAGATTTTTGCCCAAGTGAGGATATTTTTGCTAAAGCGAAAATAGCATTGGAATTGGGATGCTCTCTGGACTATTTTCACTAGTGAGAGAATTTTCGCTTAAGCAATGGAGATTCTCGCTCAAGCTAAAAAAATTTCGCTCAACCTATATATATTTTTTTAGTTTTCTGTTTTGATTTTTAATTCTTTTGTAATGTAATGCATGTAATTCTTTTATATTTTTGAAATCGATATTGAAAAGTGAATTGATACATGAGTAGAGATATATGTTTATGATATGATATTGTTGAAGTATTGATTAAGATGACTAAGATCAAGACACATTCCTTTTAAAAAAGAAAATACATGTGTCTTCGTCACTTAGGATGTACGTTGTCTAAATATTTGATCAATAACAATTGATATCTTAACTTTACTAGTAATAAGAATTAAATACATGAGAGTCGAAGAAGGTCTGAATTAGGTGACTGCAACACAAAATATTGTTTTTCTCTCAAAGGGAAGTTAAAGCATATAAAATATTATTTTTTGTCAGAAGGATGACACAATTTTTAAGATAAGTGATGATGAGGAGTGATCGAGATCTACATATAGCCACAATTTGTTTAACGTGTTAGCATATAACTAGCAATGCCGAAAGCTATCTTGTAATATATATATATATATATATATATATATATATATATATATATATATATATATATATATTAGATTCACTAATTTACATTTATTTATTTTAAAAAATATGTTAGCAAATTAAATTTTAAATATATATTAAAAAGGTTATAATTAGAGCATACTAATGCATTCTTTTAAAAGAAAGTATATGTGTATATGTTAACAGACTTGATACATAATTGTATTAGAAAACTATCGCAGAAGTCTATTTTAAGAAATTTGCAATCATAACATATATTTTAAAATAAGAAATAAGTGCAAAGTGAAAATTAAAAAACTTATTCCTTAAAAAAAATTAAATATGGGTCGATTTTTTTAATTCATTTTCATTATATTAGAATTTGGATTATATTGCAAACTTCTATTTCTTTATTTCCATTTCCCGTACGTGGTGAATTTTCGTGGTATACGGAGTCTTAGAGATATTACATATCTCTTTCATCTTATTTACTATCTCAGTAATTATTCTTAGTGCTTTGAGAGTCTAATCCTATGGAATGCTTAGTGGAATGTAACAGGATTTGAATTGACGTAAGACCTTATCCTTTGTGGATTTGGTATCTCATCCTATGGAATGCATTGTATAGTTCAATGTAAGAAGGGTTGATTTGATGTAAGTGTTATTTCCGTGTTGATTTTAATAGACAATTATTCTTCATTCAACTAAGTGCGTTTAAGAAGGGAAATAATTAAAGAAAAAGGAAAGAAATAAAAACAAAAGAAAGAGGAAGAAAACAAAGTTATATAGAATACAAAGTAAGTTATTTCTGTCCACCAATATTGGTAAGTCGTAAGTTACTGCCGTAGCAATTAGATTCTTTATAGTATAATATTAAAACAATTTAACACTATTATAAATAGTATAATATTTAAGATAAGTAATGTAAAATAAAATATTTTAAAAAAATAAAAATAAAACAAATAAAAAAAGACATCTGGTGACCTTTTAGCCGTCAGAAACTGCTAAAAGTTATAATTATTTATTAATAATAACTGGTATGATTTCATAACTCTAAAAGCAAAAAATAAAAATAAAAATTAAAGCTTTTATTATTTTAAATAGTAAAACTGTAATTAATTTTTATTAGTTTAATATTTAACTTCAAAATATATGGTAGTAGATTTAGTAACTTTCTAATATTAGACAATTTTTAAATATTTGATGGACATGTGTAGCAAATTGTTGGCAGCTGTTCTTTAATAAATTTTCCTTATTTCTTAGTAAATTTGTAGCAACTTATTCCTATCTAATTTTTCGCAAAACTGTAGCAAATTGCGCAAAAAAAAAAAATATAGCAAAATTGTACTTTAATGAATTTCTACACTATATCTTTAATAAGTATAACGTTAAATTAAAAAATAACGAGCCAGGTTAAACAATTTATTAGAAACTAAGTAAAATTTTACTGTAAATGGCAACAACATAACAAAAACAGTCTTTTAAAATCATAAAATTGTTGACATATACAGAATTAAATCAAAATCAGTTGCGGATTAAGGATTTAAAGAAAATTTAAAACATGAGATCATTTTTAAATTAATAAAATGATTTTTTAAAATTATAATACTTTTATTTAAAATTATTTTTTAAACTTTTTGTGATATAAAATTATTAATTAAATTATCATAATTAATTTTATATATTTTTCAATATACAACAAATTTAATTAGTTTATATTTATTGAGATATTGTTAATCTTAAATAATTTAAGTATTGAAATTATTTTTCAACTTATATAAATCAATCTTAGACATCAAGATCTAATTTCTACTATCTTTATTAACTAGTTTAATTGTACAAAAACAATATTAAACAATTTAGCATAGAAACAAAAGACTATATCTAAATTTTTAGAATAAATGAATCATCTTTATTCATATTTTTTTAATTGGATAATTCTTTTAATGTAATTTAAGGTATAAAAGTGTTTAAAGCATTTATCTCTTAAAAAATATATATCAGATAATTCAACATAACATTTTTCTAATAAAAGTCTATATTTCAGTTTTGTGTCAATATTCTCCAAGTAACTTGGATCATATATATTTTATATATTTTTAATAGTTAAATGATTTAGCTTTGTAATTTTCATCCCATTGTCATAAATTTGAGAATAAAAATTATTATTTTTATTGAATATTTTTCTTTTATTATTTTCAACGACCATTCAAAGAATACTTACATATATTTTTTAATTTATTTTTTTATAAATTTATTCATAATTATTTTTTGTGATTCAATAAAAATCCAACGAAGTTTTGAATGCCTTAATTCATATTTTTAGTTGATATATTTATATATTTTTATATAAAATTTAAAATTATAATATATATATATATATATAATATAGTAAATATAACTTATAAGTAAATTATATCTATTTGATATTTATTTTATTTAATAAAATATTATATAATAATAAAATAATAATTTGTTTTGGTATTAAATGATTATATTTATTATTAACAGTATCAAAATATCTACCACCTTCAAAAAATTACTAATTAATTTCTTATGCGAGCAAAATTAGTGGTAGAAGTTTTGGGTGCCTCTGTGGAAAGGAATGAACCAAATTGGGAATTCTTGGATTATTATATAATGTACTCATCATATATGTAATGTTCTTGAAATATTTAAAAATATCCATGCATGCTGTGGTGTGTGGCCAGATACAGCATTGCATAGCCCAGCTAATAATCATGCACTTTTAGATTACCCCATACAATTTCTCTCTTCTCTACTTCTATTATTTTCGCGGTGGACCCGCTCTCTCTATCTTGTGAAACAAAGTCATTATAGTTTCATATTTCATAGTTACAATGCAGTTTAAATTTACAATTTAATTCAAACCATTTTTACCTGGTTGATTAAGTCACTGTTTTACCTTTTATACCTTACCTAACCTTTGAGTTCTCAAATTTTATGTGATTCTTGGTGGTGAGAATAGATATCTGCCAACTAACATCGCCATATATCCTTATGCACGTGTTGAGTAAGCCTAGTTAATCATGCATGTAACTAATTAGTCAATACTTTATTTAGTATGTTTAACAAAAGGTGGTTGAAAGCTTGACTTATATTATAACACTTGAGAGAAGGAGAATGAAAGAGAATGGAAAAAGAAAGGAAAAATCACATTAGGGTAGATTGAACTTGTATTCATAAATTGTATTGGAGTAAATTAAATTTACTTAGTGTTTATTTTATTAGCTAAAGAAATATGTTGGTGGTAAATATATATCTTTTTTTGTTTTTATTTATAAGACCTAAATCAAAAATAATATTTTGTTCTTTATAATAAAACTTAATATTTGTCTTAGTGAAATAGAAAGACATTCTCACAAACTAACTAAAAAAAGAAAAGAAAGGAAAAGAAATATTAATGATAAGGAGAAAGATAAATTCATTATTATTTATTAATTTAACTAAATTTCTTGACTTTGGTAAATGATGTTTAAAAATATCACACGATAATACTAATAGTGTAAATAGAAAATATTGAAATTAATTATTCTATTAAAAAAATAGTATTAAGAAGTGAGTTTAAGTTTAACTTATTTTTATAAAATTGATTTTTGAAGTGAAAATTGTTTTTACTTATTTATGATAAATTGATCTTATTTTTAGTCGATGTAAGATTTTTAATATGCTCTTTTTATGTTGAGATTATTCAACTCATGCATAAAAATTAAATATTTATAATGATAACTCGATAAGTTTATTAAAATAGACTTTGATATCATATTAAAAAATAAATTTAACTTACTTTTATAAAAACTATCTTATAAAATTAAAATCCTTTTCGTTTATATATCATTTATATATTTATATATCATGAATTTACTTATGTCTAATCTAATCTTTGCAATTTTGAATAAGGAGTTTTAAGGAGAGTGTTGAAGAGTGAGCTGTTGAATTGAGGAGTGAGTTGTTGAATGTTGAAGCTGAAAAAGGAAGTCAATCTCACATTTGAAGAAAATAGGTTGGAAGAGATCCTTGATTGAAAATGGGCATGTTATTGCAACCAAGTGACAGAATGATAAAGGGCACCCGTGATCTTTTCTTCTGTTGACAGCATTATCACAGGCCATATGAGCCACAATTCTTATGTAAGGACATTCATTGCACAGCTTATGTTATATCCACTGTTATGTATCTGTCCAGAACACAGGTTACAGCCAAATACACCACAAGAACAGCTTCAAAGGCCTCATATCCAATTAAGCTCTGCAAACAAAATCCATCAACTCACACTATTCGACACACCACGTGTCTCAACTACACAGCATGCACATCTTTTAAGCCACCAACTTGTAGGATTGAAATGTAACGAAATTTCTGATATTATATATGAAATTATGGCACAGTTTTTATGTTAAGACCATGATCACCACCAACCCATTCATAATTATTGAATCACCTGAGAATGACAGTGAAAAGCATCAAGTCTTTAGTCATTGCGATCACTATATAGCAAATCAAATCTAATCACAAGTATATTAACCCTAAATGGACGTGGGTGAAGAATCTGAGGGTCATTGTCCATATGGATGAATAGAGGATAACCAAACTGCATTAATTAGTGAATGATCACTGTCACCATATAATGAATCATGATATTATCATATTTTCATTGATCTACAAGCAACAACATTTTAACCCACACAACATATTAAAATATTTCTTATATCCAATACCAATTCCAAATCACCTTCACTTTCACCATTTTCTTTTATCTACAATAAAAAATAAATTAATTAAAAATGTTTTGAAGGTAATTCAATTCTATTACTAAATAAATTAAAATAGTTTATAAAATATAATAAAACTTAACCATTTGTAACAATATTCTATTGGGACAAATCAGAATACTTCACTACTGTGACAAATCAAGAAAACCTTGACTTTCACAATATTGAAGACCTTAAATCATGATGTGAAGGAGGTTAGCTGTAAGTTTTTAAAAAAATTAAATTATAATGAAGTTTTCAAAAACTTCTCTTTTAGCAAAATTATAAGAAAACGTCAAATTTACACAAGATTAAATAAATTTTAATATACAAACATGTTAGCATTAACTCAATTGATATTAAACTACTTTAATTAAAAATTAGTTTAAAAATTAATAATAAATTAACATTAAGTTAATAAATACTATTTAGAATCAACTTTCTAAAATTGACGCTAATAGTAATAATAATTATTAGATATATATTTATTACTTTTTTAAAATTAAAAAACGGATTTACTATTAAACTTTTCTTAGTTAAAAAAACAATAAAAAGGTTTTAAAATTGAATAATTTTTTCGTCAAATATGTTTTAAATTTTCGAAACACCGAAAACTCACCACACCAAATCATTAAGTGCATTATTCTTCTTTCTAGTTTTGAAAGAGACTACTTTTTTTCCTATTGAAGTTCGATTACGAGGAGGGCATATGAAATCGCTTGTCTCTTATCTTATTTTTAATCAAAACAATATATTTCTCTTTCAGTGTTGTTTTTCTTTTATGTGCTATTACAGTGATTTGATTGTTGCTTTAAATAGATGTTGCCATATGGGTTGTCGTTTTTCTATTATTTTCGACCAACCCAAATTCATAATGTTGGTGCACATACTAACGTTAATTAATGGGAATACAACTTTTCAGAAATTATAGGCAATTTTTTTATAGAATGAACAATGTAAGTGCAGTCATTAATTAAAATACTGATTTTATTTTTTAACATTTATTACATATATATATATATATATATATATATATATATTTATATTCTTACCATAACTTTAATTATTGATTTTTAGTAAATAACTAGATATTTTATACCTTTCATTTTAGAATATATACATCATCTTACAAACAAACATATTAATTAGTTCTGACAAATTATTTCAAATCTAGATTTTCATCCTCTTAATTCCTGTACAGTTGGAATAAAGAGAAAAAACCACACGCTCTCATAGAAAAACCAATATATAAAAAGTTAAGGGATCGGTAATTTAATGGATCGGTAATTCTAATTTTTGTCTTACTCTTTAGTTTTTTATAAGTGGAATTTAATGATGCTTATAAATAGGAACAAAATACATCAAATCTAAAAAGGGTAAATAAGAAAAGTTATTTCTACCAACTGATTAGACTATATTTTTGTGGTATAACTATTTTTGAAGGACAAATTAGAGCCATTTTTCCAAAAAATAAGCATTTTAGACAAATTTATCTAAAGTAATACAAATTTTTCTCTCTATGCGTAAGTAAAATCTTAGACATTATAATTAAAAAAAAATAGTTTTAAACATTTTTTTTTCATTTTATACTCGTCCATTGATTGAATTCAAAAAATCAACTTACCCAGGTGTTTTTTTTAATGTTTTTTTGCAATTCACTCTATATCCAACGTATTTAAACATATAATTAGTTGTTAATATATTATTTTTTACAGCCAATCAAAAAATGAAGTTAACAAACCTGTAGTGTGCATGTAGTATGAACATTTTTTTTGACAAAAAATTTGGAAAATGATAGATTGTGATATATGACAGCATATACTTCATAATCTCTCGTACCACCCCCAAATACAGAAAGTGATCACATAGATTAAATTAGCTGGAGTTAGATTCTTTGGAGTGTGAATTGAATCAATCATGTCAATTTTGTTTTCAAGTGTGTTTCTCTTTTTCCAAGTACTTAATTAATTGTGTCCAAGGGACACGCATTCAACTGTACCTTGATAAGAATCACCTTTTTTTAATTAGACGTGAGAAATGACACGATTATAATTTTCTACTTGGTTGCTGATACCTTTATCTTTCTTTTACCCTTTTCAATTATTTTGTTCTATTATTATTCAGTATTTTTTTGGTAAAAAAACTTTGATGGAAACTTAAATCCACATTGAAAATGCAGCATTTCTCCATTGCCGGACTAATAAGAATCTTTCAACTCATAAATCGTTGCACTCTGTTCAAAATCACAACAATTGTGAAGAAAGACTTGTTATATCTATCATTTTCTTTTTTTACTTTCTACATTTTTCTTTTACTATTCGATTTTGTACAAGACTTAAGTGAAAAGTTCTCTCAAAATTTAGAGTTTTTTTTTTCTTTTTATTCCATTTTTCTTATGTATAAATAAAAGATATTAGTTTCTCTCTATCTTTGAGAAGTGTCTACGCGGAAATGTTTTGTGAGATGCGTTATTGCAAGTGCAACCAAATACTTAGTTGGTGTAAAATATGCAATAAGTGTGTCTGCCATGAATTCTGGAAGTTAAACGTACACGTATGCATGTTGTGATTTTTCTTTTTTCTTTTTTATTGGTAGAAGACTAATTGTAAATTACTGGGCCTGTACGTCTTGTCAAACTGCATTTTTTTTCCTTTTGAAAAATGAAAATGATTGATATAGGAAAAGAAAGAAAAATAATCAAAAGACGATTGGGATATTGAATTATCCTTATCACAGAAGCAAGCCACACCATCCACTGAAATACTGAAATAGAGTGCAAACCAGAAAGCCTCTCTCCCAAAATAAATCCAAGAGCACCATATCCAACCCACTAGGCCATAAGAAATCCAAATAATTTGACAGTTGATTTGATAATTAATTCCTAATATATTTTTACTTTATAAGTCAAATAAATTGAAATTAAATTAAAAGTTAAGCATTTCAAAATAACATCAAATTATATATATATATATTCGGTAAATTTCTTAAACTTGTATAATTTTTTTTTGTTAAAATTCTTAAAATGGTGTATTTTTTTATTTATTTTCAGATATGGGTAAATCGTGCATAAGAGACACAATATCATTATAAATAAATTGTGACCCTATTCCGTAATTTAATATAAGATTAAATGAAATTGTGAAAAGAGGACATATCTTAATTTACTAGATGAAATCATGTAGCCAAACTTTTAATTAATGAGTTAAATTAATATGGTGATAATAGTGTAGGATCCATCTTAAGGTGGTTAATATTCTTCATCCAAATTAAGGTGATAAAAGTGATTGAAATTAAATTAAAATAAATGTGAAGTTAATTTGAAATTAAACAATAATGAATGAAGGGATTATTGTTTAAATTAAAATAAAAAATGATATTAGTATGAGATTTATATATTGAACTAAATTAAAAGTAAGTTTGATTTTGAAAAGAAAAATTAAATTAAAATTTAGTAATAAAATATATTTAGCAAAATTAAGTTTAAGTTTAATATTTGAATTTAGTTACTAATATAAAAATAATTTAAAATAAAATTAAGATTTAGCAATAAATTTAGAATGAAAAATTTGAAAATATTATATAATTTTTTAAACAAATTTATTGTTAGTTTTTAAATTATATTTATTACTAACTAAATCTATTTCATATATTAATAACTAAATTCATATCATGTAACTTTTCTTCTCAGTAACTACTCTTCTATTCAAATTATATTAATTTTTTGCATTTATTTTAATTACACATTAGCAATAGATCACACATGTCAAACAAAAACAGAAGAGGAATAGGTGGAGAATATTAACCCTACTAAAATTGTACAGTATTCTCGCTATATTAATTAACTCATTAATTGAAATATTAGATGCACAATTTCATGTAGTAAATTAGGATGTGTCATCTTTTCACCATTTCATTTAATTTTATATTAAATCGTGAAACAAGACCAATTTCTTTACAATGATTGTAAGGTACAAAAACCTTATAAAAGTAAAAGTCGTGTGCCTGCACCTCTAGTTCCTTTTCTTTTCTTTCTCTCGTTCTCTCAAACTCTCCCTTTTCTCTAATTTTCCTCCTCATATCTCATCTATTTTAGATTCTGATCATACCCTGCAATAGCTGGGGAGTTAGAGATCATTTCTAACCGATCAGAATCTCAAACAGAGTAAGTTCATATTTGCTCTAAAGATCCCTTATTCTCTATTTTTCCGTAGGTTATTGTCATCAATCTTAGTAGGGACAGTTGAGAAAAGTACTTCTCTCAACTTAATTAAGATTATACTAAAATTTGGTTTTATTCTAATAACTTTTTCTAGATCCCTAGATTTTGAGATTAACATATTTATCGGGTGGAGGAATTGTTGTAGAGATCTTCATCAGGTAAGGGAAGCTAGTAACTTGTTTTACACTAATTAGTTACTTTCAAATATAACTTTAGGATAAAGTACTTGAATATGTGATTGTCAGCACTCAAGTCTTTCTTGCAGGTCTGACTGGTCCTTGAGCACTGAATATGTTTGATTATTTATCTTGATTTGATGTGATTTGACCTGATTTGAGTAATGATGTTCGAAAGTAATATGTGACAACTTTTGATTGTTGTTTACTAGATTGAATATGACTTGTGATAAGACTTTGATATATGTTTTTTTGTGCATGAATAACTGAGGAATCGTATCTGATATTGTATAATTATATAAAGTGGTGAAGTTTTATTGAGATTGTTGAGATTGAAATAGAAAGTGAATGAATAGATGAATGAAAATTGATGATGTATGATATGAATTGTATGTGATGCGTAGACATAGTGTTTTCAGGAAAGAAAACATCAGTGCTGAGAAATAGGATGTGCATTGTCTAAGGATCTGGTTTAACGATTGATATCCTGACTCTACTAGTAATAGGAATCAAATAGATGAATATTACTATGTGGTGAGAGTCGAAGGAGGTTTATATGACTGAAACTGCAACCTGAAAAAGGGTTGGTCAGGACAGTCATATGGATTAACCCTGTCATATGAGATTAATGGTGATGAGATGAGAGACACAAATTGGGGTAGTATGACAGGTGCAGATCTCGGGGTCTATTCAATGCACGAGTCTTCCGGAAGTAGATCGAGTATGTCTATATTATATGATGTCTTGAGTTGAATGATAGATGTTGTCAATTGATTGTTATGTGTTAAATGATGTATACTTGTGATTATTTGAGATTAATTGAGATATTTTGAATTACTAGCTTACCCTTTCTTGTTTGTGGTGTGTTTGTTTCTACTACGATGATCGTGTTATACACGGGAGCAGGTAATATTGCAGATGGTACTGTGGAAGGTGCTCTTGAATAAGCCAATTGCAGCCTTAAAAGCTTTTTGAAAAATAAAAATCTTATTTTGTTTATATGTATATATGTGTAAATGTAATTAGTTATGTTTTAATTCCCTATGAAGAAGAAAATCTTTTAAAATACAATGTTAGTGATTGGTCGATAAAAATATCTTTATTATGCATTATGTTTTAACTACTGTTTTGGATAGATTGGTATTTATAGATAATTTTTTTTTTTTGGTGTTACATTTATGGTATCAAAGCAGTTCGAACCTTAAGTGACTTTAGGATTGTGGGTTCACTTTTGTGGAATCTTTGTTAGTTGTCAGCAACCTTTTGTAGTTATGTTGAGTTGTAGAAATTGATCTTAAATCTTTAATTGGTGTCTTATAGTATGGATCCTAGACCTCCTACTCCTCCTCAACCTTCATCTGAGATGAGTCAAATTGCCCGAGCGATTGAGATGATGGCCAATGCTATTCAGCAACAGAACTTGACCATGAATCAAAATCAGCAAGCGATGATGAAGATGCCACATGAGCAACTACATCTTCTTGTTCTAGTTAGCCTCAAGAGCAAATGAGTTTGATTGACTTCCTAAGGCATAACCCATCCATGTTTAGTGGGAATTCTACTCCAGACCAAGCAGATAAGTGGATGAGAGAACTGGAGAAAATCTTTAGGGCAACTTCTTGCTTTGAAGATAAGAAGTTGATCTTTGCTACATACCTTCTATCTGGAGAAGCAGAGTTCTGGTGGATGGGAGCTCAGAAGATGATGGAAGCCAAGGCTGAGTCCATCACCTGGGAGAGCTTCAGGAACAAATTTTTGGAGAAATACTTCCTAGATAGTGCCAAATTTGCCAAAGAAGCTGAGTTTCTTAGGTTGGAACAGGGAGAGATGTGTGTGACTGCTTATGCTGCTAGATTTGAATATCTAGCCGGATTCTACACCCAAGCAACCTCTGAGGCTTGGAGGTGTAGGAAGTTTGAGGAAGGATTGAAACATAATCTGAAGAAGGTGATAACTCCTTTGTGCATCAGGGAGTTTCCTGCATTGGTAGAAAAGGTGAAGATGATAGAGACTCTTGAGAAAAGTGATGAAAGAGTCATCAGGACTCATGGAGGAGGATCACCTAGTGGTAAAGTCAGGGTACAATCACAGAAGCCATATGTCAGACCTCCACAGCCTAGAACGGGAGCAACTCCACCTCAGTTCAGGCCGCAACAGTCTTATGGGAGTCCCAGATGTTACTTATGTCAGAAGGAGGGGCATTTTATTAGGGATTGTCCAAGCAAAAAAAATGATGGTTTCTACAAGTGGTTCACAACCGCTGAAGAATGAGGGCAACAGGCCAAGAGTGCCAGGCAGAGTGTTTGTTATGTTAGGAGCAAAAGTTACTGAGTCAGACAATCTGATACAAGGTACTTGCTTCATAGCTGGTAGATGTTTGAAAGTTTTGTTTGATTCTGGAGCGACACACTCTTTTGTGTCAAAGTTGTGTGTTGATGATATTGGTCTTCCAGTTAGAGAGTTGCATTTTAAACTTCTGGTTTCTACACCAGCTTCTGAAACTGTGTTGATCTCAGTAGTTTGTGCTGAGTGTCCAATAGTAGTGGAGAGGCGTAGATTTAAGATCAACCTGATATGCCTACCCCTTCAGGGATTAGATGTCATTCTTGGGATGGATTGGCTATCTACCAATCACATTCTTATAGATTGTGGTCAGAAGAGGTTAGTATTCCCTGAAAATGAGAAATCAGTTTTGATTTCTGCTCATCAAGTTATGACGAAATTGAGAGATGGGTCAAAATGCTTTGTAATTTTGATTCAGAGAAAGTAGAGAAGAGAGTGGAGATGCAGTCTATACCTGTGGTGAGTGAGTTTGTGGACGTATTTCCAGACGAGATACCTGGATTACCTCCTAAACGAGAATTTGAGTTCTCAATTGATTTGGTGCCTGGAGCAGGACCAATCTCGACAACACCTTACAGAATGTCTCTTGCTGAGTTAAGTGAATTGAAGAAGCAAATTGAAGAGTTGTTAGAAAAATAGTTTATTCGACCAAGTGTATCGCCATGGGGAGCTCCAGTGTTGTTGGTTAAGAAGAAAGATGAGAGTTCTCGGTTGTGTGTGGATTCTAGGAAGTTGAATAAGTTGACAATCAAGAATAAGTATCCTTTGCCGAGAATTGATGATTTGATGGATCAATTGAGTGGAGCAACTGTGTTCTCAAAGATAAACTTGAGGTCTGTATACCATCAGATTTTGGTGAAAGCTAAAGACGTGCAAAAGATAACTTTTAGATCTTGTTATGGGCACTACGAGTATGTGGTAATGCCTTTTGGGGTAACAAATGCTCCAGCTATATTCATGGATTACATAAATAGAATCTTTCATCATTTCTTAGATAAGTTTGTTGTAGTATTTATAGATGACATTCTTATCTACTCAAGGACTAAGGAAGAGCATGGAGAGCATCTGAGGTCGATGTTAGAGATTTTGAGGGAGAAGCGACTGTATGACAAACTCTCTAAGTGTGAGCTTTGGTTAGAAGAAGTGAACTTTTTAGGACATGTGATTTCAGGTCAAGGGATCTCCGTATATCCAACGAAAGTGGAAGCAGTGTTAAAGTGGGAACGTCCTAAGACGGCTACCGAGATAAGGAGCTTTGTGGGTTTAGCTGGTTACTATCGAAGGTTCATTAAAGATTTTTCAAGGATAGTGACACCTTTGACACAACTGACTCACAAAAATCAACCTTTTGCATGGACCGATAGATGTGAGCAAAGTTTCGTAGAGTTGAAGAAAAGGTTGACTAGTGCTCCTGTGTTGGTGATTCCTGATACCAATAAGCCATTTGCAGTTTATTATGATGCTTCACATCAGGGTTTGGGTGGTGTTTTAATGCAAGAGAAGAAAGTAGTGGCCTATGCTTCGAGGCAACTCAAAGTTCATGAGAAGAATTACCCTACTCATGACTTAGAGTTGGCAGCTGTGGTGTTTACATTGAAGATTTGGAGACACTACTTATATGGGGTTCAGTTTCAAGTGTTCAGTGATCACAAGAGTTTGAAGTACTTGTTTGATCAGAAAGAGTTGAACATGAGACAGAGAAGGTGGATGAAGTTTTTGAAAGACTATGACTTCCAGCTAATGTATCATCCGGGGAAAGCTAATGTGGTGGCAGATGCTTTGAGTAGGAAATCAATTTATATGTCAGCTTTGATGATTGAAGAGCATAAATTGATTGAGCAGTTTAGAGATTTGAATCTGTAGGTGAAGTTTCACATAGATCATATTAGTTGTGGTAAGTTAACCATAACTAATGAGTTCTTTAGAAGAATCAAGGAGAAGCAGTTGGAGGATTCTAATCTGAGGCACATTGTGGATGTGCTAGGATCAGAAAAAGCAAGAGACTTTGAGTTTGGAGCTGATGGGTTGTTGAGGTTCAAGGGCAGGCTGTGTATACCTGCAGATGAGGAGCTGAATAGAATGATTCTTGAAGAAGGTCATAAGAGTCATCTTAGCTTACACCCAGGTATGACTAAGATGTATCAAGGATTTGAAGGAGTCCTTTTGGTGGTCAGGTATGAAGAAAGACATCAGAAGCCTGGTGGTTTATTGCAACAGTTAGATATTCCTGAGTGGAAATGGGATAACATTGCTTGGATTTTGTTACCCATTTGCCAAGGTCAGTAAGGGGTCATGATGCAGTGTGGGGGATAGTTGATCGGCTGACTAAGAGTGCTCATTTTCTGCCTGTGAATTCAAGAATATCTATGGCCAAGTTGGCTCAGATATATATTAAGGAAATTGTCAGATTGCATGGAGTGCCTTCTAGCATAATATACGATCGAGACCCCAGGTTTACATCACGGTTTTGGTAAACTCTTCAACATGCTTTGGGAACCAAGTTGAGAATGAGTTCTGCCTATCATCCTCAAACCGATGGGTAGTCAGAGCGAACAATCCAATCTTTGGAAGATTTGTTGAGGACTTGTGTGTTGGATCATTTGGGTGTTTGGGATGAGATGTTGCCTTTGGTGGAGTTTACATACAACAATAGTTATCATGCCAGTATTGGGATGGCGCCGTATGAAGTTTTGTAGGGCAGGAAGTGTAGAACTCCTCTTTGTTGGTATCAGGATGGAGAAGCAGTGTTGGTAGAACCAGAGTTGCTTCAGCAGACTATTGAGAAGGTGAAACAGATTCAAGAAAGGATGAAGAGTTCCCAGAGTAGGCAGAAGTCTTATGCAGATCAAAGGAGGAAGCCTTTGGAGTTTGCAGTTGGAGACCATGTATTTATGAGGGTAACGCCTACCAAAGGTGTAGGAAGGGCTATCAAATCAAGAAAGTTATCTCCTAAGTTTGTTGGACTTTATCAGATTCTTAGAAAGATAGGACCAGTAGCTTATGAGATTGCTTTACCCCCTCAGTTAGCCAACCTACACAATGTATTTCATGTGTCTCAACTGAGGAAGTATGTGCCTGATTCTAGTCATGTTCTAGAGATGGATGAAGTACATGTCAGAGACAATTTAAGCTTTGAAGCTCAACCAATCAGAATTGAGTATCGGCAAATCAAACAACTCAGCGACAAGACCATCAGCATGGTAAAAGTGTTGTGGGATGTTCGATCTGGTGATTCCACATGGGAGTTAGAGGAGACTATTAGGGAATCTTACCCTCACCTCTTTACTGGTAAGTCAATTTTCGAGGACGAAAATTTTTACTGTTAGGAATAATTGTAAGGCACAGAAACCTTATAAAAGTAAAAGCCGTGTGCCTGCACCTCCAGTTCCTTTTCTTTTCTCTTTCTCGTTCTCTCAAGCTCTCCCTTTTCTCTATTTTTCCTCCTCATATCTCATTTATTTTATATTCTGATCATACCCTGCAATAGCTGGGAAGTTAGGAATCATTTCTAACCAATCAGAATCTCAAACAGAGTAAGTTCATATTTGCTCTAAAGATCCCTTATTCTCTATTTTTCCTTAGGTTATTGTCATCAATCTTAGTAGGGACAGTTGAGAAAAGTACTTCTCTCAACTTAATTAAGATTATACTAAAATTTGGTTTTATTCTGATAACTTTTTCTAGATCCCTAGATTTTGAGATTAGCATCTTTATCGGGTGGAGGAATTGTT